>Ga0194129_10008432_pt1 | contig 11925 bp, 11 predicted proteins | sample TA2KigCa35mmetaG_FD_150862 | JGI IMG/M metagenome (GOLD analysis project Ga0194129, IMG submission 150862) | Freshwater microbial communities from Lake Tanganyika, Tanzania - TA2015038 Kigoma Deep Cast 35m | ecosystem: Environmental > Aquatic > Freshwater > Lake | place: Tanzania: Lake... | reverse complement strand
GGCGATGACGAAGAGCTTGCCGGCCTGCGTGTCGACGAGCTCCTGGAGCTTCGGGAAGGACTTCTTGCAGGGCTCGCAGAAGGTCCCCCAGAAGTCGACGATGGTGACCGTGCCCTTCGCGTCCGCGAGGGTCTTCGGGCCATCGCCCGCAACGTACTCGCCCGCGACCTCGGGGGCGTCCTTGCCGACGAGCTCGCTCGACTCGCCGCTCCCAGCATTGTCAGGCGTATTCGCCGCCGGCGTTGCGCCGCTGCACGCGAACAGCGTCGCCGTCACGAGCGCCGCGCTCACCTTGCCGACCACCGAACCGAACCCACTCGCAAGAACCTTCATCGACATTCGCTCCTTCGACCCGACACCCTAGAGGCTCCGTCCTCGACAGGCAACGAACGGCGAGCGAAGATCGCTCCGGAAGTCGTCGGTCGAAGGGAGATAGGATGGGAGTACCGTCGTTCAGGGACCGCCGCCAGTCGGAATCGTTCCGCGGAGCGTGCGCCTTCGTAATCGCGCTCGGGTTGGCGGCCGCGGCCTGCGACGACGGCGAGGTCCGCTTCGGCCCTCCGAACAACCTGAGATTCCCCGACGGCGGCACGGGGATCTGCCCTGCTCCGACGGGGGCGACCGGCGAGACGTGTCCGGAGTGGGAGACCGACGTGTTCCCGATGCTCGAGAACAACAGCGGCTGCACGAACAAGGCGTGCCACAGCGAGGACAAGCCCAGCGGCGGGCTCGCACTCCACGAGGGCGACGCGACGAAGTCGTACGAGGCCCTCGCGGCCTTCAAGAACCAGGCGGGTCGCCCGTACGTCGCCGACGCCGACACCGTCGACCCGGAGGCCCCCCCGTACATGCTGTGCAACGTCACCGCGACACCGCCGATCGGGCCGCTGATGCCACCGAGCGGGATGAGCGACGAAGACCTCGTGGTCCTCGGCAACTGGGCGCTCTGCGGGATGAAGCTGAAGGGCGGAACGCCGATCGGCCAGGGCGGCGCGGGCGGGACCCCGAAGCCCTGACGCGCACGCGGAGGTCGCGGTGACCGAGTCCATTACGATCCAGCTGGTCATCCGGTCGTCCATCTCGGACGCGCCACCCGACTCCGCGGCACGAGAAAACACGGGGAAGCGGGCGCCCCCCGCCAGGCGATGGAAGTTCTTCGGGCTGGCCCGGACCGTGCTACCGTTTTGAAGAGCCACTGGATCGGAGGATGGGAATGACGAACATGACGCTCGCGACCAAGGCACGCCGCACGATGACCCTCGGTCTGCTCGCGCTCGGCCTCGTAACCACTACGGGGTGCGCGACCGTGCAGCCGTACGAGCGCGCCAAGCTCGCCCACCCCACGATGTCCGCAGCCGACCTCGCCGGGCCAGGCGAGGAGCACCTCCGCGCCGTCCAAGAGGGCGCGGTCGGCGGGGGCACGGGCGCGGGCAGCGGCTGCGGCTGCAACTGAGCCCGAACCCGCGCGGTTCGATGTCGCGGCGTTGCGAGTCGAAGCGGCGAGCTGAGGCGGCGAGCGGTCACCGCTCGTCGCGTCGTCCTCGGGCGACATTGCAGGCGAGGAGCCGCCCGCAGGAGCGCGCCGTGACCACCGCGAGGTCCACCGGGCGCCGTGCTCGCAGGGCGCAAACTTCGGTCGCGAGGTCGAGGTCCGCACTATAGTCATCGAGAAAGCTCTCTGACCATGCGTCGACTCTCGCTCGCCACGCTGCTCGCGGCGGCGTCGCTCCTCCTCGCGACGCGTGACGCGCGTGCGGGCGGAGCGAGCGACGAAGAGGTGCGGCAGCTGCTCGATGCAATCCACGAGTCGGAGTACCGCAACGAGAAGTGGAAGGACGGGCTCGAGAAGCTCGAGCTCGCGAAGGTGCTTTGCGAGGGCAACCTTTGCAGCAAGCGTGTCAAGGCGCAGCTTCAGGTCGCCGTCGGCACCATGCTGGCTCGGCTCGGCAACACGCGCGAAGCGACCGCCGCGTTCACCGCTGCGCTGCGTGACGATCCGAGCGCCGAGCTTCGGAAGGACACCGCGACGGCCGAGGTCACGCGCATCTTCGAGCAAGTGAAGCCAGGCCGAGCCGCCGCCGCCGTGAAGGGGTGCCGCGGCTCGTATCAGGGGCAACCGCCGCCGAAGGGCTGGACGAACGGCGAGGCCTACCACTGTCATCAGAGCGCTCAGCGCGCCGACCAAGCCGGCAAGTACCGCGCCTGCATCGAGGACGCGCGCGCCTCGCTCGAGCTCGAGGACACCGCGTTCGGCCACGCCATGCTCGCGCGCTGCCTCGAGGCGGACAACAACTGGACCGACGCCGTCGAGGAGTGGGAAGAGGCCGCGCGCCAAGCCCCGAAGGTGCGGCAGATCGGGCTCGCGCAACAGGCGCAGTACCGCAGCGATCTGCTGCGTCGGCGCATCCCGGTGGTGACGCTGCTGCCACCGAAGACGCTGCCCGACGGCTTCGCCGTCGAGATCGACGGGGCCCCGCTGCCGATCGATGCGCTCGGGAGCGAGATGCCGCTCAACCCGGGGGAGCACACGATCCTCGCCACGGCGACGCGCGGCAACCTGCCCTTGCGGTTCAGCCGCAAGGTGAGGCTCGAGGGCGGAAACAACCTGCCGATCGAGCTCGAGCTCACGCCGTACTCTCCCGAGATCAAGTGCCTGCTCGAGGCGCAGAACGCCGAGGCGATCGCGCGCTGTCTGAACCGCGGCGAGTCCACGAGCAGCGTCACGGTTCGTGTGCGGAGCGAGTTCAGCGGCTACCACGACTCGATGAACGTCGACGTCCTGTCGCCGTCCGTCAGCACCAGCGTGGAGCACGTGACCGGCGGCTGGGGCATCGGCGCGTCGATGCTCGTCGACATGGTGACGGCGGCCTCGGTCGACATCGTCGCGACGGCGTCGCCGCGTTGGCGTGAGGTCCGCTACGTGCCGGCCCTGAGCGGGCACAAACGCTTCGGGGACGTGGACGTGGGCCTCTCGGGCGCCATGTCGCGCGAGCCGGACTACCTGTCGGCGAACGTCGGCGCGCGCGCGTCCTTCGACTTCTTGCAGAAGACGGTCACGCCCACCGTCGCCTACGACTTCTCGCACGACGTGAACGCCAAGGCCGAGACGCCCTGGGAGGTGTTCGCGAAGCACATCAACCGGCACGCGTTGACCCTCGACCTCGGACTCGTGCTGACGCGCGCGACCTTCGCCTCGTTGACCTCGACGATGGTCTTCGAGGACGGCGACACGTCGAAGCCCTACCGCCACATCCCGCTCTTCGACCCGAGCGTCTCCCAGCTGATCCGCCCCGGCGAGACGATCGACAGCGTGAACCTGTTCCGCCTACCCGAGCGCCCGCTCGAGCAGCTCCCCGTGTCGCGTCAGCGGTTCGCGCTCGCCGGACAGGTGGCGCATCGCTTCTCGGCATCGACGCTGCGCGCGAGCCAGCGCCTCTACATCGACACCTGGGGCCTCAAGGCGACGACCACCGACATGCGCTACCTCATCGATCTCACGAAGGACGTGCGCATCTGGCCGCACGCGCGCTTTCACGCGCAGTCGGGGGCGAACTTCTACGAGCTCGCCTACTCGGCCTCGGCGAACCCGGACGGGAGCACCTCGCTGCCGGTGTACCGGACCGGCGACCGCGAGCTCGGGCCGCTGCTCGCGGGGACGCTGGGCGGCGGCGTGCGCTACGACTTCGGCGCGCGGCGGTCGTACGGACTCGCGTTCAACGGCGACGTCGTCTACACGCGCTTCTCGCGCACTTTGTTCGCCCTCGATCGGTGGGGCTACTTCGGCGCGCTCAACTTCGAGGCGGTGCTCGACTGATGCGAACGACGACGCGCACATGCCTCCTCCTCCTCGCCGCGAGCGCTGCCCTCGCGGGCTGCGGGGATCCGTATCGGGACCGGCTGATCGAGAACCTCCCCGCCGAGGATCCGGCGTTTGGGCCGGGGGAGCTGCATCGCCCGGGGCAACCGTGCGTCGCTTGCCACTCGAGCTACGGCGGCGCCCCGGAGTTCGCGATCGGCGGGACGCTCTTCGCGGCGACGAAGGTCGACGAGGTCCCGGCGATGCTGTCGGGCTACACGATCCGCGTGCACGACTCGGAGGGGAGCGCGCGCGACGCGGTGAGCAACGCGTGCGGCAATTTCTTCATCCGCAGCGACGACTGGAACCCCGCATTTCCGCTGCTCGTCGAGATCCTCGCGGGAGATCCCGCCGGGCCGAGCGCGCTCGTCCCGGTGAGCTCGATGGGCTCGCGCATCGCTCGCGAGGGCTCGTGCGGCGGCTGCCACGTCGGGCGTCCTTCGCCGATCTCACCAGGGATCGTGGCGATCCCTGGCACGTCGAACGCAAGCCCGAATGCCTCCGTAGTCGGCACCTGCCCGACGCCATGGCTCGGCCCCGATCCCCACGCACCGGTGCAAGGAGCGAAATGAAGCGCGCGCTCTCCCTCTTCGTGATCGTCGTCGCGACCGCCAGTTGCCTCGAGGTGCCGTCCGCCGGCGTGGGCGCGTGTCCCGTCGACGTCACCGCCGAGGGCGCGCTCGACGTGACGCCGTTCATGCCGGTGTCGTCGGTGCTCGAACAGCGCTGCGGGTCGCTCGATTGTCACGGGAGCCTCGGCCGACCGCTTCGGATCTACGGCTACACCGGGCTGCGCCACGCGGCGACGTACACGGTGGACGAGAGCGGCCAGGTGCGCCTCTCCGAGGAGGTGAAGGCGTACGTCGATCCAGTGGTCGCCGAAGCGAACGACCTCTACCCGGGAGGCGGCTCCGCCGCGACCTCGCCGGCCGAGATGGCGCTCAACGTGCGCTCGATCTGCGGCCTGCAACCCGAGGTGATGCGGCAAGTGGTGCTCGACGGCGTAGCGCCCGAGAAGCTGCTCCTGCTCTCGAAGCCGCTCCACCTCGAGCGCCACAAGGGCTGGAAGGTCTTCGAGCGAGGCAGCCTTGATCATCGCTGCATCGCGTCGTGGCTCCAGTCGACGCAGCCGAGCGGCGAGGTCGACGAGGACGCCTGCAAGGAAGCGCTCGCCGTCCCCTGACAGACACGAAGCCCGTCGAGCCGACGGGCACGAGGACTGACGGTCGTCGACGCGCGCGCGGCGTCGCCGAGCCGGGTCAGTCCTTTTTCTCGGGCTCGTCCGCGGTGTCACCCGAGTTGAAGGTCTGGACGACCATGTCGGTGAGATCGAGATCCGAACGCGCGAACGGCACCGCCGCGCGATCGACGATGATGTCGACGCTCTTGCGCCCCGCGACGCGACGGATGGCGCCGAACAGCTTCTGCATGATCGGGCCGGTGAGCTCTTGCTGCTTGGTCGCGAGCTCCTTCTGGTACTGGATGAAGCGCGTCTGCACGTCGAGCATCCGGCGCTGCCAGTGCTCGGTCCTGCGCTGAAACGCGCCACGCGACAGAAAGGCCGACTGTTTGCGCAGATCGTCCTGCTCTTTTTGAAGCGCCTCCTGCAGCCCGTCGAGCTCGCCCTGGCGCTTCTTCGTGAAGTTCTGGAGCGTGGCGGCGGCGCGCATGCCCTCCTCGGTCTGAAGGAGCGCGCGCTGCACGTCGACGGTCGCGACCTTGGTGTCGGCGAGGGCGGTGCTGACCACGGTGAACGCCGCGAGCGCGACGAGGCCGCGGAGCGCCTTCACGAGATCACCCCGAACTTCTTGCCGACCTTCTCGAAGGCCTCGAGGGCGCGGTCGAGGTGGTGCTTCTCGTGGGTCGCCATGTAGCTCGTGCGCAACACCTGCTGCTTCGGCGGGACGCCCGGCGTGATGAACGGGTTTACGTAGAGGCCGTAATCGTCGAGCAGCGACTTCCACATCATCACGGTGCGGAGATCGTCGCGGATGTAGATCGGGATGACAGCGGACTGCGTCGTGCCGAGCTCGAAGCCAAGGCGGGTCAGCTCGTTTCGCATGTAGGTGAAGTTCTCGCGGAGCTTCTCCTGACGCCAGGGCTCCTCTTGCATCACCTCGAGGGACTTCATCGCGGCGGCGACGCTCGGGGGCGCGGCGCTCGCGGCGAAGAGGAACGAGTAGGCAAAATGCTGGATGTAGTCGAGCACCTTGCGGTCGCCGACGAGCCAGCCACCGATCGACGCAAGCGACTTCGAGAAGGTGCCGCCGATGAGGTCGACCTGATCCTGAAGGCCGTACATCGCGGCGGTGCCGCGCCCGCCGGGGCCGATCACGCCGAGCGCGTGCGCGTCATCGACCATCAGGCGAGCGCCGTGCTTCTTCACGACCGGGACGAGCTCGTCGAGCTTCGCGATCTCGCCCTGTGCGCTGAACACGCCATCGGTCACGACGAGCGCGCCCTCGGCGTCGGCGAGCTCGGCGAGCGCCTTGTCGAGAGCCTCGGCGCTGTTGTGGCGGTAACGGACCATGCGCGCGCCGGCGGTCTGCGCGAGGCGGACCCCGTCGTAGATCGAGGCGTGGTCGTCCTTGTCGATCATCGCGACCGACTGCTTGTTCGCGAGTAGCGCGGAGATGGTCGCGATGTTGACCTGGTAGCCGGTGGTGAAGACGAGGCCCGCCTCTTTGCCGTGGTAGGCCGCGAGCTTCTCCTCGAGCTCGTTGTGAAGCCGCATCGAGCCGTTGACGAGGCGCGAGCCCGTCATGCTGGTGCCGTACTTATCGATCGCGTCGCGCGCCGCCTGCCGAACGCGCGGATCGGTGGTGAGGCCGAGGTAGTTGTTCGACCCCAGCATGATGACCTCACGGCCTTCGATTTGCGCGACCGGTCCGTTGTTGAAGTCGAGCGGCCGAAAGAACGGGTAGACGCCCATCTTGCGGGCGTTGTCGGCGGCGGTGAACTTGAAGCACTTGTCGAAGACGTCTTTGCCGCCGACCTTCGAGATGGCGACGCGCTGCGCCATAGCGCGGGCGAGCCGTTCTTCGGCCGCCTTCTTGCGCTCTTCGGGCGAGCGAGCCTTGCCCTCGGCGGCGGGCGCCTCGTCGCCGAGCGCCTGCGCCGACTCGCCGTCAGCGTCCGTGTCGTCGTCCTTCGCTCGTGCCCGAGCGGCCCCGTTCGAGCTCGCGCCGTGTGCCCCGGCCCCGTTGGCAGCGGCGCGGCGTGCGGCCGGCTCCGGTCGAGACACCCCGATGTCCTCGTCGGCGTGGAGGCTCTGGTCGAGGATCGGCATCTCGTGGCCGTTCACGAGGACCCGGAGCGCTTCCTGGGCGAGGCCGGACGCCTCTCCGACGCGCTCGCGCGCCTCCATCACGCCGGTCGCGAGGCGCATGACGCGGTCATTGCTGATGAGCCGCATCACCGTCGGGGTGGCGAGGTCTTTGCCGCGCGCGAGCAGGTCTTTCACGAGGGCCATGGTGTCGTCCGTGGGGGTCGCCGCGGGGCGCGGCGGGGAGCCGTGGTCATGTCCCTCCATCCACGGAATGTCAACTTCGCCGCGATGACCCGAGGTCGACCGCGCTCCTCGAAAGCTTGCAAAGGTTGCAGCGCTATCTCGCGAGATGGAGAAATGTTTTCATAGGTGCACCGTGATGAAGCGCGTGCTGGTCGTCGACGACGAGGAGAGCCTGCGGCTCGCGCTTCGGACGTTCTTGAAGCGTCAAGGGTATCAGGTCGAGGTGGCCGAGAACGGCGCGGTCGCGCTCGACAAGGTCGAGAGCTTTGGGCCGGACGTCATCCTCACCGACGTCCGCATGCCGCAGCTCGGCGGGCTCGACCTGCTCGCGACGCTGAAAGCCAAGGGCAACCTCGCGACGGTGATCGTGATGAGCGCGTACGGCAACGTCGACCTCGCGCTCGAGGCGATGAAGGCTGGCGCGTACGACTACGTGCAGAAGCCGTTCAAGAACGACGAGGTGCTCCTCGCCATCAAGAAGGCCGAAGAGCGCGAGGTGTTGCGGCGCGAGAACCGGGCGCTCCGCAGCCAAGTGCTGAAGGACAGCACGTTCGAGTCGATGCTCGCGAAGAGCGAGTCGATGCAGGCGATCTTCAAGACCATCGCGAAGGTCGCCGAATTCAAGACGACGGCGCTCATCACCGGCGAGAGCGGCGTCGGCAAGGAGCTCGTCGCGCGCGCGCTGCACCAGCGCTCGACCCGAGCCTCACGGCCGTTCGTCGCGGTCAACTGCGGGGCCATCCCCGAGGCGCTGCTCGAGAGCGAGCTCTTCGGGCACAAGCGCGGCGCCTTCACCGACGCGCAGGCCGACCGGGCGGGCCTCTTCGAGCACGCTGACGGAGGCCTCTTGTTCCTCGACGAGATCGGCGAGCTGCCGCTCTCGCTGCAAGTGAAGCTCCTTCGCGTGCTGCAGGACGGCCTCGTGCGACGGCTCGGCGATCAGCGCGACGTGAAGGTCGACGTGCGCATCGTGGCGGCGACGCACCGCGATCTTGCCGCCGAGGTGAAGGCCGGGCGCTTCCGCGAGGACCTGTTCTATCGGATCAACGTGCTGCACATCCACGTGCCGCCGCTTCGCGAGCGCCGTGACGACGTGAACCTGCTGGTCGACCACTTCCTCGAGCGCAACAACGCTCGGCTCGGGACCTCGATCCGCTCGATCGCCCCCGAGGCGCGCCGACTGCTCCTCGAGTACCCGTGGCCTGGAAACGTGCGCGAGCTCGAGAACGTGATCGAGCGCGCAATGGTGCTCGCGGAAGGCGAGGCGCTCACCGACATCGACCTCCCGGAGCGGCTGCACCAGGCGCGCGATCCGGTGCGGTCTCAGCTCGCGACGGGCGAGCTCTCGATCAAGAAGACGGCGCGCGCGATCGAGGAGGTCCTCATCCGGCGAGCGCTGCAACAGACCCGCGGCAACCGCACGCGCGCCGCGGCGCTGCTCGAGCTCAGCCACCGCGCGCTGCTCTACAAGATCAAGGACTACGCGATCGAAGAGGACCCGGCGTGATCCGCCTGCGCGCAGCCAGCGACGCCGACGGGCTCGACGTCGCGGCGCTGCTCGGCGCGGTGTTCTCCGAGTATCCCGGCTGCCTGTTCGTCGCGTCCGAGATGCCGGAGCTAGCGACGCTCTCGACGACCTTTCGCGCGGCGACAGGCGCGTTTTGGGTGGCGCACCGAGAGGTGCTCGGCGTGCCGGTGCTGGTCGGGTGCGTCGGATACGCGCGGCACGGCGACGCCGTCGAGCTGAAGAAGCTCTACGTCGCGGCGAGCGAGCGCCGAACGGGGCTTGGCGGGAGGCTCGTCGACGAGGTCGAGGCGGCCGCGCGAGCGCACGGCGCGCGGTCGGTGGAGCTGTGGAGCGACACCCGCTTCGAGACGGCCCACCGCTTCTACGAGCGGCGCGGATACCTGAGGACGGGCGCGACGAGGCCGCTCCACGACGCGAGCGGCACGCTCGAGTACCACTTCACGAAGGCGCTCCCCATGGAGGGGTGAGCGGAGGGGTCGCGAAGGCGGGCGCGAGGAGGAGCGGGCGACGCGCTGCCGTGCGGCGTTGCGCGTCACCACCAACTTCGCGGAGGCTCGGTGGCCGTGGTACGCCCACAAGGTCGATGAGCTGGTTCGACCGGATCTTGCGCCAGACGCCCCGTGCCCCAACCGGGAGCACCGTGATTTCACGGGCGATGTGGGCGTGCGAGGGCCGGCTCGGGCTGAAGGGCGATGCGACGCGCATCACCGGAGAGGTCGAGGGGTTGGACGTCGTCGTCGAGCGCGAGGTGCTGCAGCTCGGACCGGAGCGCTCGCGGGCGGAGCGGCTCCTCCTCCGGGCTCGGCTCCCGCTTCGGCTCGACGTCGGGCTCCGGGTCACGCGCGCGGCCGAGTCCGATCCGCGCAGGCCGCTCCGCACGGACGACGAGCCCTTTGACGCGAGCTTCCTCGCGGTCGCGGACGAAGCCGAGCGTGGGCGCCGCTTTCTCACCGACGAGATCCGCGCGGAGCTCCTCGGCGGACCGGAGACCGAGCTTACGGACAGCGGCGTCACCGTGGCCGTCGGCGAAGCGGACGCGCCACGCATCGCCGACGCCATGCGGCACACCCTGGGACTCGCGCACGCGCTCGAGCGCCAGCGCCTCACGACGCCGCCCGCCGCGGCGCTCGCCGAGTTCGACACGGCATGGCGCGCGTTCGCCACGACGTCGCAGGTCACGGTGCAGTCGACGCCGCTCGTCGGGCGCATCCGACTCGGACAGGTGGAGACGCAGGCGCTCGCGGTGCGCGACGGGTTTGGCCAGTTTCACTTCGAGCTGACCGCGCGGTTTCCGTTCGACCTTCGGCTGGGCCTCGGCCTCCGCCCGCAGAACACCACGAACGAGCACGGCCGCGACGTCGAGTCCTTCGGCGATCGCCGCTTCGAGCGCCTCTTCGCGCTGTCGGCACGCGAGGGCTCCGCGCAGCCGTTGTTCGACACCGAGGTGCGCGCGAGGCTCGTCGAGCTGCGGCACGCCGGCCTTCAGATCCGCGCGAACGATCGGGTCGTGAGCGCGTGGATGGGCTGCCGCAAGGACGATCCGATGGCGCCGGTACGACACCTCTGGTCGCTCGCCGACATCGCCCACTCGGTGACGGCGCGCGTCGAGGCGCAGGGCCCGCGCACGACGCCGCTAGGGTGAGGCCGACGCGGGCCAGCTCGCGGCCGGACGCGGACCCTTGACCGTGAGCCAATTAACTTGCGCCAGAGCCGCAAGCAAACCAGCGTCCGGCCGCGAAACCAAGAGTGCAACACGCTGCTCATCGGAGACCCTCGACCATGACCTCGTCCCCCCAGACCCATCGCGCGCCCCGAACCCAGACCCTCCCATCGCTCCTTTCCCTGGCCGTCGGAGCGTCGTCGCTTCTTCTTTCGGGGTGCGGCCTCGCGATCAAGGAGGGCGCTCAGCACGCGCACTTCCTGCCCGAATCGAAGCTCGAGGTGCACACCGCCATGCAGCTCGACATGCTCCCCGAGCCGCTCCATGCCAAGGCCTGCGCCGACACCAAGATGCTCTACGACGTCACCGTCCTCGGGACGGAGAAGTCGCTCTCGCGCGGCGAGCGCGCCGCCGTCCTCGAGGCGCTCAATGCCATGGAGGGCAAGGCGGACGTCTTCTACCTCACGCGCTCCTGGGGCACGCTCGACGACAGCGGGAGAAACTGCGGCGAGGTGTGGGGCCGAGGGATCCGCCTGCGGCTGCGCGACTCCGTGCCCGCCACCGCGCGAGCCGCGGAGACGGCCGTCGTCGTCACGCCGGCGACCGCCGCGCCGGCTCCGGCCCCCCAGTCGAGCCCGGGTGACAAGGCCAAGATGGGCTTCTGATTCCGACAAGGACCTCGAAGATGCCCGACCGCGCGACCCGCTCACTCCTGTTCCTCGGTGTCACCGCGGCGGCGCTGGCGCTCCTCGCACCCCGCGACGCGCAGGCACAGTCCGCCGACGATCTGGATCGGGCCCGGGCCCGCGCGGTCGCCGGGCTCTCGAGCCTCGAGGCGAAGGCGTACGCGACCGCGCTCTCGGAGTGCGAGGACGCGCTTCGGGTCATCGACGCGCCCACCATCCTCCTCTGCAAGGCGCGCGCGCTCGTCGGGCTCGGTCGACTGGACGAGGCCCGCGTCGCCTATCGCGCCGTCCTGGACAAGCCGCTCCCGGCTGGCGCGCCTCCCGCCTGGGTAGACGCGCGCGCGGCGGCGGAGACGGAGCTGAAGGACATCCGCCTACCCGCCGCCCTCGCTCTACGCACGAAAGGAGCTCAGCGGCTCCTCGACGGCGAGTTTGACCGCGCGTTGAACGACTGCAACGCCGCCGAGGCGGACGACCCGACGGGTGACGGCGCGCTCTGCGTCGCCGCTGCGCTCGACGGCCTTGGCCAAGTCGAGGAGGCGCTCCGCCGCTACGAGGGCCTCTTCAGCGACGCCACGCGTCCACTCTCCGAGGCGCAGCGCACGAAGGCGACCCGCGAGCTCGAGGCGCTCCGAAAGAAGCTCGGCCCCGCCCGACTCACGCTGCGCGCCGCAGGCTTGCCCG
>Ga0194129_10008424_pt1 | contig 11938 bp, 9 predicted proteins | sample TA2KigCa35mmetaG_FD_150862 | JGI IMG/M metagenome (GOLD analysis project Ga0194129, IMG submission 150862) | Freshwater microbial communities from Lake Tanganyika, Tanzania - TA2015038 Kigoma Deep Cast 35m | ecosystem: Environmental > Aquatic > Freshwater > Lake | place: Tanzania: Lake... | reverse complement strand
CGGCAGCCCAGCGCCCGCCAGGCGCCACGCACGACGTCGTCGATGGCGGCTCGCAGCGAAGCGTCGAGGGGTGCGCGCCGGTCGTAGCGGATCTTCGTCGACCAATCGAGCTTGTCCTCGAACGCGTACACCGGGTGCGCGCCGCTGCCCGCCAGGAACACGATCTCCATCGGCGGCAGGACCTCGGGCGCCGTGCCGTCGTCGACCTGGCCGAGCACGGCCACGGTGAACTCGCGCCCGGGCAGGAATTCCTCGACGAGCACCGGCTGGCGGTAGCGCGCATGGAGCTCGCGCACGATGGCCCGCAGCGCGGGCTCGTCCTGCACGACGCAGCGAGGCAGCACGCCCTTGCTCGAGCCCTCGGCGTTGGGCTTGGCGATCGCCGGGAAGCGCAGCGCCGCCAGCGTAGACGTCGGTTCGTCGCCCGTGAGCAGCAGGGCGCGCGGCGTCGGCACGCCGTGGCCGGCGACGACGTGCTTGGCCAGGCTCTTGTCGAGGGTCGTCGCCATCGTCGCGGCGTCGGAGCCGGTGAACGGCACCTCCCAGAGCTCGCACAGCGCCGGCACGTGGGCCTCGCGGCCGCGCCCGTGGGTGCCCTCGGACAGGTTGAAGACGAGATCGACGCCCGACGCCGGCAGCGCGCGCACGATGTCGCGCGTGGCCTCGAGCAGCACGACGTCGTGGCCGTGGCTCGCGATGGCCGCGGCGAGGCGCTCGATGGTCTGCTCCGAGTCGTACTCGGCGTGGGAGTCGTCGTCGCCGGCGCTCTTCGCGACGATGCGCTTGAGGTTGAAGGCCAGCCCCACCCGCACGCCGGGCGACGGCCCGCGCCCGGCGACGACGCGCAGCGGCGTCGCGCTGGTGTCCGTCGATGTTGCGCCGGCCCCAGCAGGCGCAGGGTTCGAGGTGGCGGGCGCTGGTCGGTCGAGGGTAAGGGCGGTGGACATGGAGCTGCTCGGGGGGCGCGGAGCGCCGCGACAGGATCGACGGGTGGCCGCGAGCCTGCTTGTGATCGACGCGGACCGTCAACGGCCGTCGCGAACGGGGGCGCCGGCGCCGCCGGCGTCGTTGTCGCCGTTGCGCACCGAGGAGGCCGGCGTATCAGCACGCCCGTGACGCCGCGCCCGCGACCGCTCTACGTCGGCAGCCCCGACACCGAGGACGTGCTCGTCGCCGAGCTGCGTCGGCGCGGCGACGCCGTTGTCGTGGCCCCCGGCTTCGTGCAGTCGGCGCTGCGTGCCGACCCGGTCTTCGCGCGCTGCGTGCTGCCGCGCCCGATCCGCGTGCAGGCCGACAGCGCCGCCGAGCTCGCCGCGGCGCTGCTGGCGCTCGAGCCCGCGGCGTCGTTTGCGCCCGAGCGCATCCACGTCTTCGCGCCCGAGCTGCCGCGCAGCGGCAGCGCCGACAAGGGCGCGCACCCCCTGGCGCGCGACGCGGAGAGTCTGGCCAACACGCTGCGCAAGAAGGCCGAGGGGCGCCGCGCCAAGGGCAAGGCGGGCCCGCCCACCGCGCACACGCTGCGGGTGGCGCTGGTTGGCCCGCGCACGGCGTTGGCCAGCGTCGACCTCGACGCGGGCGGTGCCGCCCCCGACGCGCTGGTCGCGTGGCCCGGCCCCTTCGCCGGCGGCCGCGCCGTCGCCGTCGAGCACGCCCGCGACGCGCCGTCGTCGGCGCACCGCAAGCTGCACGAGGCCTTCGCGTGGCTGGGGACGGGCCCCGCTGAAGGCGACGTCGCTGTCGACCTCGGCGCCGCCCCCGGTGGCTGGACGCGGGTGCTGCGCGACGCCGGCGCCCGCGTCGTCGCCGTCGATCGCGGTGCCCTGGACGAGGGCCTTCAGCGCGACCCGCAGGTCACGTGGCTGCGGCGCGACGCCCTCGACGTCGACCTGGCGGCGCTGCAGCCGACGTGGGTCGTCTGCGACGTGATCTGGGCCCCGGCGCGCACCCTCGAGGTCGTCGCCCGCGCCGTCGCCGTCGACTCGGTGAAGGCCATCGTGGCGACGCTGAAGCTCGTGCGCCCCGTCGACTTCGACGCCCTGGACGACGCCGTGGGCCTCGCCACGGGCAGCGTGGGGTTCGCCGGGCGCGTGAAGCACCTCGTCGCCAACAAGCTCGAGGTCACGCTGCTGATGCGACGCGGCTGACAGGCGCGCCTGGCCTTCAGCCGCCGCGTCGACGACGGCGCGCGACGACCCAGGGCACGAGCACCAGCACCGCCGCCGCCGTGCCGTGGGCGCACGACGCCGGCTCGTCGCCACCGTCGTTCGGATCCTCGTCGCCCTCACCCTCGCCCTCGCCCTCACCCTCGCCCTCGCCGCGGCAGGCGGGGTGCACGGCGCAGTCGTCGTCGTCGCAGTCGAGGGTGCCGTCGACCTCGTTGTCGATGCCGTCGGTGCACGCCGTCTCGAGGAAGTTGCCGCACTCGGCGTAGCCGGCGGTGTCGTCGGGGCAGATGCGGTAGTGCACGTCGCGGAAGGCGACTGTCGTCTGCCACGCGAGCCCGTCGTCGGAGCGCAGGAACAGCGACGTGTTCAGGCCCACCTGCTTGCCACAGCCCCACAGGGTGTCGCCGCGGACGAATAGGCAGTCGGTGGGGCCGCCCTGCACCAGGCCAAAGCCGAGCGCCGAGCCGTTTTCGACGTACAGCTCGCCCCGCGCGCCGTTGCGCGACAGCACGAACAGCTTGTCGGCAAAGCGCACGGCGTGGGTCGTCTCGCGCGGTACGGTGCCAAGGGCAGTGGCCGTCGCGTTGACGCCGTCGAAAGCGACGCGCTCGACGATGCCCTCGCTGGCGGCGTTGATGCCGCCGACGATCAAGGCGTCGTCGTCGAAGAACAGCGCGTGGATCAGCGGGTGCGCGGCCACGGCGTCGCTGGCGTCGATGAAGGTCTGCCCGCCGTCCGTCGACAGCAGCAGCACGATGCGCCCGGCGCCGTCGTTGCCCGAGGCCGCGATCCGGGTGGCGTCGTCGGACGCGGCGAGCCGGAAGAAATTCCCGGGGCGCGGCGGCAGCAGCGGCACAAACGAGTCGCCGCCGTCGAAGGACTCCCAGATGCCGTTGTCGGCGCTGACGGTGGACGTGCCAACCAGCAGGTGCCGTTCGTCGGCGGGGTCGACCCACAGCGCGCTCGCGTAGGCGCCGGCGAGCTCGTTGTCGAGGATCTGGTAGCTGCAGGCGGCGTCCGTCGACGTCGACAGGCCGTCGATGCCGCCAAGCAGGATCCGGTCCTGCTGCTGCAGCGCGAAGAACACGACGGGGCCGAAGGCCTCCTCGCAGACGCGTCCCCAACCGCCGTTTTCCTCGTCGGGCAACACGACGCCCCACGACGTGCCGCCGCCGGTCATCCTGCCGTCGTCGTCGACGAACGGGAACCGGCCGAACTGGTCCTGTCCGACGTGGGCGGGGAGCAGCAGCGAGATCAGGGCGAGGGCGTTCACGAGGGCGAGGCTATCGTCGACGTGCGGTTCTGCCATCCTCGCCCCGCATGTCTCCGGTGTCGCGCTCGCGCTCTCGCCCAACCTTGCACGCAAGGCCCGCCCGCACGCGGTCCGCCGTTCGCGAGGCGCTGTGTCTTTCGTTGCTGGTCCTGCTGGCCATGGCGTCGTCGTCGCGCGCGGCGACGAGGTCGGCCGGGGCGCCCGCCGCTGCCGTCGTTGCGTTCGTGATGGTCGACCGCTTTGCCGACGGCGCGCCCAATCTGGCCGACGTCGTGCACGGCCACCCGCGGCGCTTTCAAGGCGGCGACCTCGTCGGCCTGCGCGACAAGCTGCCGTACCTCGCGAAGCTCGGCGTCACCCACGTGTGGATCACGCCGGTGGCGGCGCAGACCGACGGGCTCGTGGGCGCGGGCGACGACGCCACCGCCGCCTACCACGGCTACTGGCCGCGCGACCTGCAGGGCGTCGACCCGCACTTCGGCGACGCGGCGGCGCTGTCGGCCTTCGTCGACGCGGCGCGCGCGCACGGGATCGGCGTCGTGCTCGACGTGGTCATCAACCACCTCGGCTACGGCGCCGCCGACCCGGATCGACTCGTGCGCGATCCCTGCGGCGACGACGACCAGACGCGCTGCCTGTTCGGCCTGCCCGACCTGCGCACCGAGGACCCACGGGTGCGCGCCGTCGTCGTCGAGCGCACGGTGGCCTGGGCGCGCGACTTCGGGCTGGCGGGCTTTCGGCTGGACGCGCTCAAGCACGTCGGCCCCGACGTCGCGCGCGACATCGGCAAAGGAGCGCGCGCGATGTCGTCGTCGGGCATTGGCCCGGGGTTCTTCATCGTCGGCGAGCACTGGGGCGCCGCGCCCGGCGACCCGGCGGTGCGCGCGATCGTCGACGACGGCGCCGCCGACGCCGTGCTCGACTTCTCGCTCGCCGGGCTGGCCCGCGATTGGGTCACCGGGCGGCTGCGCAGCGCGGCGCTGGCCCACCACCTGGTGCGCCGCGACGCGGCGCTGCGCGACGGGCCGCCGATGCTCGGCTTCCTCGACAGCCACGACGTGACGACGTGGGCGTACGCCGTCGGCGACCGCGCGCCGCTGGGCGCGCCGCTGCTGCTGTTCGACCGCGCGATCCCGGTGGTCACGTGGGGCACCGAGGTCGGGCGGCGCGGCGGCGCCGGCGACCCCGACAACCGCGCCTTCATGCCCTGGGACGACGTCGCGCGCGCCGAGGTCAGTCCGGGGCACCCGCTGCATCTGTGGCGCGGCCTCGTGCGGCTGCGCCGCGCCCACGACGTCGTGCGCGACGGCGCGCTGTCGGTGGTCGCCCACGATGCCGACGACGCCCGCGCTGCCGACGGCGCCGCGGGCGACGCCGGCTTCGTCGTGCTGCAGCGCCGCGCCGCCGGGCGGCGCGCCGTGGTCGCCGTGGCCCGCGGGCGCCGGCTCGTGCACGTGCAGGCAGTCGGGGCCCGCGCGCGAATCGTCGACGTGGTGAAGAGCCCTGGGGGCGACGCGCGGATCGACGATGGGCGCCTCGTGCTGGATGCTCCCGGTGATTGCTTCGTCGCCGTCGTGATCGACGAGAAAGGACCGACATGACCGCACCGATCGCGTTTGGGCTCACCGCCGTCTTCGTCGCTGTGCTGCTGCTGCTCGAGCGCCTCCCCTCGGTGCATCGCGCGGCATACGGCGTCGTCAAGCTGTCGGCGTCGGCGACGTTCGTCCTCTACGGTGTCGTCGTTGTGCTGCGTGATGATGTGATCAAGCTCCCCGACGTCCCGCTGTTCGGGGCGCTGCTGCTGTCGTTCCTGGGCGATGCGCTGCTCGTGCCGCGGGGCAACAAGGCGGCGTTCCTCGGTGGTCTGTTGGCGTTCCTGCTCGGTCACTGTGCGTACGTCGGCGCCTTCGTGCTCCATGGGGTCGATCCGCTGGCATTCGCCGCCGCGGGCGTCGTCGCGGTCTTTGCAGCCATCCGCGTCATGCGGTGGCTGCGGCCGCACCTGCGCGGCGTGATGAGGGTGGCGGTGCCGGCGTACGTCGCGGTGATCGGCGCGATGGTGTGCGCGTCGGTGGCGGCGGTGGTAGCCGCCGGCCACGGACCACGCGCCGCCCCCGGGGCGCTCCTCATCGCGGGGACGTGCTGCTTCTGGGTGTCGGATCTCGCGGTGGCGCGCGAGCGCTTCGTCGCCGACGGCTACGTCAACCGCGTGGTCGGCATCCCGCTCTACTTCTTCGCCCAGCTGTTGATCCTCGAGGGCTGGCAGCCCGGACGCTGACGGACGTGGCCCCGCCGTGAGCGTCGGCCACCGTCACGGCGCCGCACCGCCGTCGGTGTTGGCGCCTTCGCCGGCCGGGGCCTCACCGCTCCGCTTGCGCCCGTAGAACTCGATCTGCCACTTCTGCACCGCAGCGTTGTGGCACTCGAGGGTCGGGCAGAACTGGTGGCGGCCCGAGTCGCCCATCGCGACGAAGAACACGTCGTCGTCGTTGGTGGGGAACAACGCCGCCTCGATGGCCGCGCGGCCGGGCTGGGCGATGGGGCCCGGCGGCAGCCCGGCGATCACGTAGGTGTTGTAGGCGTGCGGTCGCAGCAGGTCGCTCTTGCGGATGTTCCCGTCGTAGTCGGGGATGCCGTAGATGACCGTCGGATCGGTCTGCATCTTCATGCCGCGCTTCATGCGGTTGTGGAACACCGACGAGATGTGCGGGCGCTCTTCGCGGGCGCCGGTCTCCTTCTCGACGATCGCCGCCAGCGTGAGCGTCTTGTGCAGGCTCCAGCCGAGCGCGGCCATCTTCTTCTTCATGCGGTCGGTGACCACCTCGTCGAGGCGGGCGCGCATGCGGCGCAGGATGGCGCGGGGCTCGCTGCCGCGCGGGAACTGGTAGGTGTCGGGGTACAGGTAGCCCTCGACGCCGCCGGGCACGCCGTCCTGTCCGTCGGCGCCTTTGTCGGGCACGCCGAACTCGCGCACCAGCGCCGGGTCGTTCATCGCCGCCAGCAGCTCGGCCTTCGTGCCGAGCCCGGCCGCTGCGATGATCGCCGCGACCTCCTCCTTGCGCAGCCCCTCGGGCACCGTGAACTTCACCTCGACCTGACGCCCCGTCTGCAGCTCGGCAACGATCTGCTCGGGGGTCATCGACGGCGACAGCTCGTATGTGCCCGCCTTCAGCGTGCCGTCGTTCTTGCCGACGTAGTGCATCCAGCGGAAGAACTTCTCGCCGTCGGCGACGATGCCCAGCTCCTCGAGCTGCTGCGCGACCTTCTTCGGGCTCGTGCCGCGGGCCAGCACGTAGGTCTTCTTCGTCTTCTCGCTCGAACGAGCGAGCCCGGCGAACTCGATGAGCTTCCCCCGATACACGTAGACGGCGCCGCCAGCGACGAGCGCCAGCACGCAGAGCGCGACGGTGACGAAAGCGACGAGCTTCTTCAGCATTGGGGCTCCCTCGCAGAAACGGCGCCGGCCGCCGTGGGTGCGGTCGTGGTCGACGGGGCTGACCAGACGGCGACGCGACGCGCACTCTTCACCCGAAGAGCGCCTCGGGCGTCGTCAGCGAGCCCTTCAACGCGCTGGCGGCGACGACGCGCGGCGACGCCAGGTAGACCTGACCCGGGCCCGAGCGGCCCGGGAAGTTCCGGTTGATGGCCGAGACGGTGACAGTGTCCTTTGTCTGCGACACGCCGGGGCCGGCATTGATGCAGGCCCCGCACGACGGCTCGATGACGCTGGCGCCGGCCTGCGCGAAGACGTCGAGGTAGCCCCGCTCGACGGCGTAGCGCTTGATGCGCTGGCTGCCGAACTGGATGAACATCTTGACGCCGTCCTTGACCTTCAGCCCGCGCCTCAGGCCCTCGGCGAGCACCTCGGCGTACATGTCCATGTCGGCCATCTTGCCGCCCGTGCACGAGCCGCCGTAGGCGATCTCGACGGCGACGGGCAGGTCGCCCTGTGGCGTCTTCACGACGGCCTCGTCGACCCGCACGCCGTTGCGCGGGTCGCCGGGGGTAGCCACCATCTGGGGCACCGCGGCGAGGTCGATGACGAAGCTCGCGTCGTACTGCGCGTCGGCGTCGGCCTTCAGGTAGCCGCGGCTCGCGCGCTCCTCCGTCCAGCCACGGAACCGCATCAGGTACTGCTTCGTGACGTCGTCGGCCTCGATGATCCCCGTGGTGGCGCCGCACTCGACGGCGAGGTTCGTCAGCGTCGCGCGCTCGTCCATGTTCAGGTGCAGCAGCCCTTCGCCGCTGAACTCGAGCACCTTGCCGATACAGTGGCCCTGTCGCGAATAATCCTGCGCCATGATATAGAGCATCACGTCCTTCGCCGTGACACCCCTGCCAGGCCTGCCTTTCAGGATATACTGAACACTTGCAGGAACCTTGACCTGAATGTCGGCAGTGTACCAGGCGTTGGCCATGTCGGTGGAGCCGACGCCGAACGCGAAGCAGCCGAGCGCCCCCGCGGTGCAGGTGTGGCTGTCGGTGCCGACGACGATATCGCCGGGGCCGCCGAGCTCTTCCATGACGGCGTTGTGGCAGATCGCTTCGGAGCCGCTCTTGTCGGCGGTGAGCCCGAAGTAGCGGACGCCGTGCTTCTTTACGAAGGCCTCCTGCACGGCGCCGAGGTTGTCGACGAGGACGTGCAGGCCCTTCTTCTTGTCGGCCTCGCTCATGACCTTGTTGCGGAACGTCAGGTGGTCGTTGAACGCGAAGATGCTGCCGACGTCGCGCAGCTGGGCGTCGGGGCCGTAACCAGCGACGAACAGCGACTCGCACATCGCCGTCGTGTAGTCGTGGCTGAAGCGCACGTCGGTCCGGCAGAAGAGCGCGTCGCCCGGCTTCGTCGCCGGGACTCCGGTGCGGCCCGTCGCGGCGTCAGCGACGGCGCGGTGGGCGATGATCTTTTCGACCAGCGTCATCGGTCGCGACGTGGTCGTCACCGGCGGCGGCGTCACCTCGCCGGCCAGTCGCGCGCGGTTGTACTGGAACAGCCCGCCGTACTCGACGATGCCGCGCTCGATCTCGTTCAGCCCTTCGGTGAACTCCGACAGCGGGATGGCCTCGCCGCGCTCGATGCGACCGAGCACCGAGAAGTCTGTCGTCGTCAGCAGACCGATGTTGCGGCAGTTCTGGCCGTAGATCTTCTCGATGGTCTTCGCGACGATCACCTGCGCGCCCGCGACCCTCTCGGAGTACGGCGCCGTCTCGCGCGAGCTGCCGCAGCCCTTGGACAGCCCGCTGACGATGACGCCGGGGCGCGCGCTCTTGATCGAGTCCTTGACGACCTTGCCGCCGCGCAGCCCGACGAGACAGTAGTCGCCCAACGTCTCGTCGTACCAGAAGCACACCCAGCCGGGCGTCAGCTCGTCGGTGGAGATGTTGTCGATGAGCGCGCCGGCGTCGGCGTGGCACAGCACCTCGCCCTTCAGCTGCCGCTCAAGCTTGTCGAGGTCGGCGGTCAGGTACAGCACCCGGCCCTGCACCTTCACCATGGGGTCGCGCCTGGGGATCGTCGTCGTCATCGGCCACCTCGTCGAGGAATGACGCCAGCTAGGCCGCTCGATCCGCCGTGGCAACCCGGCGCCCCCCGACGCAGGGCCGCGCGCGCCGTCGCGTTTTCTCTGGCGTCCCCGGCTGCTACGACGAGCGCTATGCAGCGCGGCATCTCCTTGTTGGCCGGCCCCGCCTTCGGCGGTCTCGCGCTGCGCACCGAGAGCGTGCTGGCCGTCGACGACCCCGACGCCGTCCTCGTCGCCCTCGACGACAACCGAGCGAGCCTCGCCGAGGACGAGCGCCTGCTGTTCCTGCTCGGCTACGAGGCGTCCGTCGCCCTCGATCCGCGCGCGCCGCGTCGCGCCCACGACCCGCGGCTGGGACCGTCGTGCTTCGTCTGGCGTTGCCGCGTCGTCTCCGATCCTTTGTCTTCTTCTTCGTCGTCGTCGGGATGGCTGCGGCTGTCGACGACGACGGCCGCCCGCGATGCGCACCGCCGTCGCGTCGTCGCGGCGCGCGAGCGGCTGCTCGACGGCGTCATCTACCAGGCCAACCTCGCGCACCGGCTCGACGTCGCCGCGCGCGACTTCGCCTTTGGCCTCGCGTTCTTCCGCGCGCGCGCCGCGGGCGTCGCCTGCGCCGCGTTTGTCGATGTGCCCGGCTGGGGCAGCCTCGTCTCGCTGTCGCCCGAGCGCTTCGTCGTGGGCGACCTCGCGCGGGGCGAGGTGCGCACCTATCCCATCAAGGGGACGGCGCCGCGCGGACGGACCCCCGAAGAGGACTCGGCGCGGCGCGCGGCGTTGCTGGCGTCGACCAAGGACCGCGCCGAGCACGTGATGATCGTGGACCTGCTGCGCAACGATCTGGGTCGCGTCGCCGTCATCGGCGGCGTCACCGTCGAGCGGCTGCTGGCGCCGCTCTCGGCGCCCAATGTGCACCACCTGGAGACTGCCATCCACGCGCGGCTGCGCGACGGCGTCGGGCTGCGCGACCTGCTCTGGGCGACGGCGCCGGGCGGCTCGATCACGGGCGCGCCCAAGTCGTCGGCCCTCGAGGCGATCTCCGAGCTCGAGGACGGCCCGCGCGGCGCCTACACCGGCTTGCTCGGCGTCGTCGACAGCGCCGGTCGCTTCGCCACCTCGCTGCTCATCCGCACGTGGCTGCGCCCCGACGATGGCGGCCCGGGGGCACTGCACGTCGGCGGTGGCATTGTCGTCGACAGCGATCCCGACGCAGAGTGGCAGGAGACGCTGCACAAGGCACGCGCGTTCGGCGCCGTGGACGTCGAAGAGACCGGCTAGCCCGTGCGCGGCGCACCGTCTGTGTGCGCCGGATTCGCCGGGTGCTTCTGCCACGCCTTCTGCACCCGCGCCGGCACCGCCTCGTCGTCGAGCGTGACGGCCAGGGCCGCGAGCGCCGCGTCGTCCGGGCCGCGCCACACGAGGTCATCGACGGTGGTGGGCAGGGGCACGTCGACGACCAGCGTCGTCAGGCGCTTGTAGAGCGCGGCGTCGGCGCGGTGCGCCTGCAGCGTGGCGGAGAGCTTGTCGGCGCCGCGCACCTTGACGTCGGCGGGCCACGGCGTCGGCGGAATCGCCTCGAGCGACCCGAAGGCTGACAGCACCGCGGCGGCGCCCTTCAGGCCGAAGCCGGGCAGGCCCGGCACCCCGTCGGCGTCATCGCCCACCAGGGCGAGCAGGTCGGGGATGAGCCGCGGCGGCACGCCGAACTTCGCGACGACGCCGGCCTCGTCGAGCACCTTGTCGCGGATGCGGTCGACGAGCACGACGCGGTCGCTGGCGACGACCTGGCCGAGGTCCTTGTCGGGGGAGCAGATGCTCACGCGGGAGACGCGCGGGTCGGCGGCGGCGCGCACCGCCATCGTGGCCAGCGCATCGTCGCACTCGTGCTCGATCATCGACCAGGTGACGAGCCCCAGCGCGCGGCTGGCCAGCTCGACCAGCGGCATCTGGGCCGCCAGCGCCGGGTCGAGGCCGTCGCCGGTCTTGTAGCCGGGGAACAGTTGGTTGCGGAACGACTCGATGACGGTGTCGAAGGCCACGCCGACGTGGGTCGCGTCCTTCAGCAGCGTGAGCATCGAGCCCACGAACGCCCGCGTGGCACCGACGTCGACCCCGGCTGACGTCAGCCGGGTCGGCGCGCCGAAGAAGCAACGAAACAGCTCGAAGGTGCCGTCGACGAGGTGAACCTGCATGCACGCGTCGATAGCAGGAACACGCTGACGCGGGCACGTTCACCGTGCGACAACGGCGTCGTCAGCGTGGGCACGCGCAGCCCGGCGAAGGAGCACCATGAAGATCCTTGGGCTGACCGGCGGCATCGGTTCGGGCAAGTCGACGGTGGGGCGGATGCTCGCCGCCGCCGGCATTCCGGTGATCGACGCTGACGTGCTCGCCCGCGAGGCGGTGGCGCCGGGCAGCCCGGGGCTGGCTGGGATCGTCGAGCGCTTTGGCGAAGGCGTGCTCGACGCGGCGGGCGGGCTCGACCGCAAGGCCCTCGGCGCGCGGGTGTTCGCCGACGACGACGCGCGACGAGCGCTGAACGCCCTGGTGCACCCCGCGGTCGCGCGCCTCGCCGCCGAGCGGTTCGCGGCGCTGCGCGACGCTGACGTCCACGCCTGGTGCGTCTACGAGGTACCGCTGCTGTTCGAAAGCGGTCTCGACGCGATGATGGACGCGACGCTGCTCATCGCCGTCTCCGAGGACGTGCAGCGGCGGCGGGTGATGGACCGCGACGGGCTCGACGCAGGGGCGGCGCGCGCCCGGATCGCCGCGCAGATGCCGCAGGACGAAAAGCGCCAGCGCGCCGACGTCGTCGTCGACAACGACGGGTCTCTGGCCATCCTCGCCGCGCGCCTGGGCGAGGCGTGGCGTGCGGTGACCGGGGAAGACCGGGCGTTCGCCGCGACAGAAGTGCCGCAGGGCTGAGAGCGCCCCTCGCAGGATCCCCGCGCCGTGGGTACCTAGCTGCTTGTGCCGCGCCAGCC
>Ga0194129_10008419_pt1 | contig 11941 bp, 10 predicted proteins | sample TA2KigCa35mmetaG_FD_150862 | JGI IMG/M metagenome (GOLD analysis project Ga0194129, IMG submission 150862) | Freshwater microbial communities from Lake Tanganyika, Tanzania - TA2015038 Kigoma Deep Cast 35m | ecosystem: Environmental > Aquatic > Freshwater > Lake | place: Tanzania: Lake... | reverse complement strand
CCGCCGGCTGCTCCGCCAACCTGAAGCCGCGCAGGGACAGACAGGCTGGAGGCTCTATATTCGCTATTCGCGAATGCCGAATGGCCTGGTGTGACCGTGGCCCGCTCACCCTCCAATCCCCAGCTCATCCTGCGTCCGCAGGATCTGGTGGTGCTCTTGCGTCTGGCTCTGGAGTCAGGCCCGGCACCCACCTATGCGGCCCTCGGCGCTGAGCTGGGCCTGACGGCCTCAGAGGCCCATGCGGCGGTGGAGCGTGCCGTGGCCGCGAGGCTGGCGATTAAAGATGAGGCTGGCAAGCCCTCAGTGGTTCGAGCTGCCCTGAGAGCCTTCGTGGAGCACGGTGCCCGCTACTGCTTTCCGGCCACGCAGGGTGGACTCAGCCGCGGGGTTCCCACCGGCTACGCCGCCTCCCCCCTCAGCGAGCAGATCCGGCCGGGCAACGACCCACCACCGGTGTGGCCGTGGAAGAAGGGAACGGCCCGCGGCATTTCCTTCCATCCGCTGTATCCCAGCGTCCCCGAGGCGGCAGAGCGCAACCCGGCCCTGGGGGAACTTCTGGCCCTGTTCGATGCGGTGCGTGGTGGCAGCGCCCGGGAACAGGCCCTGGCGCTGGCCCTGCTGGAGGAGCGGCTGCAGCCATGAACCCCAACGACCCCAACGTCTCCCTGCTGGAGCGGGCGGCTGAGCAGTTGGGCGAGGCGCTGCTTGAGCAACTGGTGTTTGTCGGTGGCGCCGTGGCCGGAGTGTTGATCACGGATCCGGCGATGCCGGAGATCCGGTCCACCCAGGACGTGGATGTGATCTGCAGCGTGATCGCCAGGTCTGACTACCACCAGCTGGGGAGGCAGTTGCGGCAGCGGGGCTTCCAGGAAGACAGCCGGCCAGGGGCACCCCTGTGCCGCTGGTGCACAGACGATCTCATTCTCGATCTGATGCCAACCCAGGGCGAGATCCTGGGCTTCTCCAACCGTTGGTATCCCCTCGCCCTGGAGACCGCCCAGCTTCAAGAGCTGCCAAGTGGCTGCTCGATTCGGATCGTGACGGCACCCATGTTCCTGGCCACCAAGCTGGAGGCCTTTCGCGATCGCGGTCAGGGCAATTTTCTCTTCAGTCACGACCTGGAGGACCTCATGGCCGTCGTCGACGGCCGTGCCTCGCTGCTGGAGGAATGCAGGCTCAGCCCGCTTGAGTTGAGGAATGATTTGGCGGTTCAGTTCCATGAGCTGTTGAACACCTCTGCCTTCCTGGAAGCACTGCCTGCGTTCCTGCCGCCGGATCAAGCCAGCCAGCAGCGACTACCGGATTTGCTGGAGACCCTGCGGGCGATCACCGCTCTGGTTGAGCCCTGATCAGCAGCTCGGCGTGACCGGTGGCTTGATCGAACTCCCGGCTGAAGCGCCACTCCGGCAGCAGGCCGATCACCAGCTCCACGGTGGTGCGCACCAGCGAGCCGACGCAGAGGTGCCCGCCGATCACGGCGCCGCTGTTGTCTGCGACCGCGGTATGCAGGTGGGCGCCATCGGGCGCGAGGGTGCCGGAGAGGCTGAGGATCTCCAGCTCGCCCTGGATCGCCGTGGCCTGAGTCGCACCGGCCAAGCGCAACTGGGCCAGCGACAGGCTCCCAACAGCGCTGATCAGACAGCCGGCCTGCTCCTGCTGCTCGCCCATCCAGGCTTCCAGCGCTTGGCGCAGGTCGGCGCTGGGCTGCAGCCGCAGCGGCACCACCTTCATGGGGTTGGGCCCTCCACCAGACCCTGGACCATCACCACGGCATCGACATAGCCCAGCTGCCTGTGGCGGAACGCCCCCGGCAACGTGCCGACCACCTGAAAGCCATTGCGCTGCCAGCAGCGGATGCCGGCGTTGTTGGTGCTCACCACCAGGTTGAACTGCATCGCCCGGAACCCCAGCCGCCGCGCCGCCTGCAGCGAGTGCTGGCAGAGGCGGCTGCCGACTCCCTGGCGCCGGCAGTGCTCGGCCACCACGTAGCCGGCATTGGCCACATTGGCACCGAGTGAAAGAATGGCTAACCCTCTGTCGTGGACAACGTTCTCAGCGGGGTTTACCAACGAAAAGTAAACCCTTTGGGAAACCGCTGTCGTCCTCATACGAACGCCACAAGCGAGAACTTGCCCCAGCCGTGCGGGTGAGCGTCAGGAATCAACCGTGACCACCAGCTCATGCGGCCCAGAAGCAGCTGCGGCTTGTCACAACCCTCTAGCCATTCGATCGGAGCCACTTCCGGCCGAGCTTGCGGATGGCGCGGCTAAGCCTCCTTAAAGACAACGGTCTCAAGGCTCGAACGAAATGCAAGCGGGATAGGGGCATGGGGGGAGATCAGAGGCGTATCAGAGGCGATGGGGCCTCGGAAATATGTGGTGAAAAGCTTGGCTCAAGCTCATCGAGCGCGAAGCCATTCAGCCAGCCGCCGTTGCGCCCTCAAGCCAGCTGGGTCAGGCTGAACAAGCCGCTTGACGCAAAGTGGCTTACGAGTCTTCGCCGCGCTACTGCCTCAGCTTCACCGCTGCGGGATTGCGGGCCGATCTAGCGGCCGGGCTGTACCAGCCAGAGGGGAACGCCACGGTGGAAGCGATGAAGCAGGCTCCTCTGACCCCAAACGCCAGCGAGAGACACTCCAGCCAGGGTCACTGTAGCCAGCAGACACCATTGCTAGTGCCGATATGATATCGAAGTACGCCCGTACTAATGTTGATTTACCTGGACAACAACGCGACAGCGCGGCCGCGCCAGGTGGTCATTGAGGCTCAGGCGGAGGCCGAGACACGCTTTTGGGCGAATTCAGCTAGCCCCCATCGACTTGGCCAGGAGGCTAAGCGGGCTCTTCAAGTCGCCAAACAGGCTATTGCCTCCCATCTTGGTTGTCGTGCGAGTGAATTGGTGCTCACATCAGGGGCGACAGAGGCCAACAACCTTGCTTTGGCGGGGGTCTTTGAAGCTGAGCAGTATCTCCGTGAGCCACGCAAGAGAGTTTTGGTAAGCGCCATCGAGCACCCGTCTGTTTTGGAGGTAGCTGAAATGCTTGAGACACGTGGGGCATTGGTAGACCAAATCGAGGTAGATGCTGCTGGCCGGGTAAATCTTGAAGACTTGCGTTCTAAGCTCACTGCAGACACCCTCTTGGTGTCGGTGATGGCTGCCAACAATGAGGTGGGCACGTTGCAGCCGATCGAGGAGGTCGTAGAGGCCTGTCATCAAGTTGGTGCCTACTGCCACACAGACGCCACCCAATGGTTGGGGCGGATGCCTTTGAACTTGAGCCGTTGGGGAGTGGATTTGCTTTCCGCGAGTGCCCATAAATTGCATGGGCCAAAAGGTATTGGCCTGCTTTATACCCGCGCCGGACTCCCTCTTGCCGGGCAACAACATGGCGGAGGGCATCAGGGTGGCAAGCGTTCTGGAACTGTTGGCGTCCCAGGAGCTGTGGCGTTTGCACAAGCCTTGCAAGCCGCCGCTGATCAGCCTGATTGGAGCTTGGTGGAGTCCCTCAGGGAGCGCTTGTTCGAGGGTCTGGCGGCCAAGGCCTCTCCCGTGGAGCGGATCAGTCCAGTCGAAGGGTGTCTTCCCAACACTTTGAACGTTCGCTTTAAAGGGGTTGACTCGGAAGCCTTAATGGCGTCAGCGCCAACCATTTGTTGTTCACCAGGGTCTGCTTGCTCTCATGCCAAGCCACAGCCATCACATGTGTTGATAGCTATGGGGCTTGACCCAGAAGCCGCTGGTGAATGCTTACGCTTTAGCCTTTCACAGGACACGACGGTTGAAGAAATAGATCAAACTATCGGGCTTCTGGCAGAGGCAGTAATTTACGTACGTTCTGCGACGGGGGAAGCGGCCTAATGGTTACCTTGCAGGAATGCTGCCGGCCCGTGTTCGGGAGGCATGAAACGTTCCATCCGCGATGGGGATGGTTTAGTAAGGCGGTGTTTGAGGGCAAAGCTAACCCGTATGTTTTTCAGCAAAACGATGCCCCGCTGTTGCTTGGCGTAGGGAAAAATATGGTACGCGCCATTCGCTATTGGGGCGAAGCCAGCACTTTGCTGAAAGAAGTTAAGCCTCCGAAAGAACGCTTAGCTGCGGCATCCCCTACACGACGGGGCGATGCATTACTCGACCCTGAGGTAGGAGCCGATCCTTATCTCGAAATCACTGGCTCACTTTGGCTACTTCATTGGTGGCTGCTCCAGCCAGCTCCCCATTCGATGGTGCCCTTGGCATGGTACGCATTTAATATTTTCAGGCCACAAGAGTTTAATGTGTGCGACCTAGAGCAGGCCTTTTTTGAAGAGTGCATCAGAGGGATAAGCGAGTGGCATCCGGCTCAGAACACACTTGCTCGTGAAAGCAGCTGCTTCCTGAGAACCTATGTGGCAACAGCGGCCAGTCAAATCGACGACACGCTCGATGCACCGCTTCGCCAACTAGGGTTGTTGTCGTCGCTTCCCGGCCAAAAGCGGCGCTTTCGCTTCCAAAGTCCAGCCTGGATTGATCCGGAAGTGGTTTTATATTGCTGTTCTGACTACCTCATAAACATCCAGCACAGTGCTTCGACAGTGACCCTGGCGCGGCTTCTTCAAGAGGTGAATAGCCCTGGGAAAGTATTGAAACTCCGGGAAGAGCAGCTTATTCGATTGCTAACGAACGCAGCTCTATCGGAGTGGGTCAGTCTAAACGACAACATAGGCACCATACAAGTGGTCTTGAAGACTGACCTCGAGGAGATGCGATGGCAGGTCCTTCAGAAGTACTACGGCTGCTCGATCGACCAAGCCAAAGCCATTGCTGATGGCGGGCAAGAGCCCCTCTATGGACCAACCACCCTGGTTGAGCGCGTAGAGGCACTTAAGCAAGCCCGAGCTGATGCCAGGCAGGCCCAAGATGAGCCGATGCAAAAATCACCAAACAGCGACTTGGCTCAACGCATGGAGCTGTCAGCAGCTCTCGTGGAAGCCGGGGTGAGGGGTTAGTGATGAGCACCCAACAGCGCCTACAGCTTTTCCGTCGTTCCACTCGTTTGGAACGTGATGATTCTGAAGACGGCTTAAGGGAATACATCCCCACGCCACGTGGCTTGGAGCTGGTGGGGCAGTTGTTAGACGCTTTGGCATCGAACGACTACAAGGCTTTTTCCGTGACAGGCCCCTATGGCTCTGGGAAATCAAGCTTTGCGGTTTTTTTATCGGCTCTATTTGAGCCAGAAACTTCTTCTGCGTTCAAGGCTGCATTCGCTCTTCTTAAAGCTGAATCAGACGAGATGGCGCGGGCTGTTCAGTCCACTCGTGAACGGCTGGGTGTTTGCGATAGCGGTTTTGTGATCCTTAAAGTCACGGCGCAGCGGGCTCCACTACTGAGCATTCTTTGTGAAGCATTGGCATCAGCGCTGAATCAACTCGCTGGACTTGACGACATTCAAGCACGTGTCCGAGAGATGCTTGCTGCTGAGCGGGTGGAAGAACGCCATATAGTGAATGTGCTCAAGGCTATTTGTGTTGAGCGACCTGTATTGATATGCATCGATGAATTTGGAAAATCTCTCGAATGGTTCTCAGAACACCGCTCTCGTGAGGGTGACTTATATGCACTTCAGCAGCTGATTGAGCAGAGCGAAGACCACAAGAGCAAACCACTTGCCCTAATCACGCTTCAGCATTTGGCTTTTGACGACTATGCCGCTGATGCAGCCGCCTTGCGTCAGCGTGAGTGGGCCAAGATCCAGGGGCGCTTTCGTGATTTTCCATTTGCAGATTCCAGTCACACAACTGGATTCTTGATGACCCGTTGCCTGCAGAAGCTGCATTTCGACCAGCCCGCAAATGCAGCAGAGGTTTGGGCTAAATCCAGCGCTTTGCAGCTCGTTGATCAGATCAATTTTCGGCTAGATGGCTTAGCTCCTCTGCATCCGATCACTGCGATTTTACTACCTGAGCTCTGTAGCAAATATGGTCAGCACGAGAGGTCGCTATTCAAGTTCCTTGGCTCAGCTGATGAGGGTAGCTTGCCTTGGCTAATCGAAACTAAATCTCTAGTGGATGGCTGGGTGATGCCCTGGCATCTTTATGACTACTTTCTTGCATCTGCAGGCAGCACAAGTGCCTTGCCGAGCTTGGCGCAGCGTTGGATAGAAATCCAGACCAGACTGCGTGATGCCGTTGGCTTGACCAATTTTGAGCTAGAGATTCTGAAAACAATTGGCCTGTTTAATTTGTGTTCTAGTTCTGGTGTCGTACGTGCCAATCAAGAACTGTTGGCTTGGTTGCTTGTGAGCAGAGCACCCGAGGCCTACTCGTTCAAGGCCGCCCTGGAGCAATTGAGCACCACAGGCTTCATTACCTACCGTGACCAATCTGATGAGTTTCGGATTTGGCGAGGCTCGGATTTCGATCTCGGGGAACAGGTTCGCCTTTTAATGGCGAGTTATCGCCAAGAGCCGCTAGATCAGCTCTTGGACAACACCTTGACGCTAGATCCTCTTATCGCCACGCGACATAGCCAGCAATCTTGTGTCGTACGCTTGTTTCACCAGTGTTTTGCATCTGCGCGCACTGATCTCACGGGGCTCGAGGCGCCGTTCAACGATCCTGATGGGTTGTTAGTGTGGTGGGTGAGCGATAGCAGCCCTGAAGATTTAAAGCTGCCCGCTTGGGCTTCTACAGTTGTATTGGTACATATGGAGCGGCCGGCAGATCTACGTCAGTTGGTCAGCTACGTTCATGCCTACCAAACCTTGCTAAAGGGCAAGGTAATTCCCGAGCAAGACTGGGTAGCCCGGCGAGAAGCGCAGGAGCGATTATCGGTGTCTCTACAAAAGTTGCAGGAGCAGGTGTTACCTCTTCTCCAGGTACGTGTGTCAACCGAGGCCCGTGTGCTTAAGCCCTCTTCTGTGTTAGTTCACGTGAAAGGTCATCGCTCATCTGCGGCCTTGCTTTCGGCGCTGTGCGATCAGGTGTACTCGCAGACTCCACGGATCCCGAGCGAAATGCTCTCGCGTCGTGAGCTCACCTCTCAGGGTGCCAAGGCTAGGCGGATGCTGATCGAGGCAATCGCAGATCGGTCTGAGGAAGATCTGTGTGGCATGACGAAGGGCTTTGGCCCCGAGAGGGCCATGTTTGATGCGCTAATCGGCCTACACGGGTTGCAGAAATGCGGCGAGGGCTTGTGTTGGCCAGCAGAGACGAGTGATTTGTTGCCTGTATATCTCTGCATAGATACATTTTTCCGCACTGCTAGGCAGATAAAACGTCCGCTGTCGGAGTTGTGGGCTCAATTGAAAGCCCCTCCATTTGGGCTGAAGGACGGACCAGTGCCAGTTTTGCTCTCGCATTACCTCTTGCTGCATGACGACCAAGTGGGTCTCTACGAAGACGGACGTTTCGTGCCTGGCGTGGACACAGCCGTGATCGAGCGTCTGGCGAAAAATCCGGAGACGTTCCACTGCAGCTCGTTTGCATTGGAAGGTCTTCGGAAGTCCTACCTGCGGCAACTCTTAGTATCACTTTTCATTGATTGCCCTCGTGGGGCGACATTGCTCTACGCAGTTAAACAAATTCTTCAACAAGTTCGGCAATGGCCCAGTCATACCCGCCATACACAATCGCTTTCGCCACAAGCCAAGGCAGTGCGCAAAGCGTGTCTTGGCGCGAAAGAGCCGGATCAGCTCCTTTTTGTTGATCTACCAAAGGCAGTTGACGTGGAGGTATTAACCAAGGTGTCTTTTGAACGGGCCATACCGGCAATTGCGTCAGCGATGCGGGAAATCAACGAACAGTACGATGTTCTGCTGGATGAGATGCAAAAGGCCATTGGACAGGCACTTAATGCCATTGGTGTATCTGTGAGGTGGGATGTTGCACCAAGAGCAGCTCGCTTGAAGGATCAAATTCTTGACCCAAAGCTGCGTGCCTTGGCTCTGGCTCTGGCAGATCAAGGACTGGAGGCTGATCGTGACTGGGTTCAACGAGTAGGCCTGTCGTTGCTGGGTCGGGCTCCATCGGAATGGATCGATACTGATGTGCAGCGCTTCCACGTGGCGCTGAATGAGCTTGCTCCAGCATTTATGCGACTTGAGGCATTGCATTTCAGCCACCAGGGCGACGGCCAAGCAGGCTTTAAGGCGGTCAGGGTCGGCGTTACCACTAGTGATGGAGCCGATCATCAGCAGGTGATCAGCGTTCCTGATTCACAGGCACCTGCTCTTGAATCTTTTGTCCAACGTATGGTGCAGGAGGCCAGCAAAGCCTTTGGGGAAGCGGGGGCGCAGCTGGTGTTAGCGCAATGGGCGCAACAAACTATCGGGGATTCAACGGCATCCGTTGACCAATTGGGTATGCGCAGGCATGCTTTACCCATCGAGGGAGCTCGGGTAATTGGCTAAGGCAGTGAGGCATATCCTTGGGCTCTCTGGCGGAAAAGACAGCACAGCCTTGGCGATCTACATGCGGGATCGGGTGCCAGAGATGGAATACTTCTTTTGTGATACCGGCGCTGAATTGCCGGAAACCTATGAATATCTTGCAAAGCTCGAAGTATATCTGGGCAAAAACATTGTCCGGTTATCATCAGATCGAACTTTTGCTCACTGGCTCCGAGTTTATCGGGGAACGCTTCCTTCGCCAAATATGAGATGGTGCACCAAGGTTATGAAGATAGAGCCTCTTGAAAAGTGGATTGGCTCCGATAGAGCAGTCAGTTATGTAGGATTGCGAGCAGATGAAGCGAGTCGGAAAGGATACATGCCGACGAAGCAAAATATGCTCAGTGTTTTTCCTTTCATCGATGACGGACTTGAATTATCACATATCGAAAACATACTGTTGGAGTCTGGCATTGGCAAGCCCTCATACTATGAGTGGCGATCAAGGTCGGGGTGTTATTTCTGTTTCTACCAGCGCAAAAATGAATGGGTTTCACTGCACGAAAGGCACCCAGAGCTGTTTCAGAAGGCTATTGAGCTCGAGGAAAAGAAAGATTTCCGAGAAACGGCTAGCACTGCTCGTTACACCTGGTCGCAGGGCGAATCATTAGAGCAGCTAATTGCCAGAAAGGATAAGATCGTAAACCGCCCAGCACATTTGGCGCGGCAGAGCAATTACCTGATCGATATACTAGATACTGAAGATGATGATAACTTCTGCGCCGCATGCCATTTATAATCCTAAGACTCTATAGTACTCAGCCATCTGCACCAATAGGCTAGCCTCTGAGCATACTCTTCGCTATAGACATGTGCGCCTATCAACTTTCTCATAGCAGCCTCGCCCTGATCTAAAAATATCTTCAAAAGCATGCAATTGGCTTTTGACTTTATCAAGGCGGCATAAATCTCTCTCCTGAATGCACTCTTGCTTCCGTATGTCGGCTGAATTTGTAAGTGCTTAATTTCCGCATGGAGGTCCCTGTATGTCTTAGCCGGCAAACCAGCGACATCGTTGCACATTACGGCCTCATATCTTTCATATGAACACCACTCAGGGAAAGTGCAGTGCTCTAGGATTTTCTGAATGTACATACTGTCATCATATGATATATCGGACTTGCTTGATACTTCGCCAATAAGGTTCTCTATTTGCTCGGTCATCATCTCGAGACTGCTGTGATCCAAATCCTTAATAAATGGTGTGACTGAATCACGTGGGACACTCGCAAGGTACTCAACATTCCAATTCTCAGAATTCCCCAGCGATAAGCCTCTATTTGTGCAGTTGGCAGATCCTACTAGTGCTTCGTCGTCAAAGACAAAGATTTTTGCGTGAAGGCAATTTACATGGCGAATACTGATCCCGCAGCTGTGAGCATAATGAATTGCTTGAATATCAGAGCTCATACTCAAGAAGTTATCTAGATCACACCTTGTATAAAGGATACAGCTGCTACTGCCCCCAGTCACCAACCTCAATGCATGTTTTGTAAGAAAAGGCGAAATAACTGTATGAGCGTTGCCACATCTATAGATAGCCAGGTCTAGCTGGTCTCTTGCCTGGTTCATTCAAGGTTTCTGAGATAGTCGCGTGCAAAGCTTCCCCATAACCTACGAGATTCTTTCAACCTCTGTTTGTCAACATCTTTGCTCTCGTACTCCATACGCGCCCAGCTCATTAATGTACAAAACAATGCGGTAGAAGTACTATCAAACTTCTCTTCAAGTTTAGCAATTCTGAGCTCAGGTGTATCGCCTATAAGCTCATTCTCACTATTGTGATCAGTTAGAACCTCTATAACCGTGTCATGAAACGGATGATCTCTATTGATAGAAAGAATAATGACCCCGCCACTATCACGTACAGTGAAAAATGCGTCGCTGTCTTCAATAGCTACTTCTATCTTTGCTTTCCTGGCTAGAGTAATTGTCTTCCTTGCCTTCTCCTGCGCCAATGCAGGCTCAGAACCCATCCCCTCCAAGGCTTCAGAAAGCGCGCGAATTGCCTCATCCGTAGGTTTCACATAATCATCAATGCCAGCCGCAGGGTGCTCCTTGGCCCGCTGATTAGAGGCTCTTGTGCAGGCCTCCTCAGACTTTTCAATTGGAGACGTTTCAGCCCCGTCATCTGCTCTGCGTTTAGTACCTGTACCAATCTTGTGTTTTCTGACAGATCTATTAAGACGCCTGACTGTATCAGCAATTTCTTGAACAATTATACACATATTTGCAAAGTTAGACCCCTGCTCAAAACTCTCTTTGTAGACCTTCCATTCATCCGCATCATTTACAAAGCGTTGGTATTGATGAGCGACATCTGAATAGATTCGAGCTGACTGTTTATCTTTGCCAACACCAAATAGTTCATCGTGCTCTGGCGAAAATAAAATCTCAATACCCCACCATCTGTCTATGGTTTCCTTGCACCAGTCGTCATCTAGTAATAGCTCTCTATCGGAACGGACTAGCGAAACACCCTTATTTCTGTTGGCATGCTTTCCATATGGCTCGTTGCCACCCTTTGACGTCTGCTTATATATTTCTGGAATTACCGATGCTGATCTGATTATTATCGGCGAGAGGATTTCACCATCCTCCTCCGACGGCACCTGTACTGGAAGTGGCGATCCCTCTTCTTCTTGAAAGATGGCCTGATCTGCATATGGCGCTGGCGCTGAAGTCTGAATACCATTCATTAAATACAGGGGATCAGTAGGCATTACTTGAAATATCTCTTTATCACCTCCTGGACTTACGATGTGAAATTCTATCTCAACATTGTCTAGCTTTTTTCGGTATAACCTTCCAAGAATTTCTGCTGTATTCTTTGCAATGCTACTTGATTTCTTCCAGTCTATACGATCCAACTTGCTCCAGCACACAGCTGTTCCTGTTGCATTATGAACGGCATCGGAATACTCCAGAATCTTTTCCTGCAGGTCTTTCTCGGAGGCTTCGTAGAGATAAGAAGTCATCTCTAGATCATCGAGATCTAGATACGTATGAAGAGAGCTTGCAGTGCTATTTTGCCAGCTCCATATATCTACTCTTTTGCATTGCGATATCGTACTACCTACAAGCCCCCAACCGAACTTGCCAATTCCACTCTTATCTTTTTTGTTTTCACCTTCTGATATGCCAAGACATTTTGTTAGTACTTCTTTGTTCATCCCGTAACCATTGTCCAAGACTGCGATTTGGGCAGGCCGTGTCACTTGCCTCGCGGTCAACATCTTCGTCTCTTCAATTACCAATACTTCTATTCGTGTTGCTCCCGCCTGGATGGAGTTATCAACAAGCTCGGCAAGAGCTTTGTCTGTACTATACGGAGTTCCTCTCAGCGTTTCGTAAGCTGTCTTTGCCGGGATACGCTCTTGCATAGTCAGCGGTTGCTCCAGAGTGAGTTCCAGTGTTGAAAAGCTTTTGCTACGCTTCTGAACTCCGGCTCATCTCTACTATACAGGTTGTATATTGATGCGCAAGCTGAACCGCCGGCATTTGTTCCACGCA
>Ga0194129_10008405_pt1 | contig 11949 bp, 11 predicted proteins | sample TA2KigCa35mmetaG_FD_150862 | JGI IMG/M metagenome (GOLD analysis project Ga0194129, IMG submission 150862) | Freshwater microbial communities from Lake Tanganyika, Tanzania - TA2015038 Kigoma Deep Cast 35m | ecosystem: Environmental > Aquatic > Freshwater > Lake | place: Tanzania: Lake... | reverse complement strand
TTCTGTTTTTGAATATTATTCAAATGTAAAATACGAGCAATATATTAATGTTTGTTTAAAATCAGAATTTGTTATTATTTCAGTCTATAATTCAGACAAACCAGTTGGATTAACTTCTTTATTAGAATGCATGTCTTTGGGTAAGACTATATTTATTTCAAGAGGTCTTTCAAGTAATGATTATATAGTTGATTTTGAGACTGGGTTAATATTTGATGATGAAGTTGACTTATTATCTAAGTTATTATTCTTAGAAAAAAATCCTGTTTTATCCAAACAAATTGGATTGAATGCTAAGAAAGCAGCAAGAGAAATTTTTGATTTGGAAATTACAGCGGAAAATTTAGTAAATATAATATTAAATTAATTAATTGAAAAGGTTTTTCAATAATTTCCAATGGCTTATGCTTTTAATTTTTCCTGTTGGATTTTTATTTTCATTTAAACTTTATGATAATTATTTATATTATTTAATTTTAACAATTTTAAATTTTTTATCTGGGTTTTTTATATTGTTCAGTTTAAAAAAATTTAATTTTAAATATATTCATTTATGGGTTATTTTCATCATTTTTATTTTCGCATATTTTGTTAAATACTACATTCTGGTTTATCTTTTTTTGAATATAAATGAATATTTTGAATATTTAGATATTTATTTTCCAATCGAAACAGAATATTTTCGCAAACCCGAATTAGTTTTAAATTACTACCAAGATATAACTATTTTTTTGCTTTCATTCTCGTTGTACATTAATTTATTTATTAATAAAGTTGGCAAAGCTCAGATACTTGAAAATTTGTCTTTTAATTTTTCGACTATTAAATTAAGCTTATTAAAACTTAAAATATTTTTTGGTTTTACCATTATACTCTGGGTTATTTTTTTGAATATTCAGTTGGAATTAAAACTTGGGTTTGTAAGTCTTGATCAAGAATTTTCTACCAATCTTCCATATCACCTTGCGGGTATGATAATGACTGTTATTAATTTCATAATTCCTTTTTTATTTTTAGTTGTTCTCTTTTTTTCAACAGTAAGTAGATATAAATCACTTATATGGGTAACGACTATAACTTATATTATCTATGGCATGATTAATGGAATTGTTACTACCAGTAAAGCACCTGTTTATACTGTTTTCATTTCTTTACTTATTATTTGGATTTTAACTAATAATTTTAATCGAAAGAAATTTTTAGTTGCGATGATCGTACTACCTTTCTTGTCCTTGTTTAGTATGCTCTTAAGCACTTACAGAGTAATTAGAAATTTCAATCCGGATCTTACAGTAAGTGGAATTGTATACAAATTTTATTCTTCTTTCCAATCAAATAATTTTGATGACCTTACGAATGGCGGAACTTCAGGGGCACTTTTAAGCACTACTCAAAAAATTGGTACTTTTATGAGACTAAATGGAGCTGATTCTTATCTTAATATAATGCATTTTAATCCACAATTTTCAATTGAAAGAATAATTCATTTATTATTTTCTGAACAAAGAGCTATTTATGTTTTGTACTCAGAGGATGTTCTTGGGCTTCCATCTACTTCTGGTCTCGCATTTTCACCCTCATTGCTAGGTTTTCTAAAATTTATTTTAGGTGATACGATTTTAGTTTGCATTGGTATGTTTTTTTACGTTCTCTTCTGGCACTTTGTATTTTATTTTGTGAGAAAGTTGCATTTTAAAATTGAGCCTATTATTATTTCAATGCTTGTAATTCTCTTAGCAAAGTATACAAGTGAAGGGACTTTGGAATCAATGCCTAAAGAGATATTTAGTATTTTGTGCTTGTCCTTTATTTTTGAAAAATTCTTTAGATTTTATTTTAAAAACAATATACAGTTAATCAATAAATGAAGGTATTATTTTTACTACAGCATCATATCAAAACTGTTTATATAGGAAATGAAAATGAAGTGAGTGGTTTTTTTAATTTTTGGGATTATCAATTTGCAGTTGATTATGATGGGAGGCGTGTTATATATTTGTCATTTAATTTTATTTAAACACCACCCAGAAATCACAATCATGAAATTATTATTTATAAATCGATCAAAAAAAAAATAACATTTTTTTTAACAAATAATTTTTTCTGTACTGTCTTAGAAAATTTTGAATAGATGCGAGTTTTGTACATACTACCATATTCTTTATTTCCGGTTAATTCTGGTAATAAGAATTTAACATATAATCTTTTAAAACAAGCTGAATTTTTATATAATTGTGATATTCTTTTGTTAGTTGATAATAATAGTGATCAAGATTTAATCAAAGAATATTTTAAAACTAATTTATCAAGAATTAATAATTTATTTTTTTATGCATATAATTTTAAAAGTTTTAATTATTTCAATATTTTCAAGGTTTTTCACCCTGCTTTCTTAAAATATTACAACTCTGATGTTGTAAAATTTTTAAAAAATATTAATTATAGATTTGAATACGATATAATTCATTTTGATATGATTCATACAAGTTTTTACAAAACTTATTGTAAAAATATTAAATCGATCTTGGTGGCATCTGATTCTTATTCTCTATCTGCCAGGATTTCATTCTTAAGTGAAAAAAAGGTTTTTATAAAACTCAAATTATTGGTACAATATTTTTTGTTTAGATTTTATGAAAAATATATCTATAAACTTTTTGATTCTGTTTGTTTTGTGTCTCAAATAGATTTATCTTTTGCAAGTATTAATAATTACAATAAAAATTTTAGGATAATTAAAATTGGTGTTGATGATATTTTTTTTGTGAATTCTAAAATTAAATTTGAGAATCAAAATTTTAAAGGACTCCTTTTGGCAGGGTCAATTGATCATCATCAGAATGCTTTTAATTTTATAGAATTTATTAATTTGTTACATGAATTTAATATCAATATTCCAATAACTATTATCGGCAAAAATATTGACAACAATCTTTTAAAATTTATATCTTGTTACACAAGTATAAGTTACATTTCATATGTAGAAAATTATGTAGATTTTTTGAATCAAGATTGGATTTATGTTTATCCTCAAAAGCTCGGAACTGGGCTACAAACAAAACTTCAACAGGCGATGGCAATTGGATTGCCTGTTATTGCTTTAAAGTGGTCTTTAAGCGCTTTAGAACTTCCTAAGGAAACCTGTATTGCTTTTGAGTGTGAGAATTACTCTCAATTTATCTTTCATATTAGAGAACTTTCAGTTAATTTGAATTTGAGGAAAAACATTTCTTTTAATTCTGCTAATTTTATTAGAAATAAATACTCCCAAAATAGTATTAAACTGGAAATTGTAGATATCTATACCAATACTTTTTTATAATTTAACAATATATGAGTAGGCTTTTTAAGATTTTTAGTGTTTTAAATTATATAATTTCTTCAAAATCAAATAAGGGTCAATTAATATATCGTTTTTTTTTGTTGATTGGTTGGCAATTATTTAAGAGAGTTGTAAAACTACCGATCATTTCAAAATTGGATAATGGTGTTTTGTTTCTTTTATATCCTTCTTCAAATAATGCAGCAGCTAATATATATGTTCGTACATATGAAAGTGAATATGTTGAGTTTTTAAGGAGATACCTAATAAGTGATGGTATAATTATTGATGTTGGAGCACACATGGGTATTTATACTTTGTTACTTCATGAAAAATTTATGAAGGGATTTTTATTTGAGCCAGCAAATGATACTTTTAAAGTTTTGGAAAATAATTTGTTTTTGAATAGATTTCATAATAGGTTTCTGGCATATAATAATTGTGTTTCAAATTTCGACCAACTTGTTTATTTTGATGAATCAAATGTTTTATCTGGTACAAATGCTATTTCTTCTGAAATAAAAAGTCAATCATTTTTATCTACTAAAAATGCAGTTGCCCTAGATAGTGTTATTAGTGAAAATGATAAAATTACGTTTTTAAAAATTGATGTTGAGGGGCACGAATTTGATGTTTTGCGAGGCTCTTTAAATATTCTTATCAATTCTAAGGACTTGATAATTTTGTATGAAAATTCTAGTTTTGATAAGGTCTATGAATTATTAGAATCATTTAATTATAAAGTTTTTTCTGTTGATAGAGATGGTATCATTATTGTCGATAAAATTAAGTTAACAAAAATGTATAATCTTTTTGCAATAAATAAATTACATCCATTGATTAATAAACTATTTAGGTAATTCAGCTTCGTGTATAGTATTCTTTTAATTAGTTCTAATTCTAGTCCTAAAGGCGGGGGTGAGCGATATTTAATATATTTATGCCGTGGTTTTTTAAAACTTAATTATCATGTGACTGTTTTATTATCTAATATTAGTTATATGGACACTTGGGATGGTATGCTTAAATCTGAGGGGGCTAATATTATAAGAATGGATCTTGTTCCTTTAGTTAACAGAAATCTAAGATTTATCACATCGATTTTTGATTTTAAACAGATTAGTAAAATTGAAAATGTTTGTATTCAATTAAACCCGGATTTTATAATTGTTAATCAACAGTATGACGAAGATGGGTTGGATTATTTAAAGGGGGGCTTTGAATTACTCAGCTTCAAAAACAATTTCAGTTTTACATATGCCCATGACAGCGAATAAGGATAACCGGCCGTTTGGTAAATTTAGAGGCTTGATATTAAGAGCATGGTATAAAAAAAACAGTTTTAAACATGTTTTTGTGTCAGATGGTTCAAAAAATGAATTTATTGATTATTATAAATTATCGGGTAAATATTATGTCGTAAATAACGGATTTCCTTTTAAGGATATCAAAACTCTTAAAATGAAAAAACTTTTTGATAATATTTATCCTACGTTATCATTTGTTGGCCAAATTAACTCGCAAAAAAATCTTGGTTTGCTTATTGAAATTTGGATTTCATTAAATAAAAACAGGTATAATTGTAACTTATTAATAATAGGAGATGGACCGTTGAAAAAAAATATTCTGAATTTAGTGCAGAAATCTGGAATGATTTCTAAGTTTCTACTGATTGGTTGGACAAGTGAACCTGAAATCTATTATAATCAAATTGATGTATTTGTGATGACTAGTCTTTACGAAGGTTTGCCTCTTTCTTTGATTGAAATTGCTGGGAATGGGATTCCTTGTGTTATAGTGCCTTTTAATGGATCAACTGATGTCGCTCGTCATGCCCACTGGGTTAAAGTATCTAACAGCTATTCTGTTCATGAAATTTCTAGTTTAGTTATAAATGCTTTTTACTACAAAAGTATTTCTAATTACGAGTTAGAAAAATTTAAAAATTATTTTTCAATAGATAGGGTTTGTGCTGATTTAATCAAAATATTTAAAGAATGAAAGTCCTTTTTGTATTTATTAATGTAGGTCATTATCATATAGCTAGAGTAAACTCATTGTATGATACGAATTTGGATATAGAAGTTTTGCAATTAACAAATAATAGTTTGGAGCATCCATGGGGTGGGGTTGGAAAATTATTAAAATATCCAATTCAAACACTTTGTAATATAGATAGTAATAAAAATGCCGTTTTACCAATTGTAGGCTATTCGACTTTAGTTGAGCGTTTAAGTATTATTAAACCCAATGTTATCTTTATTCCGGGCTGGGGTTTTGATTTATCTAATAAAATATTGAAATGGGCAAAAAAAAAATTAGTGAAATGTATATTAATGAGCGAGAGTAAATTTGATGACAAAAAAAGGTATAAACTACTTGAGTATTATAAGTCTTTTAAATATATAAGTAAATTTTCTGGAGCAATTGTTGGAGGAAGGGCTCATGCTGATTATTTAGTTAGTCTTGGAATGAAAAGCAATGTTATACAGATTGGATATGACATTGTTGATAATTTATACTACTATGAAATGACAAAAAAAATACGCATCAACAGAGGGAGAAAGGATTTACAAGATTTTAATATTCCTAAGAGTAATTATTTTATATGTGTTACAAGATTTTTGCCAAGAAAAAATCTTGAAATGCTTATTATTTCATATTCAAACTATCGAAAGCAAATTGAAAACCCATGGGATTTGGTTGTGTGCGGAAATGGGGAAGAGTTTCAAAATATTCAAAATTTAATAAAATCATTGAATTTGAGTTCGTTTATCCATTTGCCTGGATTTGTTAGTTATTCCGATATTGTTTTTTGGTATGCAAATGCCTCCTGTTTAGTTCATCCTGCATTAAGTGAGCAATGGGGTTTGGTAGTTAATGAGGCATGTGCTTCACAGTTGCCTATAATTTGTAGTGATAAAGTTGGCGCTTGTCATGAATTAGTTTTTAATGATTTTAATGGGTATAAATTTGATCCTAGGAATTCTCTAGAGTTAGAAAATAGGTTATCCGAAATTCATATGTTGGGAAAAGAAAAATTATTTGAGATGGGGATTAACAGTTATAAATTAGTTTCTGAAAAATTTTCGTCAAATAATTTCAAGAATGCTTGTATTCGTTTGATTAGCAACTAATATGAGAATATTACAAGTATTACCGACCTTAGATAAAAGTTATGGGGGGCCAATTGTTGTTGTTGAGAAACTAACGAATGAATTAAGAAAGAAAAATATTGAAATAGATGTTTTTCCTTTTGACCCCAAAATAAATTTATTAAATCGTTTTATAATTTTATTCAAAAGAATTTCAAAATATGATTTAATCCATATTCATTGCATTTGGAATTTACAAAATTCAATTGTTTCGTTATTAGCAAGACTATACAATATTCCTTATGTTTTAACAACTCATGGGATGTTAGATAAATGGTCAGTTAAGCAGAAAAGACTTAAAAAATATATTTATTTCAAATTTATAGAAAAGTCAACTTTCAAAAATGCAAACTACGTTCATTTTTTAAACTCTGATGAAGAGTATGAGGCAAATTTATTTTACGAATTTAGAAATCGCATAATTATTCCAAATGGATCTGAATTATTTTGTCATAATAATACTTTGTCATACCTAAGCAGATGCATATCTAAGTTAAAAATAAATAGTAAAGTTGTATTACTTTACATGGGTCGGCTTCATCCTAAGAAAGGTTTAGATGATTTATTGGTATCATTCAGCAAAGTGTTAAATGTTAATCCAGATTATCATTTATTAATTGCAGGTGGTGGTGATAAAGATTATGTTAGAAATTTAACTAACTTGATTTCGGAATTCAATATAGCCAATGACGTTACATTTATTGGGCCAGTTTATGGCGATGATAAATTGTTTTTATTATCGTCATCAGATATTTTCATATTACCTTCATTTCAAGAGGGAGACTCCGTTGCGATAAAAGAAGCTATGTCTAGTTATCTTCCTGTGATAATAAGTAAAGCATGTCATTTTAGTGAAGTCGAAACTCAAAATGCAGGCAAGGTAATAGATAACGAAATTGAACAAATCAAAAATGCGATTTTATTTTTTTCTAATGACAACACAAGAAAAGCATATGGATTTAATGGTCATAAGTTAATTGAACATAAATATACTTGGAAGATTTTGGCAGAGAAGTACTTTGTACTTTATAAAAATATTGTATATGGTGAGAAGTTTTAATAAATCAATAGTATTTATTAAACTTCCTAGATCTGGGCTAGGTAATAAATTAATTATTTGGGGGCATGGAATACAGTTTTCTGATGTTAATCAATTAAAAAGTTATACGTTTGGGTGGTTTGATTTTAAAGTTGGAACATTCTTACGAAAAGAAAAAAAAAAGAGGCTTTATTTTGGTTTTTTTAATAGATCTTTTTTTGATTTTTCATTTTTTTATAAAATTATTTTTTACAGAAAAGAATACAATCCAACAATTTTTACAGAAAAAAGCAATTTTGTTTATATTTTTAATAAGTTGCCAGAGTTTCCTAATTATCTTATTAGAATTAATAATTCAAGACAATTAATCAGAGAAAGTTTTTACAAGTTGGTTGCGAAAAAACACCTTTTGACCTTAAAAAATTCTATTTTACCAGAAATTGCGGTTCATGTTAGAAGAAGTGATTTTGTAAAAAATGAAGATTTAGAAGTTGGGAGTGTTTGTAATTTGCAAACGCCAGTAGAATATTTTATTGAAAAAATATTCTATATCAGGCAAAAATTAAATTCTAATATCTCCGTAACAATTTTTACTGATGGGAGTTTTGAGGAAGTAAGCGAGTTGTTAAAGCTTGAAAATGTTCGTTTATCAGATGTTAACTTTGATATAGTTGATTTATTATTAATGGCAAATGCAAAATATTTAATTATCTCTCCAAGTAGTACATTTAGTTTGTGGGCACAATTTATAAGTAACAATAATAGTTTTGAAATTTAAGTTATATGATTATTTTAGGTATTAATGCATATCATGCAGATTCGTCAGCTGCTATTTTTAAGGATGGAGTTTTAATTGCTGCTTCTGAAGAAGAAAGATTTCGAAGAGTAAAACACTGGGCCGGTTTTCCAAGTATGGCAATTAATTTCTGTTTAAATGAGCTGGGAATTAGTTTGTCTGAAGTAGATTATATTTCGATAGGGAGAAATCCCAAAGCCAAGTTAATAAAAAAAATAGTTTATTCCTTGTCTAATATTTTTGATATAAATTCAATATTGTTTCAAAGGATTTTAAACTCTAATAAAATTCATAATATCGAGAGAGAACTTTTTAGTTTGACAGGACTTGATAAAAATTCTATTCGTAAAAAAATTAAATATGTAGAACATCACAGAAGTCATTTAGCCTCTGCCTTTTTTGCAAGTCCTTTTAATGAATCTGCTATTCTTTCAATAGATGGTTCAGGTGATTTCAGTACAACTATGATTGCCGTAGGTAAGGGAAATAAGATTAAAGTACTTGATTCACTTGATTTTCCTGTTAGTGCAGGCCTATTCTATACAGCATTAACCCAATATCTAGGATTTCCTCATTATGGGGATGAATATAAAGTAATGGGGCTAGCTCCTTATGGAATTCCTAGATTTTATGATGAAATTAAATCAATTCTTAAATTTACTGACGATGGCTTATTTGATTGGAATTCTAGTTATTTTGTAAATGTAAATGATATTAAACTAGGTTATGTTAATAATATGCCGACTATTTCGAGTTTATTTTCTCTCAAATTAGAGGAATTGTTAGGTGCACCAAGAAAAGAAAAAGAGGAATTAAATCAGAGACATAAGGATATAGCTGCAAGTGTTCAGAAAGTATGTGAGGATTTAGTTTTGCACATTTTAAGTTCTTTACAGGAAAGAACAGGGTTGAAAAATATTTGTATTGCCGGAGGTGTTGCTCAAAATTCTGTAGCTAACGGGAAAGTGTTGGAAAATACTAAATTCGAAAATTTATATATTCCATCAGCAGGACATGATGCAGGGATTAGTATGGGCGCTGCTTTATATACATATAATCACATTCTAAACAAATCAAGAATTGCTCCAATATATTCAGCTTATACGGGCGCTAAATTTTCAAATGATCAAATTGAAATACTTTTAAATTCAAGAGGAATTAAATATGAAAGAATGGATGATGACAATCTATTCAATGTAATTACTGATAAATTGATTGAGCCGGGTGTTGTAGGATGGTTTAGCGGTCGTGCTGAATTTGGGCCTCGCGCTTTAGGTGCACGAAGTATTCTCGCGGATCCAAGAAATCCGTTAGCAAAAGAGTTGCTAAATCTTAAAATTAAGAGGCGTGAAAGTTTTAGGCCATTTGCTCCAAGTATTTTGGAGGAATTCACTGGAGAATTTTTTACTAAAGTGGAAAAAGTGCCATTTATGGAAAAAGTTTTCCCAATCAAAGTTGATAAGCAAGGACTTATACCAGCTGTCACACACGTAGATGGGACTGGTAGACTGCAAACAGTAATGAAAGATATCAATCCTAGGTATTATGCATTAATTAGTAGATTTAGAGAGAAAACAGGTGTGCCTATTCTTTTAAATACCTCTTTTAATGAAAATGAGCCTATTGTAAACACACCAGAAGAGGCACTAAATTGTTTTCTAAGAACTGAAATGGATATGCTAGTTTTAGAAAATTGTATAATCACTAGACAATAAGATTGCTTGAAGTTTTCAATAATCACGGTTTGTTATAATTCTGAAAAAACTATTAGAGAAACAATTGAATCTCTTTTTTCCCAACGTTATTCAAAAATTGAATTTATTCTAATAGATGGGATGTCAACTGATAATACTATGAAAATTGTGAATGAGTACAAAGAGAAATTCAATGTAGTTATTTCAGAAAAAGATTGCGGAATGTATGATGCGCTAAATAAAGGCATTTCAGCTGCAACTGGAGATATAATTGGTATTTTGAACTCTGACGATACATTTGCAGATAAGAATGTTATTGAAGTTTTAGCAAATGAATTTACTTTAAATCATCATGTTGACGCGTTAATTGGTGATGTAGCTTTTATTAAAAATGATAAAATAATTAGATATTTTTCAGCCAGAAATTGGAATGTTAAATATTTCAAATTTGGAATGATGCCTCCTCATCCTACTTTCTATTGTAAAAGGGATTTATTTGTAAAGTATGGCTATTACAATAAAAATTTTCGGATTGCAGGTGATTTTGAATTATTATTACGTTTTTTGTTTGTATATCGTATTAATTATAAACATATTCCATTACAAATGGTTGAAATGAAATTGGGAGGACTTAGTACAAAGGGTATGAAAAGTTTATTAACAATAAATAAGGAAATTATTTTAGCGTTTAAGTTAAATTCTCTTACGACGAATTATTTCTATCTATCAGCTCGATACATTTTTAAAGTTTTTCAATTTCTTTTTAATAAATGAAAAAAATATTTTTAGATGGGTACAATGGTTTTGTTGGAACAAATCTGATTTTTACTTTTTCAAAAGATTACATTTTAATTAAATATGATAAAAATACCAAAATAGTAATTGAGTCGGATGTAGTAATTCACTTAGCTGGAAAAGCCCACGATATAAAGAATGTAGCAAAGCCAGAAGAATATTATAAAGTAAATACTGAATTCACTAAGGAGGTATATAATTCTTTTTTGGCCTCAAATGCAAAAGTGTTTATAACCTTAAGTTCTGTTAAAGCCGTAGCGGATGTAGTTTATGAGGAACTGTCAGAAGAAGTTACTCCTAGTCCTAGTACGCATTATGGTAAGAGTAAATTTCTAGCAGAACAATATATTCTTTCTCAATATATTCCTTGTGGTAAGAGAGTTTATATATTACGACCATGTATGATTCATGGTCCAGGTTGCAAGGGTAATCTTAGTTTACTTTATAGTTTTATCTCTAAAGGTTTGCCTTGGCCATTGGGCGTAATTGAAAATTCACGTTCCTACCTATCTATTGAAAACCTCTGTTTTATAGTTCGGGAATTAATAGAAAGAGAAGATATACCTTCTGGAGTGTATAATGTTGCAGATGATGTGCCATTATCAACTTACGAAGTAATTAATTTGATTGCTGAATCTAAAGGCGACCCCCCCCCAAAAATTATTAATCTTAGTAAGACTTTTATTTCAATTATTGCGCGTTTAGGGGATTTTTTCAAGCTTCCTATAAACTCTGAAAGATTGCAGAAACTGACAGATAGCTATGTAGTTAGCACTGCAAAGATAAAAGTTGCAATAGGAAAGCCTTTGCCTGTTTCATCTAGGGATGGAATGCTCTCAACTTTTAAATCATTTTATTAAATTGAAGTACAATTTACGGCTTATCTATTCACCTCTGAATCTGTTTCTGAAAGACACTCAGGAAAAGTAGCTGATTAGATCTCCGATGCGTTAATTGCTCATTTCATTGCCTTTGACCCCACTTCTAAAGGAGCTTGTGAAACTCTGGTTACCACAGATCAAGGGTCTGCTTCCCCGATGCTCGGACATTTAAAAGTTAGCAGAATTGCTAACTTTAAGTGATAAATATGAAAAATCGACCTAAACAGAATTCCAGATTGTCAAAGCACTAAAGGAGCAAGAATCAGG
>Ga0194129_10008402_pt1 | contig 11949 bp, 13 predicted proteins | sample TA2KigCa35mmetaG_FD_150862 | JGI IMG/M metagenome (GOLD analysis project Ga0194129, IMG submission 150862) | Freshwater microbial communities from Lake Tanganyika, Tanzania - TA2015038 Kigoma Deep Cast 35m | ecosystem: Environmental > Aquatic > Freshwater > Lake | place: Tanzania: Lake... | reverse complement strand
ATGTAGGAGCAAATTGATAATGTCCGCTTAAGCAAATTAGGAATGTCCTGTTTTTGAGGGAAGAATCCTGTGAGTATGGCTTAGGCCTGAAGATAGGAGGGGACATGACTGAAATAAAGTTTAATGAGGAAGAAATGAATCGAATTTGTGTCATTCGAAAAGTGATGGAAAAGAAATGCACGCAAAAAGAAGCCGGGAATGAGCTTGGGCTATCAGACCGGCAGATACGACGGTTGTTGAAACGAATAAGGATCGAGGGGATAGGGGGAATTCAAAAACAATACAAGGGAGGGAATCGGTTATTCAAGGAAGGCTTTAAAGAAAAGGTATTAGGGCTTGTAAGAGACCGTTATCACGATTTTGGTCCGAAGTTTGCTTCTGAGAAATTACAAGAGTTACATGATTTGAAGGTTAGCAGAGAAACGCTTCGGCAGTGGATGATGGCGGACAATTTATGGAAAGGGCGAGCGCGCAAGCGGGCACGGATTCATCAGCAAAGAGAGCGACGCTCCTGTTTTGGGGAGTTGGTACAAATTGATGGGTCTCATCATGACTGGTTTGAGGGACGAGCGCCCAAATGTTGTTTATTGGTATTTATTGATGATGCAACAAGTCGAATCATAGGGATGCGGTTTGAAGAGAGTGAAACAACAACAGGATATATGCGGCTGATCGAGAGGCATGTAACGACCTATGGAAGGCCTCTTGCTTATTATAGCGATAAGCACAGTATTTTTTTAACGACACGAGAGAGTTCTTTAGATGGGCGCCTTGAGGACACTCAAGTGCAAAGAGCACTAAGGACGCTGCAAATAACCCTTATTTGCGCTCATAGCTCCCAAGCCAAGGGTCGAGTAGAAAGGGCCAATAAAACTTTACAAGATCGTCTCATCAAAGAAATGCGCTTGAAAGGGGTATCGAACATTGAAGAAGGGAATGCCTTTTTAGAAGGGTTTATTTCTGAGTATAACCGTCGATTCTCTGTTGAACCAGCATCAACAAACGATGCCCATAAACCCCTCTATCATGATAAAGAGCGCCTTAAAAACATATTGAGTATCCATGAGACACGAAAACTATCCAAGAATTTAGAGTTTTCCTATCACAACAAGATTTATAAAATTATTACTCCAACCACAGGATATCGATTGAGGCATCAAACAATTAATGTCTATACCCATTTGGATGGAAAGATTGTGCTTGTTCTCGATGACAAAGAGCTTGCCTATGAAGTTTTAGAACCAAAGCACCCACACTATCAGGCGGATAGTAAGGAAATTAACGTTTTATTAGATGCCCTGGTAATCGCCAACATCGCCTTACCCACAGGATCAACACAGCCCCTACATTATACCCTATAATCGCCTTCTACAGACTCTAGACAATCTCTTGATACCCATGGGGTCATTCCCCTATTCCACTTATCCACATTATCCACAAAAAGAAAAGAAAAAAGCGCCCAAAAAAAGAAAAGAAAAACTACAACAACAAAAAAGAAATAAACATAAAAAATAAGGCTTTCCTACCTCACTCTTATACCTCTACTCTCAACATCAAAACAGGACATTCCTAATTTGCTACAATAGGACATTCCTAATTTGCGTTGACATTACCCAAAGAGATTGCCTAGAAAGTAAACAGACCAAAAAAAAAGCCCAGAAATATCTGGGCTTTCTTAAAAATACTTTTAGAAAATAGATCTATTCAGCTGTCTCTTCAGACTTAGTTTCTGATTTTTGATCAGCTTTTTTCTCAGTCTTTTTTTCTTTTTTCACCGTTTGGTTTTTAGCTTCTTCTTCAGAAGGAGCAATACTCACGATAACAGAAGTCGTAACCTCAGGGTGCAACCTTACAGTCACTGAATGAACCCCAGCGAGCTTAAGAGGCGCCTCTAAAACAACCTGATGGTGATTTACACTCGGTGCCTTTGCCTGAACAAGGGCAGCGATATCACGCGCTGTGACTGACCCATAAAGATTGCCAGCTTCACTCGATTGACGAACAACGAAAAACATCTGACCATCCAATGTTTTCTTTAGTCCTTCTGCTTTCGTCGCTAAATCTTTGCTCTCGGCTTCAAACGCAGCGCGTTCTTTCTCAAAGTAAGCAATGTTCTCATCTGTTGCCCGCAAAGCTTTTTTCTTTGGAAGCAAAAAGTTTCGAGCGAACCCTGGCTTTACGGTTACCACATCACCCATTTTTCCAAGACGATCAATTTTTTCTAACAAAACAACTTTCATTCTTTGATCTCCTTATTCAGCTACATAAGGCATAAGCGCCAAAAAGCGAGCTCTTTTAATCGCTGTTGACAGTTGACGTTGTGCTTTTAGAGAAACGAACGTAATACGCCGTGGCATAATCCGGCCTCTTTCAGTCACAAACCGAGAAAGCATCCGCACATCTTTGTAATCAATTTTCAAAGCCTTTGGACCACTAAAAGGGCATGTCCGACGAGGCCGATTAAAGACTTTTAATTGAGGAATCCCCCCCTGCCTATTGCCTTGGGGTCTCTCTGTTCTTGATGAGTTTCTAGTAGGACTACGACGCATGGTTTTCCTCATTCATTTCTTCACTAATGTCTTCTGAACGGTCCGCATAATCTCTTGCGAACTTTTCTCGAATATTATCTTCTCTTTCTTGATTACGAAGAACAGCGGATGGACCTTTTTCAAAGTCGTTGACCTTGATCGAAAGATACCGAATCACATCTTCGTTAAAGCGCATCTGACGTTCCATTTCTTGGATCGCCTCTGCAGGCGCTTCTACGTTAAAGAATATATAGTGACCGCGCTTGTTTTTCTTAATGGGATACGCAAGGTTACGAAGACCCCAATATTCTTTTTTAACAACTTTTCCTTTATGCTCAGCCAAAACCTTTTCATAAGATTCAGCCAAAGCATCAGCTTGGGATTGTAATAAATCCTGACGTGCAATAAAAATGCACTCATAATAAGACATCGATAACTCCTCTCGGTTATATAACCCGTGAAACCATTTCCACGAGTAAGAAGTTGACTTAATTGAGGTACAATATACGGATTCTTATGAAAAATTCAAGGAAATATGCTTGAAAATTATTTTTTTCTCCGTGTACATGAGGGCACTATATGCTACACTTATAAGAAAAATAATAAAAAAACATGTTTACAATCATAAAACGTCGACCTTTTGTCCTGATTTTGCCTATTGCCGCAGTCCTTTTGTGGATCGCTATTAAACCAAAATCTTCCTCCGTCGATTTAGCGCCTCCGGCAGAAACATCAACAGCCTTTAAAGTTGTTGTTCAGAAAAGTCAAAGCGCCTTAAAAGATAGATTCCTTCCCTTAGTAGGCCGCACAGAAGCCTCGCGTACAGCAAACCTTCAGGCACAAACGGCAGGAGCCGCTCAGAAGTTTTTTGTCAATGAGGGGGACGGCGTGAAGTCGGGCACCCTTTGCGTTAAAATTGATGAGGGAGACCGCCGCGCAAAAATCGCTAGTGCAAAAGCCGCTGTAAAATCAACAAAAGACCGTTATTTTATTTCAAAAAAACTTCTTGAAAAGAAATATCGTTCCGTCATGGACGTTTCTCTAGACTATGCTGCATGGCAAAAAGCCCTTGCTGATTTGGAAAGCGCCGAATTGGACTTAGCTCATACAGAAATTCACGCCCCTTTTGACAGCGTTGTAACCAAAATCTCTTCTGAAGAGGGAGAAATGCTACCCCTTTTATCTGGAGAACCGGTTTTAAAAGTGGCTTCCTTAGATCCTTTGATCGTTGTCGCTCACGTTAATGAACTTTATCGTCGCTATGCTCAAGTCGGACAACCTGTTGAAGTCCTATGGGAAGGCATTGAACAAAAGAAGGGAACTATTTCTTTTATCGATCCTGTTGCCAATGAATCAACGCATACCTTTAAAATTAAGATAACAGTTGATAATAAAAATCATCATATTCCAGGAGGCCTTACAACCCACCTAAAACTTCCTTTAGGGCAAATTCAGGCCCATGAAATCCCAGCGGGAAGTCTTGTATTGTCAGATCAAGGAACACAGGGTGTTTATAGCGTTGATGGCGAAAATAAAGTTCAGTTCTATCCAGCGGAAATTATTGATTCAACCGAAGAAAAAGTTTGGGTAACAGGTCTTCCAGAAACCGTTTCTTTAATTATTGTAGGACAGGGTTTTGTGAAAGAGGGCGTAGAAGTTTCCCCCTCGGTCACTGGGGAGCCTCAATGAAAAAAATCATTGATTACTCTCTAAAACACTACCGTGTTGTTTTGCTTCTTTTTTGTTTCCTAGTTATTGCAGGGCTTTTGACTTATTTTTCTATCCCTAAAGAATCTGCTCCTGATGTTAAAGTACCCATTATTAATACAGTGATCCAACACCATGGGATTGCCCCACGTGATGCAGAGAATTTGCTTGTAAAACCTCTTGAGGAAGAACTTCGAAACATTCAGGGCATAAAACAGATGAGTGCCTCCAGTTTTGAGGGAGGGGGCAGTGTTACCCTTGAATTCCAAGCGGGATACGATCTAAGCAAAGCGTTAAGTGATGTCCGCCAAGCTGTTAGTATGGCAAAAACAAAATTTCCAACAAACACAGAGGAGCCTGAAATAAAGGAAGTGAATGTTAGTTTATTTCCTGTTCTTGTTGTTCATTTATGGGGAAATATATCCGATCGATCCCTGTTAACAATCAGTAAAAACCTACAAAAACATATTGAAAAAAATAAAAGCGTTTTAGAAGCCCCAACCGTTGGAGGGCGCAAAGAAGTTGTAGAATTATTGATTGATCCTCTAAAACTTGAAGCCTACGGGTTAACATTTGATGAGTGTTTGGCATTTTTCAAAAGAAATCACGTGATGGTCAGTTCTGGATCCCTAGAAACGGGGTCAGGAAAATTTTCTGTGCACACGCCAGGCTTAATTAAAACCCCACAGGAATTGGGAGATCTTCCCTTAAAAGTAGACCCACTCCACAAAACAGTTGTTCGATTTAAAGATGTTGGAACGATCACATTAACTCATATAGACCGCACATCTTATTCTAGAATTACAGGCAATAATTCTATTGCTCTGGAGGTTTCAAAACGCACAGGGGCTAATATTATCAAAACAATTCAGGAAGTCCGTGAGAGCACAGAAAAATTCGTTCAAAACCTCTCTGATGCTTTTAAAGTCACCTTTACACAGGACACATCTAAGCGCATTTACGAAATGCTGAAAGATCTTCAAAACAATATTCTTCTTGCCGTTATTTTGGTGATGATTGTGATTGTTTTTTCTCTTGGATGGCAATCCTCTTTACTCGTTGGAATTGCTGTTCCTGCTTCTTTTTTGATGGGAATTTTTATTTTAGGCATTCTGGGATGCACTTTAAATATCGTCGTTCTGTTTAGCCTTATTTTGTCTGTTGGAATGCTTGTTGATGGCGCGATTATTGTTGTTGAATATGCGGATAGAAAAATGGTGGAGGGATATTCTCCACTATCTGCCTACCAGGAAGCTGCAACACGGATGTGTTGGCCCGTCGTTAGCTCCACCCTTACAATTCTTCTGGTCTTTTTCCCTTTATTATTTTGGCCGGGTATCATTGGACAGTTCATGAAATATCTACCCATTACGCTTCTTGCAACATTGGGAGCGTCTTTGTTTGTTGCCCTAATTCTGATCCCAGTCCTAGGGGCCCTTTTTGCTAAACCGTCCGCTCATTCTCATGCCATACAAGAGGCTATCAAAACAACGGAAAATGGGGATCTAATGACCCTCAAAGGAGTGACAGGATCTTATGTTCGGCTTCTCCAAAAGCTTCTCCATAGCCCATGGAAAGTTTTAACAGCTGTTGTTGTTTTATTGGTCAGTATTATCTTTGTTTACAATCACCTTGGAAAAGGCGTTGAATTTTTCCCAGAGGTTGAACCAGAATCTGCAGCCTATGTCATCCGTGCAAGAGGAAATCTTTCCTTGGAAGAGAAAGACCGTTTAGTGCGTGTGGTTGAAAGCGATCTTTTGGAATTTCCTTTCTTTCAAAGCGTCTCTGCCCAAACAAAAGAAAAAAATGGTAAGGACACTATTGGTCGTATCACTGTTGAACTTTCAGATTGGAAAACACGCCCAAAGGCTAACGAAATTTTTGAAAAAACTCTTCAAAAAGTCAGCCAACATCCTGGAATTATTGTAGAAATTAAGAAAAATAAAAAGGGCCCCTCTCAAGGAAAAAATATTCAGCTTTTAATTACAGGGGATGTTTATGAAGAATTAGGCCCAGAAATTCAGCGCATTCGGTCCTTCTTAGAAACCGTTCCAGGCATTGAAGACATCGAAGACTCAAGGCCGCTTTCTGGACTATTTGAGTGGGATATTCATGTGAATCGCATCGAGGCTGCAAAATTCGGTCTTAGCGTACAACAAATAGGCGTTGCCATTAATGCCCTAATGGAGGGATCAAAGATTGGATCCTACCGCCCCCCTTATAGTCAGGATGAAATTGATATCGTTCTACGATTTTATAAGAAAAATCGGACCCCAACGATGCTGGAAAAATTGAACATACAAACACCCAAAGGCGCTGTCCCCTTATCCCGTGTTGCAACATGGTCTCCAAGGCCAAAAGTGGAACTTATTGAAAGAACAGATGGACGGTTATCAATGACGTTGGAAGCCAACGTTAACCATCGTTACAGCGTCAATGAAAAGACTAAAGAAGTTCAAAAATGGATTCAAAGTAATCCAGCTAAGCCGTCTATCTCAGTTACCTTTCAAGGGGAAGAAGAAGATCAGGCAGAAACAAAAGTTTTTCTAGTCAAAGCTTTTTGCTGTGCTATTTTCCTGATTGTTGTTTTGCTGCTCATTCAATTTAACAGCTTCTTTAGCACGTTTCTTGTCCTCAGCGTTGTTGTGCTCTCGACCATTGGGGTTCTTGTCGGTCACCTTGTGATGCAGCAACCCTTTAGTATTGTCATGAGCGGTATTGGTGTTATTGCTCTTGCTGGTATTATCGTTAGTAATAATATTATTTTAATTGATACGTTTGATCAAATACGTCCCACTATCCAAGATCCTTATGAAGCCATTTTGAGAACAGCTGCCCAAAGATTGCGGCCTGTTATTTTAACAAAAGCCACTACTATTTTTGGCCTTTTACCCATCCTCTTTCAGCTCAATCTCAATTTATTTGGCCCAAGCATTACCTTCGGGGACCCTGCCAATGTTTGGTGGCTTCAACTAGCAACAGCTATTTGCTTTGGTGTCCTTTTTGCATCTCTGCTCACCCTGGTCGTCACCCCCTGTATCTTAATTATTCGGGAAAATAAGCTCTCTTCACAAAAAATATAATTTTTTTCTCACAGAAAGATTGACCAATAACAATAGTCAATACTATAGTTGAATAATTGTAGTGTGGGCACTTAGCTCAGTCGGTAGAGCATCTGACTTTTAATCAGGGGGTCATAGGTTCGAATCCTATAGTGCCCACCACCAACAATTCCTAAGCTGAATCGATCCGCGACATAGGATCCCAGCAGCTCATCCGTCGATAGAAAAACAAACATTCTCTCAATCAAGAGAGGGCAATGTATCGCTGACCTTTCTGTAGAACTAGATGATAGCCACAAGCAGCTGCAATACTAATAAGATTGCTTACTTTTAAATCCGTTTGTCTGCCTGCCCTTAAGTTTTGTATAATGGTTGGAGAAACGCCAACTTGACGAGCAAGCCCTCGAATAGAGTGACCATTTTCTTCCATAAGATCTATTAAAAACTCTGCCCATAGAAATTCTTCATATCCCTCTTCAAATTCTTTTTTAAATTTTACATTTTGCATTTCTTGCTCAAATGTCGATAATTTACTTTTACTCATAATAAACCCCTTCCTTAACCCTTTGCTGATAACTCTCTTTAAACTTCAACGCCTTTTCTTTTTCATTTTTGGGAAGCTTCTGTTGTTTTTTTGTGAATCCGTTTGTAATAATGATTTTCTGGCCCTTAATAAAAAAACATAAAAACCTTTCTGGTTGAGGTTTAAAGGCATAAATTTGATCTCCTTCATACGTGAATTTTGTTCTATCACTAATTTTTCCAGAATCTCCCATCCTTTTTAATAAAAAGAGTAGTTTCTTACGATGATCTACCTCAAGGCGTTGGTAGAACTCTAAAGCTAGACTCTGACCATGCTCTTGAAAGTACCATTCTACAGTGAACTCTTCTCCTTTATAGGCGATATATTGTTTTTCGTTCATATTTTATATGTACCATAAAAGTGGCTCGATCCACAAGTTGATTTTAAACTTAAAATAACTAAAAAATTCTGTCGACGGTGTCGATAAAATTGAGGTAAGCTTGTCTGAAAATAACCTTATAGAAAATGACCCAAATCCCAACCCCTCTTACTCCCACCCTTTATACCTACTGGCAGTCTATTGGTTTTCGGGATCATTCCCTTTTAAAAGAGCTTTCTACTTTTAATCAAACGCTTGCCCAAAAAGATTTTCAAGCATCTCCAGAGGTGGCCCATTTTTTGGGATTTTTGGTGTCGTTATTAAAGGCAAAATCAATTCTAGAAATTGGAACCTTCACAGGCTATAGCACCTTAACGATGGCACTTAATCTCCCAAAGGATGGAACCATCATCACCTGTGACAAGGATCAAGCAATGACAGAAATTGCCCAGAAATATTGGGCAAAAGCGAATGTTGCCCATAAAATCAGCTTAAGGCTGGGGGATGCGCTACAAACATTAAAAGATCTTCAAGAAGATGAAGTGACTTTTGACTTAATCTTTATCGATGCGAACAAAAATGGATATGATGCGTATTACGAAGAAGCAATCAGGTTACTTCGACCCGAAGGCTTGATCCTCCTTGATAATACCTTATGGCATGGTCGATTGATCGAAGACCCCTTACCCGACACCCAAAGCAAGGCGATAAAAGAATTGAACAAAAAAATCCAACAAGATCGAAGAGTAGAAATGGTCATGCTGCCTCTTAGCGATGGATTAACGTTGGTGAAAAAAGTTTCCGTTCCGTCTCTTTGAGAATCTGTGATTTTGTCTCACTTGTTCAAGCTGTAGATCATGTATTTTTTTCAATAAATCCGCCCATAATGCATGAGCCCTGGCAAATTCTTTGCGCGTGGCGCTGAATTCAATATCATGCCTTCTCATGTCTTTTTTGTGGCTTTCTCGCATAAGATTTAGATTTTTTTCATGAGTTTCGCTCATACGATCACGATCTTCTTTGCTAATATGATAAAATACATATAATGCAACTAACATAGAGCTAATGATCGTTAAAATTATAGTGAATGTCTGGGTCCAGTCCATTTTTTAACCTTTTCTAAAATTTTCTGCCTTGTAAACTTTACGCTATTTTATACCAAGTTCCATTTTTAAATGAACCCTAGGCGACCAAAGGTGAGGGCGAAGGAGTGTAGTAAACCTACATGACTGAGCCCGAATCCTGCAGGTCAACGACGGGAGCGTTAAAAAGGGGATTTGGTATTACAATAGCAACCCTTACCTTCCTCACTATAGCAGTCTTTTTTCTTATCACAAGAGATTCTTGATTTACGCCTCTCGTACGGCTTTTTGGCTTTCTTCACCTTGTAAGCGCCGAAGAAAACTCTGAACTCTTTTGTCACTGTGTGAAGATCCTTTTTCTGCCTCTTCCTGTAAAAGATTAGAATACGTTTTTGGCCCAAAATTTGTTGTTTGAAGAAAATGACTAATGTCTCGATATTCTTTTTCGGGTAATTGCCTTAAAAAGGCATAAAGATACGGTTCAATGTCAGAAATTGCTCGAATTTCTTTACACTGTAAACATTGGGCAAAATGTTCTTTTCCTTTGAGTTCAGATTCATGTTGAATGCTCGCAATATCCTGCCCTGCTTTTAATCGACTGCACCCACAGGGAGCGGAAAAAATATCAAGAATTGCCCATGTTGGTGTCGCAAATGATACCCACCCTAATACCACTAAATAAGAAAAAAACTGTTTCATTGGTCTAAGCCCCCTCTTGCAAAAAACATATAATAAAAACTATCCATGATTTTTATAGATAAAATAAAAATCAAATGATTGTAATTTTTTTATTTATAATTTGTTGGAATTTTCTTTTAATTATATAAGATATATTTTTACTTTGCAATAAAGATTTAAGGGAAGGCATTTTCTCTGTGTTCTGGCCACTGCCAAAGGCAAAGGAAAATTGCATCAAACCGCAGCGTATAATGCGCTGGAAAGCGCCGTGCCAAACCATGCGCTACCCGTTCGATGCGTTTCCATTGATGGGAGGGTATTACATAGTCCAAACTTTCCCTTTTACGACGAAACTTTACCTCAATAAAGGCAATGGTGTCGCCTTTTTCAGCAACTACATCGACCTCCCCTACAGGGGTTTTATAACGATGGTGCAAAATACGCCATCCTTTTAGAATCAAATAAACCATAGCAACCCACTCTGCCCAGACTCCTTGGCGCCACGAGATGCGTTTTTGAAAAAGACTATTCTTTTTTTTCTTGAAGTTTAAGGGCTCGGGCATAAAGATCCTTTCGACTTTCCCCCGTCATAAGGCTAACAAAATTGGTGGCTTCTTTAACGTGGAGTGATTTTAACGCCATCTCCAACAACTGTCCTGTTTTATGAGGCTCTGATCTTGCCTCACCTCTCCCCTCAACCAAAATTACGATTTCTCCCTTAGGGGAATTTTTCCTGTAATACTCCATAAGATTTGACAAGGTATCTCTTTGAAATTCTTCAAATTTTTTTGTCAGCTCCCGTGCGACCACTGCCTGACGGTTTCCCAAAATTTTCTGTAACCGCTCAAGAGTTTTTAACAACCGATGAGGCGCTTCATAAAAAATAAGGGTTGTGGCAAGAGATTGAACCGTATTAAGACATTCTTCACTTTCTTTTTCCTTCAAAGGGAGGAATCCTATAAAATGAAATTGATCTGTGGAAAGCCCTGACAAAACAAGCGCCGACAGGCTCGCGGAAGGCCCTGGAAACAGGGTAATTGGAATATCTTTTTGAATACATAAAGAAACCAGATCAAATCCAGGATCAGAAATAAGGGGAAGCCCTGCATCCGAAACCAGTCCGACCGTTTTTCCTGATAGAATCAACTGAATGATTTTTTCGCCCACACGCCGAGCATTATGGGCATGATAGGATTCTAGGGGTTTTGACAAGCCATACGCTTTAAGAAGGGTGGCTGTAACCCGTGTATCCTCACAAAACAAAATATCAACCGTATTGAGGGCCGCAAGGCCCCGCAGCGTCATATCCGCTAAATTCCCAATAGGGGTACCGATCAGACATAAACCTGGTTTACTTATGCCCTGATTATGGCTAATCTTTTGCAAGGTATGCTGGAGCTCAGACAAAAATGATGAATCAATCATGGCGCTTTATTGTTTTATTGTGGATAGGATTTATGGGGATTTGCCCCAAAAGTCACGCACACTATACAAGCCCTGAAAAGAATTTGCAACCAACGTCCTGCACCCAAACAAAAATCGCCCTTCTTCTTCCCCTTTCTGGGCCCAAAGCCGCTTTGGGTCAATCTTTAATGGATGCCGCATCGCTTGCATTATTTGAAGGAAAATCCAGTCATACTCTTGTGCTTTATCCCTTTGACACGAATCAACCAGAAACCCTCATAGAGGACATTAAAACCCTAAGTCCCTCCGCGATTGTTGGCCCTATTTTTAGCCAAGATACCAAAGATCTATTTCCCAAGATCCCGCAAAGTATTCCGATTTTTACATTATCGAATGATCCAGAACTTTTAGATAAGGGTATTTTTGTGATGGGGGTTTCCCCCCTTGATGAAAGCCGCTTTCTTTTGAATTTCGCCCTTAAAAAAGGATACAAACGCTTTGCTATTTTGCTGCCAGAAACAGATCTGGGACGGTCCTTAGAAAAAATCGCAAAAGACACCTTTGGTTCGCAAAAAGGTACCGTACT
>Ga0194129_10008400_pt1 | contig 11951 bp, 3 predicted proteins | sample TA2KigCa35mmetaG_FD_150862 | JGI IMG/M metagenome (GOLD analysis project Ga0194129, IMG submission 150862) | Freshwater microbial communities from Lake Tanganyika, Tanzania - TA2015038 Kigoma Deep Cast 35m | ecosystem: Environmental > Aquatic > Freshwater > Lake | place: Tanzania: Lake... | reverse complement strand
CCAACGCCTCCTCCCAGTTGGGGCAAAGCGCTCAACATCTCCGGGTTTACCTCCCTGAGTGGGGAGACGGGAGTTACTTTCAAGTTCGGCGACCTCTTCCTCAATCAATCTGCCTTCATCTCAGGCAAGGATGGCGTAAACGGCGGTATCACGGTTCAGGAGTATGTGCCCCAGTCCGGGGTGGCGACGCCCGTTGCATTTTACGACACCGCTGGTGTTTTGCTGGCGTCGGGTACGATGGAAAAGTTGGTTACAAGAGTAGTCTACACGACCGGTATCGCGACCGGCGAGGGGCGTTTCACCCTCAACGCGGCTGGAACATCAGCGAAGTCCGCTGCCTTCATGCAGGAGCTCGCCCAAGTCACCGGCGGCACCGGCAGGTTGAACTTCTTCATCTCGTCCTACGTAGCCATCACGGGAAATTCTGACTACGCGGATTACCGGAGCACAGGTGCTATTTCCTCCGCGGCGGCCACCGGCAAGACGGTGACGGTTTCGCTCGCGCCCGGCGATTTCACCGCGGGGCAAGGGACCAGCCTCGCGAACTACACGCTCCCCCAGGACCCCGTCTCGGGTGCGGTGGGCGTGATCTTGAAGGCCCCTCTGACCGCCAAAGCGGACAATAAGATCAAAAGGTTGGGCGCGGCGAATCCGCCGCTCACGATCACCTACGCGGGCTTTGTCAATGGCGAGACCAAGGCGGCCATCACGGAACCTTCGATCGGAACATCCGCGACGGCGGACAGCCCGCTGGGCGATTATGGGATCACCCTGACGGGCGGTTCCGCGGCGAACTATAGTCTGACGCTGCAGAATGGCGTGCTTTCGGTGGTGGCCAAGACGGTGCCGGTGATCGATTGGGTGCCGACCGGGCCGATTGTTTACGGCACGGCGCTGGGACCCACCCAGTTAAACGCGGTGGCGAAGACCCCCGAGGGCGCGAGTCTGCAGGGGACGTTGGTCTATACGCCAGCGAGCGGGGCGGTTTTGAACGCCGGGAGCCAGACTTTGTCGGTGACCTTCACGCCCACGGATGGCGACCAGTACGCCACGGCCACATTGACGAACACACTGTCGGTTAGCCGCAAGTCCCTGACTTTGGCGCTCAAGGGGACGGTGACCAAAGTGTACGACGGGACAGCGGCGGCTACCCTTGCGGCGGCGAACTACGACCTGGCAGGCTTTGCGGGCTCCGAGAGCGCGACGGTGACCAAGACGTTGGGGGCCTACGACAACGCCAACGCCGGCACCGGCAAGAGCGTCAGCGTGACATCCCTCGGGGCGCAGGATTTTTCGCCGAGCCAAGGGACAACTCTGGCTAATTACACGTTGCCGACCTCTGCTGCGGGTCCGATTGGGGAGGTTAGTCGGAAGCTGCTTTCGGCTCAGGTACAGGGCCCGGTTTTGAAGCCGTATGACGGGACCACGGCGGCCTCTTTGACCGCGGCGAACTATGTCCTCGCCGGCGTCATCAACGGGGAGAGCGCGACAGTGAACCAGTCCGCGGCTGCGTTCGACACGGCTGCCGCCGGTACCGGCAAGACGGTGACAGCCACCTTGGCGGCGAGTAATTTTGTGGCTGGAGCGAACACGGTCCTGACCAACTACACCCTGCCGGAATCTGCCACGGGCGCGGTGGGCGTGATCGAGAAGAAGGCGGTGGCCGGCTCCTTCACTGCCGTGAACAAGGTTTATGACGGACTGGTCGCGGCGACCGTCGGCGAGCGAATCGTCACGGGCGCAGTCCAAGGTGATGATGTTTCACTGTCGGGCGGCACCGCCAGCTTCGGATCAGCCGCTGCGGGCGCTGGAAAGACCGTGACGTTGAGTGGCGCCAGCCTTTCCGGGACCAAGGCGTCGAATTACGCGCTTTCCGCGGTGGCGCCAACGACCGCGAATATTACCCCGAAGCAACTTACCGTCACCGGATTGTCCGCTGCCAGTAAGCCATACGACGGTTCCGCGGCCGCCGTTGTTTCCGGAACCGCCGTCTTGTCAGGCGCGGTTTCGGGCGACGACGTAGGTCTCGCGGGCACAGCTTCCGCCGCTTTCGCGAATTCCAACGCTGGCACCGGCAAGACCGTTGCAGTCTCGGGTCTCAGCCTGTCGGGGGCGGCCAAGGACAATTACACGCTCGCCCCGGTGTCTCTCACCGCCGACATCGCCAAGGTGCCGTTGACGGTCAAGGCGGAGGATCGCTCCAAGGGTTATGACGGGCAAATTTTCGCTTCGAGCGGCCACGCGGTGATCTTCACGGGGTTCATTCCCGGTGAAACCGCGGCCGTTTTGGTTGGTTCGCTGAATTTTGGTGGTGGCGCCGCCACTGCGACGAACGCGGGGCAGCATGCGATCACGCCGGGAGGCCTTACCAGCGCCAATTATGCCATCACGTTCATTGACGGCGCCCTCACCATTAACCGCCGTCCGCTCACCATCCGGGCCAACGACGACTCCAAGGTTTACGGCACGGTGAAGTCCTATGGGACCTCGATCGCCTTCTCCAGCCAAGGCCTGGTCTCCGGGCAATCGATCGGCTCCGTGACGATCACGCCGAGTGGCGGCGCCACGGCGGCTTCTCCCGCGGGCACCTACGATTTGGTTCCTACCGCCGCGGCCGGCGGCACGTTCCGAGCGACGAATTACGACATCACCTACCAAAAGGGCTCCCTGGTCGTCTCATCGTTTACGGTGACCGGCAATTTTGTCGCCGCCAACAAAACCTACGACGGCACCACCAACGCGGCGGTCGCGAGTCGCAGCCTGACCGGTGTGCGGAGCGGAGACGTGGTTGAGCTGATCGGGGGTACCGCCGCCTTTGAATCGCCGGGAGTTGGAAGTGGAAAGCGCGTTGTGCTCACGGGCGCCATCCTGACGGGTGCCAATGCCGGCAACTACGTGCTTTCCGCTGTGAATTCCTCATCCGCGAACATCACCGCGAAGGAGCTCACGATTGTTGGGCTTTCCGCCTCAAATAAGACCTACGACGGCACGAGTGTCGCGACGATCACGGGAACGCCGCTCCTGCAGGGCAAGGTGACGGGGGATGTCGTTGATTTGAGCGGCACTCCGGCCGGCGCGTTCGCGAGCGCTGGCGCGGGCAGTGCCAAGGCGATCATCGTCTCTGGCCTTGGCCTGGCGGGTACGTCGGCGGGGAACTACTCCTTAGCGTCTCCTTCTCTGACAGCAGATATCGCGAAGGCCGATCAGAGCTTGACGATCGTCTCTGCCCTTAAGCGCGCCGCGTCGGACCCTGATTTCACGCTCGATGTCGCCGCTTCCTCGAAGCTCAAGAACTTCACCTACGCGAGTTCCGTGCCTGCCGTTGCCACGGTTTCCTCCGCCGGCGTCATCGATCTGCTCACGCAGGGTACCACGGCGATCACGGTCACGCAGCCTGGGGATACCAACTTCAATTCCGCCTCCGTGACCGGAACCCTCTCTGTGGTGGCGTCCGGTCAAACGTTGGTTTGGGACGTAAGCGGTTTGAGCGGGAAAAAGTTTGGCGATGCCCCGATCACGTTGAGCGCGACCGCCAGCAGCAATCTGCCGGTGACGTTCACGAGTCTGAACCCAACGGTCGTCTCGATATCCGGGAACACGCTCACGATCAACGGGGCTGGCACCGCCGATATCATTGCGGTGCAGGCGGGCGACGCCAACTTCGGAGCGGCTGAAAGGAAGGTCTTGATGACCGTGGCGAAGGCGGCGGCAACGGTATCACTCTCCGGGCTGTCGGCGACCTATGATGGTTCGCCCAAGGCCGCCACTGCAGTCTCTACCCCGTCCGGCCTGAAGGTGAATATCCTTTATGGCGCGGCTCCCGGATCCGCAACCGCTCCCACCAACGCGGGCACCTATCCGATCTCGGCCACGGTTGATGAGAACAACTACTCCGGCGGCGACGCTTCCAAGACTCTGGTTATTAGCAAGGCCGCGCAGACCATTTCTTCATTCGGTGCCTTGGCGGCCAAGTCGGTTGTGGACGCAGCGTTCAACTTGGCGGCCGTGGCCTCCTCGGGTCTGCCCGTTTCCTACACCAGCTCCAACCCGCTTGTCGCCTCGGTGGTGGGAAGTGTTGTTACGCCCCGAGCGGCCGGTTCGGTTACGATCACGGCGCGTCAGGCGGGCAATGAAAACTACAACGCGGCCGCCGACGTCACTCAAAGCCTGGTGGTCGAGCCGCTTCCGCCCGAATTCTCCATCCCGGCTGCTTCCGCGGAGGCTATCCAAGGCAGTTTCTTCCTTTTCGGCCCGGTTTCGCTGAATCGGCTGTCGGCGCCGGCCACCTTCAGCGTCTCGGCGAATCTCCCGGCTGGTCTCAAGATTGACAGTGCGAGCGGTAACATCAGCGGTGTACCTACCTCCAGCAGTGAGACTCCGGTCGTGGTCACGATCACCGCGACAAACTCAAAGACGAGCACATCCAAGAATGTCAGTATTCTCGTCAAGCCGCCGGCGCCGGTGATCACTTCGGCGGCTGCGTACGTCGCCACCGCGGGAACGCTCTTTAAATACCAGACCGTGGTCACACCCTCCGCCGGAGTGACCTACTCAATCAGTCCCGCGTCTGCGCCGGCCGGCTGGAGTAGTCTCAGCATTTCCGGCACGGGAGAACTTTCGGGAACGGCCTTGGTCGGAGGCACGTTTGTCATCACCATAACCGTGACCAACGCGACCGGGTCGGCCAGTCTTCCGCTCGCAGTTACGGTTAATCTGCCGGCGGACGCCCCCGCCTACACCGGGGTCTCGAACCCCTCCGGTACGGCGGGTACTTCCTTCTCGTTCACTCCCAACTTCGGCACGAGTGTCCAGACGACTGCGTATTCCATTTCCGGGACCTTGCCGACCGGCTTGAGTTTCAGCACTTCGACCGGAGTGATCTCCGGCACCACGCAGGTCGCGGGAACCTTCCCCATTTCGATCACCGCGACGCGGGGCGGACTTTCGGCGACCGCTAACCTCTCCCTGGTCATCAATCCGCCGGCCAATGCGCCGGTCGCGATTGTTACCGGAGGAAACGTCCGCACCGGGACCGTGGGTACCTTGTTTTCCGTGACGGTCACGGGCGATCCGCTTCCGACGGGATTTACGATCGACGAAACCGCTCTCGCGAACGCCGGGTTGTCGGCGACCGGCCTAGCCTCCGCGACCGCGACCATTTCCGGTACGCCGACAAAGGTCGGTACCTTTTCAATTCCGATCGTGGCGCGGAATCTAACGGGCAGCGGGCCTGCCACCGATCTGGTGCTGACCGTCAATCCTCATCCGGATGCTCCTCAGGTCGTGAGTACCCCGTCGGTGACCGCCCGGGTCGGTGTGCCATTCACACCCTTTGTCCTTTCCGCGAAATCCGCCGGTACCGACATCGTGCCCCCAGCGGTCACGTTCGCGATGCTTGGAAACCTTCCGGCAGGACTCGGTTTCGACGGCTCAACAGGAGTCATCTCCGGGCAGCCGGCTTCGGGAACCGCGGGGGAATACAAGGTTGTTTTTTCCGCCACCAAGGTAGGAACGCCGGGTGCTACGGGTCTCGGGCTTGAAGTTTCCCTCATCGTTCTGCCCCCGCTTACCGTCCCGGAGATCACAAGCAACGGTTCCGCGGCCGGACAAGTTGGTCAGCCCTTCAGCTACGCGATCACCGCGACAAACGTGCCCACGGCGTACACCGCTGCGCCGCTGCCCGCCGGACTTTCGCTCAGCGGGGGTGTCATTTCAGGTGTGCCCACCTCGGCCACCGGCTCCACGCCCTTCAGCGTGACGCTCGCCGCCAGCAACGGGGATGGCGCCGGTAATCCCAAGACGTTGTTGATCTCCCTAGCCTCCGCGCCCGCCACTCCCGTGGTCACGAGCGCGCTTTCCGCGACGGGGCGCGTCGGATCGCCTTTCAGCTACAAGATCGACGCGAACGAGTCTCCCACCTCCTACGTAGCGCTGAACTTACCCAGAGGTCTCGCCGTCACTGTGGGCACCGGCCAGATTTTAGGTTCGCCCACTCAAGCCGGAACTTTCGTGGCCACGATCCGGGCGGCCAACGCCGCGGGCCTTGGCGCCGCGGAGTCCCTGACGATTTCAGTTAGTCCCGCGCTCAGCGCTCCGGCCATTTTGAGCGCGCCGACCGCACTAGGTGAAGTGGGCGTGCAAAGCAGTTATCAGATCACCGCGACAAACGCGCCCACGAGCTATTCCGTTGCGGGAAATCTCCCGCCCGGCCTTGCGCTGAATCCGACCACGGGTCTGATCAAAGGCAGCCCGACGCAGTCCGGCACGTTTGCTGTCGCGGTAGTGGCCACGGGTGGGGGCGGATCCAGTTTGCCGCAAAGCGTGCTTTTCACGATCAAGCCTTCGGCTCTCGCCCCCTTGGTGACCAGCCCTGGGACCGCCTCGGGCAATGTGGGTTCACCTTTCTCGTACCAAATCCAAGCCACGAATCCGCCGCTCGTCACTCAGGATGCCGTCAACCTGCCGCCGGGCTTGGCGGTTAATCCTTTCACGGGTCAGATCACCGGAACGCCCACCACCGTGGGCACAACCGTGGCGAGCCTCGTTGCGACCAACAGCGCCGGTGGTACTGGTCCGATCCGCGACCTCACTATCGTAATCGGTCCTTCGCTTTCGGCTCCCGTCATTTTCGGCGCCAAGTCGGTGTCCGGGCAGGTCGGAGTCTCCTTCAGCTATGGCATCACGGCCAGCGAGACGCCAACCTCCTACGAACTCTCCGGCGCGCCCGCCTGGATGCTGCTCAATACTGCTACAGGGGTCATCACTGGGACGCCGACGGCTCCGGGCAGCTTTGCGGTCTCCGCCGTCGCGCGGAATGCGGCGGGTGCCAGCGCTCCTCACCCGATGACGGTCAGCATTGCTCCCGCGGCGAACACCCCGGTCATCACCAGTTCCCAAACCGCTTCAGGAACGGTCGGAGTGGCCTTCGTGAAGTACACCATCGCCTCCAATCCGCTGGCGACATCCTACCTCGCCTCGGGACTTCCCCCGGGGCTTTCGTTGAATGGAACACTCGGTGAAATCACCGGTACCCCCACGGCTTCCGGCTCTTTCCCGGTATCCATCTCTGGCACCAACTCGAACGGGCAGGGTGCCACGGTGAAAGTTACGATCTCCATTAACCCCAGCATCACCTTCTCAAACTGAGATTCTAGGTTCTCAGCACTCCCATGAATTTCCGATTTTTCTCGCTCCTCCATGCGGGGTCCGTTTTCGCGCTCGCCGTCGCGATATCCTCCCCAGCTTCCGCCCAGGCGGTGATCAATGCCCCCTCGGGTAAGGTGGGCGTCGCCTACAGCTCCTATAAGATCAACTCGTCGGCTTCCGGAACCGTCGTTTACGCCGCGACCGGCCTGCCTCCCGGCCTCGGCATCAGTTCCTCGCAGGGCACGATCACCGGTACGCCGACAACGTCAGGGACTTACACGGGTTCGGTCTCGATCACCGATGCCAACGGGTTCGTCAATTCGGCGGCGATCGTGATCCCGATCGCTGCTGCTGAGGGCACGCCCTCCATTTCCAGTGCGGCGACGGCCTCCGGGACGGTGGGCTCCGCCTTCAGTGCGTACTCGGTGACAGCTACGGTGCCCTCGGGGGCGAATCCCGTCACGAGTTTCAATATTGGAGCGCTGCCGCCCGGCCTTTCCGCGGGTGGTTCCGCGGCCGCGCCGACTATCATCGGTACGCCGACCGCTGCAGGCGCCTATTCGGTCGCCCTCAGCGCCAACAGCGCCTCCGGCACGGGCGCGACCAGCACGCTAACGATCACGATCGCTCCGGCGCTCACAGCCCCGGTGATCAGCGGGAGCAACGTCCAGACTGTCGCGATCAACGGCCCCTTCAACTACCCGATCACTGCCAGCAATACTCCGACTTCCTTCGAAGCCTCGGGTTTGCCGGTGGGACTTTCCTTGAACTCCGCCACGGGTCAGATCAGCGGAACGGCGTCCGTCCCCGGAGTCTACCCCGTCACGCTCCGGGCTTTCAATGCCTCCGGAGCCGGCGCGCCGTTCACTCTGACGATCACGGTCGGTGCCCTGCCGGTGATTTCGAGTGCGACGACCGCCTCGGCGAACGTCGGAACGCCCTTCTCCTACACGATCACCTCCACTCCGGCGGCGACCAGCTACAACGTCGGCAATCTGCCTGCCGGGCTGACCGCCAACACGACCTCCGGTTTAATTTCGGGTACGCCCGCGGCAGCCGGCACCGCTAATGTTTCGATCAGCGCGAATAATGCCACGGGCACCGGCGCCTCGGTCACGTTGGCGATCACCATTGCGGCGGCCTCCTCCGGCGGCGGTAGTACCTCCGGCGGCGGTAGTACCTCGGGCGGCGTCGTTGGGCCGGCGGTCTCCGCGCCGGTGATTGTTTCCGCCCCTTCCAGCCAATCTGTGGTTGAGGGCGCGACCTTGACCCTCGCGGTTTCCGCAACCGGTTCCGGTCTCAACTTCCAATGGTTCAAGGATGACCGGCTGATCATCGGCGCCCAGTCGGCTGACTACGTGATCAGGCCGGCGACAGCCGCCAGCGCTGGTTCTTACTACGTATACGTCTCCAATGCCGGCGGCGCCGTGAACAGCGCCAAGGCGGTGGTCACGGTCAATCCCGCGTCTCTGGCGGGGCCCACCATCTCCACCCAGCCGGCTTCGGCTTCAGTGGCGTTGGGGGGCTCGGTCACCTTTTTCGTGGTCGCCTCCGGTCCTGGCCCCCTTGCTTACCAGTGGCGCAAGGACGGCGCGGCGATCGCCGGTGCCACGTCTGCGACGCTCGCCCTGACGGGTGTCGCCGCCGGCCAGACGGGTAGCTACTCGGTCGTGGTGACGAATGCCGGAGGCAGCGTCACTTCCGACTCCGCCAGTCTCACCGTGGGCGCGGCCCCCGTCGCCGGAACCTATTTCGGATCCTTTGGCGGTGGTGCCGGATCCTTCGGCCTTCTCGTTCGTGCCGATCGATCCGCGGTTTACCTCGGTTACGTTTCCGCCTCCAAGACAGTCCTGTTCAGCAAGGATTTCAGGGTCAGCCCCACGGGCAGTTTCTCCTTCACGCAGCGCGTCGGTTCCAGCGTCGCGGCTGTGGACGGACCCTACCGGGCGGCGGCCGACACCGCAGTCGCCGTTGCCGGAGTGATCTCGGCGGATGGCACGGTTTCCGGGTCGGTTTCCTCCCTGAATCTTTCGTTCTCCGCCCCGGCTGGGACCGCCACGGGCGCCACTGCTTTGGTGGCTGGTTTCTACGAGGCGGGTGCGGCCGGTAGCTCTGCGCAAAGCCTGACCCTACTTGGGACGGCGGGCGACGCTTTGGTGGTTAATGTCGGCTCCGGCACGGCCGACGGCGGCCGCGGAACGGTGGCCGCCGATGGCAAACTGGCGGTAACGACCGCGGGTAATGTTGCGGTCGCGGGCAGTGTCGCGCAGGGGGTGCTCTCGATCTCGGTCGGAACCACTCGTTACGCGGGTACGACGGACTCTCGTAATGGGCGCCTGCTTAACGTTTCCACGCGCAGCCTTACCGGCACCCCGAGCGATACCTTGATCGTTGGTTTTGTGGTCAGCGGCTCGGATGCCAAGCCGGTGCTCATCCGCGGCATCGGACCCACCCTTGCTGGCTTCGGTGTCGGTGGAACACTCTCGGCGGTGCGTTTGGAGGTGTTCCGCGGCCAGACGTCGATCGCCGTTGGAACCGATTGGGGTGCCGCCGCCAATAATCCTTCGGAGGTCGCCGCGGTTTCGGCCCGCGTCGGCGCCTTCGCTCTGCAGACGAACAGCCGTGACGCCGCGCTTGTGCTCAATCTCGCTCCTGGCGCCTACTCTGCCGTGGTCACCGGTCAGTCTGGTGCTTCTGGAGTGGCTCTGGTTGAAGTGTACGATGCCACGGTCGGTGCTATTCCGCTCGCCCAGCGTGTCGTGAACGTCGCGACTCGCGCTACGGCGGGCGCGGGTGACAACGCCCTCATCGCCGGATTCTACGTGGGCGGATCGGTTCCGAAACGCGTGCTGATCCGCGGCGTCGGCCCGGCCCTCGCGCAATTCGGCGTCGCCGGGGCATTGGCCCGCCCACAGCTCTCGGTTGCCTCGGGCGCGACGGTCCTCGCCCAGAACGCCGGCCTGTCCGCTTCCGCCGAAGCCTCCGCCATCGCCGCGGCCGCCACCCAGGTGGGTGCGTTCGCCCTCCCAGCCAACGCCGCTGATGCCGCGATCCTGATCAACCTCGCCCCCGGCGCCTACACCGCGCAGATCTCCAGCGTGGGCGGTACCACGGGCGTGGCGCTCATCGAGGTGTACGAGGTTCCCTGAGAAACCCGAGAGGAGGCCGCCGCGATCGCCGTGGCCTCCGCTGTCGCCGCCGACTAGTTGTCGTTTGCGCCGACGCGGTTCTGCCCGGCAGAGGGTTCCAGCCCCGGTCCCACGAGGACGTTTCGCAGGCCGAAGGGTGGCTGGCCAAGCGTCGAGCCGATGCCGCGCAGCAGAACGGAATTAGCGGCTGCGCCGGCCGCCGGGAAGCTCGCGGTCAGCGCGCCGCCTCCGGCTCCGACCCCGGTGCGGATCGAGATTTACAAGGCGGGGCCCAGCGGTGGCTGTCCGGTCGGTGGGGTTCTGCGCGGTCATGGGGAGACGTGAGGCCGAACGACCCGTCGAAGGTGGCGAGCAGGGGGCGGGGCGACTTCATAAGGGCACTTCTGAGTGATTTTTGTAAGCGTCCGCCGGGCACCCCGGAGCCGGGCGGCGTCGGCCGGGTCTGCGTGGCAGACTCCGAACCCTCGGGTCTCAGGGGGAGGAATTCCGGTTGTAGGCCGGGCATCCGCACGGGTCGGCTGCAGACCGAAATCGTCGAGTCGTTCATCGCGTGGTCCGCGGACATAATTCCGCAGGATGCTATTAATCTGCTATTTGCATTCGCTTCCGATGGCGTGGTCTTCGGAGGAATCGTGGCTCAAGGCGGTTCGCTGCATCGTTTTCTGCCGGTCACGCTGGCCCTTGAGGCCGGCTATCAGCCTTCTGGCAGGCGTCGTTTCGCTTTCTGCCTCCACGCCGATAAGGGTGATTGACGCCAAGGCGAGCCGCCAAGCCGTGCTCCTCCGCGGCGACGGCGATCCGCTGGCACGGATGGTGTCTGATCAGTTTGCTTATCTCCGCCTGCGGGACCAGGAGGAGACGAAGCAGGAATTCGTCGCGGGTGTAAGCTCCCGAAAGCCCGCCGACCAACGCTGCGAGGAAAGCGGGTTGAGGGTGCGTCAAGTCGGCCCCGAGGGTGCCGTTGGAACGGGCCCCGTAGTCCAACGAAAGTGAGCAGAGGCTGGCTGGCTGGCGCGATCGCGACTCCCGCTTTCACGCGCTTTGGCAACGGAAGGAGGAACTTAGCGCCTCGAAGCGTTCAGTCCATCGTCCCACCCCCTTCAAGGGGAGGGACGGGAGCCGGCCTATGGCTTTGGGGTTGGGCAACGCTGAACTTTGGAGAGCTTGGCTAATCCCGATCTCACACGTTTGAGATTGACGAAGCGAGGGCCTGCTGGCGACCTCTCGCGGTTGTGACGCCCACGATCACCCAAAAGGATATCGCTTCCCGGCTGGGGGTGTCAGTGACGTTGGTCTCGCGGGTGTTGGGGGGGAAGGCGGAGGAGATCGGGGCGGCGGCGAAGACGGTGGCGTCGATCCGCCGGACCGCGGCGGATCTGGGATACGTGCCCAACGCGACGGCGCGGATCCTGCGCGGGGTGTCGAGTCGGACGCTGGGGGTGGTGGTGTACGATTTCGAGGACCCGTTTCTGGGGGCGCTGATCGGCGCGCTCCAGCGGCTGGCGCACCGGGGAGACCACACCTTGGTGCTGACGGGGTTTGAGCAGCGGCGGGAGAATCCGGACGCGCTGCGTCCGCTGGTCAAGCACGGCATCAGCGGGCTGATCATCGTGGGCAGCGGCGGGCGGGAGGACTGGCTCGAGGCTTTCCTGGCCC
>Ga0194129_10008396_pt1 | contig 11957 bp, 12 predicted proteins | sample TA2KigCa35mmetaG_FD_150862 | JGI IMG/M metagenome (GOLD analysis project Ga0194129, IMG submission 150862) | Freshwater microbial communities from Lake Tanganyika, Tanzania - TA2015038 Kigoma Deep Cast 35m | ecosystem: Environmental > Aquatic > Freshwater > Lake | place: Tanzania: Lake... | reverse complement strand
ATACCTGCGGATGGAAGGAGTTTCGACAAACTCCGTGTTCAGTGAGTCAACGAGTAATTGAGGTCTCATCACCTGAATGTATTTATTCTAACACAAACTCGGGATCATGTCAAGCATAAAAAAAGAGGGTTCGTGTGAACCCTCTAATAAATCCTTGTGATTTAGATCACATGAGGTTCTTAACAAGTACGCGACGGTAGTAGCGGTTTGCATTGACAAGAAGTCTGCCTGAACCCTGAGTGGTTCCTTCTGCAAATGGGTTAGCAACAATACCGTAACGGGTCTTGAAGCCAATTTTTGGTTGGAAGGAATTCTCACCAACGGCACGAACCATTTGGAGAGGAACATATGGGCAATAGAACAGACCAGCGTCATAAGGAGAAGTACCCTTATAACCTACAACGTAGTACTGGTTAGCAGCAACGTTTGCAGAATATGGGTCAATATAGACGCGATACTTACCGTTAAGAGTGCCAGCAAAAGTATTGCCAGTATCATCAACGTTAAGATTGGAGTTGAGTGCAGGGGTGTAATCGAGAACACCTGCCATGGTGAGTGCAGAAGCAACGTCAGCAGAACAAAGGATAACATTACCCTTCCCTCTACGAGTTCTTTGTGCAATTGCATTAGCATCACGCTCGATTTGGAAGATCAGACCCTTGAACTTCTCAACTGACCAACGACCGTTGGAGTCGATATCAAGGTCAAACTGACCAGCGGTAGCAGTGTTAACAGCAGCACCTTGTTCAGCAACCTTGTAGATGGTTCTGATGATTTCGCGGTTGATCTCAGCAAGAATCTCAGTTGAGAGAATATTTGCGAGTTCAGCCTCAGCGTTCAGACCATGAATTGCCTTCAGGTCTTGTGCGAGTTCGAGTGAGTATTCAGCTTTCAGTGCTCTTGACTTAGCAGTGACAGTGACTTTCTCGATTGAGAATGCCATCTGGTTGAAAGCGTCATTACCTGTATTCAGGTTTTCTGCGTCACCTGTACGCATACCCTGACCTACATCATATCCAGTGGAGGATGCAGAGGAAACAGGGTTCAGAACTGCTGGGTTATTACCTGACTGAGAGGTAGTACCCATACCAGCAGCAACATCACTGAAACCAGAGGTTTCATCAAATCCAGCATCCTGACCAGAGAATGCAGAGTCTACTTCATCGAAGAATGTTTCAGTGCCAGACTGGCTGCTGTAACGTGAACGCATTGCGAAGATAAGTCCAGTAGGACCGTTCATTGGTTGAACACCAGCCAGATCATAAGCGATCAGGTTTGGCATTGAACGTCTGATGAGTGAAATCAGAACGGGATCAAAACCTGCTACAGGACCGGCGGGATCTGCCCCAGCGCCAAAACCACCCTGAGCGCCAGCAGCGTTTGCTGAGTTGGTTGGAACAGCTTCTGTTAAATATCCAGAACCTGTTGTGAAAGCATGTTGCTCTTTTAAAAACTTTTCTTGGTTTTCCAGCAGGACAGCAGTGACTGCTCTTCTATGCGAATCTTTAATTTGATCAAGACCTTGATAGTCTAGAAGAGGTGCCCACTTTTCCTGCAACTGTTCGGAATGGAACATTTGCGTTTACCTTTGTGAATGTTTGCGTTTGATTAATGTTAAATTCAGACTTTTTTAGCAACCGTTGAAAGCACTTTCAGATATTGATTCATATCAGTAGAGTAAATAACCTCTGCTGGTACTGATTCAACACCTTCAGAAAGTGTCTCAGTCTTTGCTGTTGCCGAAGGCACTGTTCTGGTTGGGAAATATGACTCCCTCAGTGTCTTCATTTTCTCACGATATGCAGTTTCACTTTCAAACTCTACACTTTCAGCAAGTGAGGCGAGCTTCTCTTTCTGAGTGTCTGCTAGACCATCAGAAATTTCGTCAAAGATTCCGTCAGCAACCGCCTCTGCGAGACGCTTATTGAGTGAGATATTCTTCTGGATTTGCTCGTTGAGTTTTGTTTCCATCTCATCAAGTTTGTCTACCATATTATGGAGTACATCATATTTCTCTTCAGGGATTGTTACATAATGCTCTTCAAAAAGACCCTTCATTCCTGAAAGGAATGATTCGGTCATTTCAGTTTTAATACCGTTTTCGATAGCGAGTTGATTTTCAGATACCCACTCATCAGAAACGTATTCCAAATAGGAATCAACACGTTCGATGAGGGTATCTTTCATTGCCTCAACTTCTTCGATAAGTTGTCTTTCATATCTTGCTTCGAGAGCTTCTCTGATTTCAATAACTTTTGATTTCAAAGCAGCTTCGAAAATTGTTTTTGCTTTTTCTCTAAACTCCTCAGAGAGTTCTTCACCACCAAGAAGAGCATTAACGTCTTCTTCAACATCAACTTCATCACTGATTTCGACTTCCTCTTCAACCAGATCCTCATCTACTTCTTCTTCAACAACTTCATCAACAATTTCTGGTGATTCTTCAATAACCTCTTCCTCATCTACCTCAGATTCTTCTTTACTCATCTTTGGTGTTGGATCAGCAGGTTTTGCACCTTTGTTCACGATGTCCTTGACGGTTTTGAGTGAAGGCTCTCTTAGTTTTGCAGAATCATCATCAGGCTTGTAGTTCTCAGGTGTTGGACCGCCGAGATCTTCGACACCACCTAACTGAGAACCATCATTTTGCAGTTTTGGCATGGGATCACCAGCTTTTGCACCAGCATTTACTGCTGTCTTGGATTGGTTACCCGCTGCTGCCTCCATCTCTTGTAAGTTACCACCAGACATTTGAAACTCTCCGATTTACCTGTTTATAACTATATTTATTTATAAATTAAAGATTTGCGAGAAAATCGTTGAAAAGATCCAATTTTTTCTCATCTAATTTTTTTTGTGTAGTCAAAGTATTTATTGTATTTTTCATTGCTATCATTCTCTTTTCACGGAGAATGCCTCCATCCCATATCCATTCTTTACCCTCCATAATACCTTCAATAAAGGCATCTGGAGCAGATGGATCGGCAACAATATCTGCTGCTGTTGCTAACATAAAGTCATCGGCAACAACATTGACTCCCTCTCTGTTGACAGAAAGAGAACCAATTCCTCGGGAAGAAACACCAAGTTTTACTCCCTCAGAGAGGAGTGACTCTGCAATTTTTCCCATTGGAGTTGATAAAACTTTCGCTTTACCAACAAAATTGCTTCCACTCTCTTTAAGTGAAACAATTTTGTGAGAAACTCTGTCTAAGTTGACGGTTGGTCCATCTGGGTGACCAAGTTCACCAAGTGCTCTCCCCTTTTCAATGTAAGTTTCATTGTATCTACCCACCTCACGACGAAGCGTTTCCATTGGATACATACGACCATTGCGGTTTTTAATATCACCTTGAAGGAATACACCCTCAATGTAAAGTGATTTTTTACCGTTACGGGATTCTACAATGACTTCTACGTTTTCGATTTCTTCTCTGATGAGTTTCATTTTAGGCTTGTCCTGAAGTTTGAACTTGATGAATGTATAGAACTCCTGTTCCAGAGGAGGTCCTTGCTGCAACTTTAATAGACTTTCTTGCAACACAATCTTTATCGGTAAATGTTGCAGTCACAGCACTTGAATCATGATCAACAGTAATTCTCGTTGAGAAAAATCCACCAACGTTTGAGGTGGTGTTCACAGAGATTACACCTTTATGTGTAAAGTTGAAATCACTTTGAGTCCCACCAATGAGAGATAGATAATCTCCAACATCAAAAGGTGATCCAGTTCCCTCGGGGAAATGTAAAATAGTTGTTGCACCAGTAGTAACACCAACAACTCTTTGAGAAGCTGGTGACAGAGCCAAAGTTTCAGAAGATCCTGCTGGAACAAAAAAGTCAATAGCATCTGCTGTTGGTTCAGTTCCAATTGCAACGTTTGCGCCAGAAGTCAAAGCAGTCAATCTGATAGTATCAGATTGAACAGAAATTGCTGCAGATTTTGCGCTTGTTACTGTCGTTACAAACGATGTACCAATGCCTACTGGTTTAAGTGCCATTATTCTTTGTGCTCAACTATATTATTTATTTATTCTTCCGTATCTTCTGCGTCAAATCCGAACATTTTAGAGGCAACCTCTGGTTTAAGTGCTTCAATTTTATCTGCACTCTTTGCAAATAAAACATCTTTGATGTAATCACTAATTTGTGATGGACTTTCATCCGTAATAATTAAATTCATTAAATCATCCATTTTGTTGCTCTAAGTTTTCGTTTTTATTTATATCTCGCCGCCTTTGGGCATTTCAGCTTGCTTTCCATCAGCCTCTGTGGCAGAACCATCCATCTCTGGTTCTAACACCGGTGCTCCAAGATCTCCAAGTGGAGCACCTGTTGCAGGATCAACTGGTGCATTAGGATCTGGAAGAATACCATCTTTAATTTCTTTTTTAATTAACTGATCTTGCTCTATGATTTGTTGATCAGTTTGTCTAAGAATTTGACGACGAACATAATCTTGCGAATAATATTTACCAACATATGGTTCAGCAGTTGCGACAAGATTAAGTCTTTCAGTTGTGAGTTCTGCCTCTTTTAGTTCAGCAAAGTGATTATCATATAAGAAGTCATATTGTATATGTTCCTCCATCATATTCCAGTCTTCTGGTGTTACAATATTTTTTAAAATTAATTGAGTTTTTAACATATCATTAAACATTGCTGAAAATCTTTTTCTCAATCTTCCAACAAACTTACTAAATTTAACTTCATCTCTTAAAATTTCTGATGATCGACCAAGATTAAATCCACCTTCACCACCAATTCTGGACGTAGGAACATTTAAAGATCTATAAAGTTTTTCTTGGAAATATTTAATATCAGTGATTTCTCCAAGATTTTGTCCACCAGGAAGAGTAGAAATTTCTGTTCCCCTACCACCCTCTCGACGAGGAAGCCAAAAGTCTTCCATCATACTCAAGAATTTTTTATCGTCACGCATTTCTCCAGTATTAGCATCATAAACAAGTTTATTACGATAACGCATCATAACATCACGAAGATATTGCTCTGCTTTAATTTTTGGAAGATTTCCAACATCAATATAAAAAATTCTACGTTCTGGTGCTCTTGACAATCTATAAATGACCAAAGAATCTTCGATCATTCTGAGTTGATTAAGTGCTTTAATTGCTTTATGCAAATATGAAAGAACCAATCCTTTATTTCTATCTACAAGTCCAGATGTGCAATATGTAATTGAGTCTTTGGTGATTGTAATATTTTTTTGTGGACCATTGTAGTGAATATTACTGACAGAGGCAATTGGATCGGGAGTATAAATAAAAAACTCATCAATATCGGGAAATTCAAACTTCAATGGAGAGTCTGGTTGACTTGCCATTAAAATTGGAGTATTTGATTGCACAGATGCATTTTTCTTTAACTTTCTCACATAACGCATTTTCATTGCGTCAATGTATCTAAGTTCTTGAATTCCCTCTTGTGGTCTCTTTAAATCTATGACTTTATGATAAAAAAGTCTACCATCAACATACCAGTTACGATAAATCTCGTGTGCTTTTCTATCAAAGTCCAAAAGTTCTAAAATATATTTAAACTCTTCCCTGATTTTTCTTTTTATTCCATCGCTTGCATTTAAATTTGATAATTCTACTTGAACTGGACTATCATTTGTATCTGACACTATTGCTTCATTAACTATATCTTCAATGGCACTATCACATTCTGGGTGAAGTGCCATTTCACGATATCTTCTTAGAAGATCGTTTTCATTCTTATAAACACCTTCAAGATCTAAATAAGAACCGTAAAATCCAGCTCCTGAAGTTGCATAATAGTCAACCCCGTCCGCATCATTTTGCGGAACGGGGGACTGTATACTTTTGGATGACTTGTTATCATCCTCAATTGAAAAACCAAATAATCTAGCCATTTATAGAAAAGATCAGTATTCTTACTGATCTATTTATCCAATTAAATTAAGCGAGTGTTTGTCCAGCTACGTCACTACCACCTGCTGTCCAGTATTGAACTTGGAATTCAACCGTGAACTCCTCAAGAGTATCACCCGTATCATAAGAAAGATCGATCTGTGATACATTGGTTGGGAAGATATCATAGAAACGATATGTTCTTAGTTTTGGAGAAGCAACGTTTCCACCAGCGCCAGCAGCATCTGTTCCATCAGATGTGGTTGAGAATCTCCCAGCATTATAACCACGACCTAATTGATAAACATAAGCATCGGTCATGTATGAGGATGGATTAGTTGCACCAGAGGCATTATCGAGTTTGCTGATTGAATTCATCCATGCTTCAAACTGAGTTCTGAGAAGAAAATCCTCATCATTAATAACTGTGACAGTCCAAGTATCAAAAGTGCGATCTCCTGCAACTTTTAGAATACGACCTCTAAAAGGAACATCGATTGGAGCAATATTTGATGCTGGAAGAGCAGCTGCCTTGCAAAGAAATCTGAATGTTTCTTGCACAGTTGAACCCCATTGTGCAGGATTTTCAGATCCAAGTGCTGAGGTAGGAAAAGCTGGGATGTCAACTTCGAATAGATTAGGACGAGCGCCACCCCCAGCGAGTTTTGACTTGAAGTTTGAGATTGTTCTGAGAGCCATTTTTAGATTCCTCCTTAATTGGTTTTATTTGTTAGTTGTCTCAGACGCGACCAGCGACTTCATCGAAGCTGACGCCAGTTCTTGTTGCGATAAAGGTCAATTCAACGAAGTTGATAGATCTGGTTGGCTTCAAGAAGATGTCTGCGCGGAACTCATTATTGTCAATAATATCGGGAGTGTTGTTCGTTTCATCACAAATAACCAGGAAGTCAAAGAGACCTCTCTTAGATTGAATATCCCTGAGGAATGGTTCAACGATGTTAACAAAGTTTGCTCTTGTGATTTCATCATTGAATTCAAAGAGTTGAGCCTCTGCTGCTCTCTTGAGTGATTCTTGAATGTAGAGGAATACTCTACGAACATTAATTCTGTCAAATGCTGATGCATATCCCAAACCAGTTTTATCTCCGAAGAGTAGAATTCCAATACCTGGCTTATTCACAACTGGGTTGATTCTTCTTGGATATAGAAGATCTCTTTGTGCTTTAGTTGGGTTGTATGCAAGTTTGATTGCATTCAATAGAACTCCTCTTTGTTGACCAGCAGGTGAGAACCATGGGAATGAATCTCTTGTGGTTCTTGCCATCAACCCAGCAATATCACCATTGCAAGGGACATACCGGAATTCATCATTAAATCTATCATAGATGTATTTGTATCCTGAATCAAATACAGCATATGATGACGAAGTTATAGGTTCAAAAAACTCAATTACATTATCAGTTTGCGTATCTGAATTTGTAAGGTTAACAACTGCTGTTCTGTTTGGAGAAATAACTGCTATACAATCTTTTCTTGTATCGGTGATTGCAATTAATTTATTTGCTTTTGCTTGGGATTCCTCTTTTGTTCCAAGACCAGGACCCATGATTAGAAAATCAATATCGACTTCACTATCATCAAGGAATTTATCATAGGCAGTTGAAAGTTTTCCAAGAGTCGCAGTTAAAGATCCTGTTGCAGTAAGGTTTTCTCCACCATTGTAATTTTTGCCACCTACAAGAGAGTAAGTAACATTTCCAATTCCTGTAAACGTGACATTCTGTGCATCCTGACCCCAACTTCCATTAGATAGTGTGATTGGAACAAAGTTGGTTGAAAAACCTGTCGCAGCAGGAATTGTATTATGGAATGCGTCAACTGCATCTGATGGACTTTTTCCTGCAAATACATATTCTGAATATTCTGCAAGATAGTTTTTATAATAAGTTCTTAGTGGAGAATTGACACTAGAAATAGTATCTTTTGCCTTCGATAAGTAAAGGAATTTTTCTAGAATCGTTGCTTGATTACCCGTAATGCTGCCATTGTCGTCAACAACAACAACGTGAATAGCATCGTTCTTTCCATTTCTATCTAATGAATATGCATTAGTTACAGGTCTTGGTGCTAATGATTTCCAGAAAATTGTTGCGTTAGAAAGACCGAGAGTTTGTTGATCATACCAATCAACTGCGGTTACAACTGGAAGAACTCCAACTCCTTTTCCTCCTCCACCATCAGTTCCGACACCTGATGAATTTACAAATGTTAAAGTCTTACCAACGGCAAAAGCAGCAGTTTCATTCCCTTGGGCATAAGTGAGTTGAGTTTCTGTATTTCCAGTGGAAACTCTGCTCACAATCTTAATGTCAATTGTGCTATTACCATTAGTCGCATCCGTAGACACACCAGTAACAATTGCTTTTACACTACCATTAAAAACACTAGTTGATCCACTACCAGCTAATGCAGTTGAAATGCCAACAGTAACACCAAAACCAATTCTTGCACCAATTGCTCCTAAGTTTGTTGTTCCTATACCGATTCTTTGATCTGCTGCGTCGTCAATTTGACAAACTTTTATACCATTTGCCCAAGAACCTGGATTCTTAGCAGCATACGTGAAGTTCGTAGCAGATGAATAATTTTCATTATAGTCATCAGAACTTTTAATCTTAAGGGTGGTTGTGGATGCAATGCCAACACCAGCATTTGCATTTTTGAGATCATCATCGTCTGTGCGAACAACTCTTAGAGTTCCGCCATATGCCAGATATGATGATGCACTTAACCAATACTCGTAGTGTGCATCTGTGCTATATGGTTTGCCAAAAGTATTGAGAAGATCTGCTTCATTCTCAATAAGAGTGGGTTCTTCAATTGGACCCACAGAAAAAGGACCTGCAATACCGCCAACGGTAGGGTTTACATTATCAGCTCTCCCTACGGTTAAATCAACCTCTCTAATTCTTATACCAGGAGATAATTGTGGAGTAGCCATTCGTTTTTTCTCCGAGACCTTAAAATTAACTAAAACTATTTATTATTTTGCTTCTTTGAGAGGGGAAATTCTGGGTGAACACTACCAATCAGGATACTCCCAATTCAAATTTAATTTTGATTTTTTTCTGGATTTTATGACTCGATCTGATGTACATGATTTACATTCATAAGAATATGAGGAGGCAACTGCGCCTCTATCTTTATGTGTTCTATAAAATCCATCGGTTAAACTTTTAATTTCTCCACAGACTCTACATTTTCGTTCATTTAATAATAGATGCCCAAATTTAAATTGATCATCTAATTCCATTTATCGATACTCCCACATATAAGATCGATCACCATATTCATCAGCGAACCATCGATCACCATCTACATCAACAAATGACGTATTATTGTTTAAACCATCAGAAATAAATCCAAATGGTGCCATGTCCTGTTCAATTTGATTTTTTTGTTCATCATAAAGTCTTTTTCTTACATCTTGATCAGTGAGTTCCTTGAAATAATCCTGAGCAACTAACCAAGAATAAATCACCAAACACATTGCCAGGTCATCATTACATCCATCCTCTGCTTCAAATGAATTGTTTTTTTGAATAAAAGTGGTAAGTTCAGAAATAATATCATAATCATTAATAAAAAGTTTATCCTCCTCAATCATTGTTTTAAGATTAAGAGCACCAATCTTTTTGACCGTCTTTGACATTTTTACACCAAGTTGAGTTTTCTTTCCAGAAAATCCTTGACCAACTATTTGACCTGCCCTCCCTCTCATGGAGCACATCAAAAGATTTTGATATTCTAAATCATATTGAAGAATCGATGCAACTTGATCACCAACATCATTCACTTCACACAAGATAAAAGCATTATTATAGCTCTTTGCTATCTCATAAATCACTGATGGAAAAAGCATTGGTTTAATCTCATTGTCTCTATATTTTGCTACTATTTTATGTGGGAACGTTGTGATGTCAACAACTACAAATGCTGAATAATCATTACCAACTCCTCGTGCGACATCAACTGTTACCAGATAATCATTATCTTTTATTGGTTCTCTGTATACGTCTATTCCAGCGTTTTTCTTAATTGGATTTTCATATACAAGAGATCTCAATTTACTTGGTGCAATAAGAGTATCAACTGATCCCAGAAATTCACATTCAAACTCCACCTTGAATTGAGATTCTGAAGTGTTTGCGATAGTTTGTCTTTTCCATTCGGAGTCTCTTCCAGGAACTTCTGTCCAATGAACCTCCGTTGGAATATACTCATTGTCACCTCTCTCAGCATCATGCCACATACGATAGAAATGATTCATACCGTGTGGTGTTGAGACAACTATGACTTTTGTGCTTTTACCAGAAGAAATAGTAGGATAAACAGATGCAAAGAATTGGTCTGCAATATGGTTTGGAATAAACGCGAATTCGTCGAGGAAGATGACATTATACGAACCGCCTCGGACAGCACTTGCAGATGTAGAAGCTGCCAATATTTTACTGCCATTTTCAAGCTCCAAACTACCTTTATTCCAAGATATGATACCTTGTTGTAACCATTTTGGTAAGTTTTCGTAAGCAAGTTGTAATCTTCCAAGAAGATCTCTTGCCGTTGATGCTTTGTTTGCAAGAATTGCTACATTTGCATTGTCATTAAAAACTGCATAATGAAGTAAGTATGAAACAACAGTGGTTGATTTGCCAGTCTGTCGTGGCATCTTACAAATATTAAATCGATGATTATGAAAGTTTCGAATTAAATTTTCTTGAAATGGATACATTCCAAAAGGAATCAAACCTTCATCAAGAGAAACAATTTTTACATAATTTTTTGCAAAATAAACTGGGTCATCATTGCATTTGATAAATTCTTCAATTTGACTACCAGTGAACTCAATCGGAGTATTAGCCTTTTTGAGGTTTGGATTACCAAGATATACACCTTCAACCATTTAATCACCTCTATACTTTTATAGAATCATCTTCATTTTCTTTTACTTAAAAGAGTCCAAAAATCTTTTTGTTTTGTACCGCCATCATATTCCCAAGCATATCCTTCGTTAATCATTTGATTATTAATTGATAATTCTTCGCCATTGATATACAAGTGTCCGATGATACGACCATACTTTTCTGTGCTATCTGGAAGCTCAGTCTTGATAATAATATCCTTAGCACCTTCTAGATGCTTCTTCAACCACTCTTTCGATTCGAGTCCGAGTTTCTTTTCGTATTCGTCTTTTGTTCTGCTCTCAGGCGTGTCAATGCCCGCAAGGCGAATTCGCTTACTGAGAGTGATATCAAAACCAAGATCAATGTCAGCATCAATAGTGTCGCCATCTACTACCTTTGCGATTGAACGGATTCTGTAAATATAAGGGTCTTTATCCATTAGAAAGGAAACTTAAACTCTTTGGTATTTATTAACCAAGAATACTTTGTCTCCACTCTTCACTCATATTCACCATAATTGCTTCTGCTGCTTCTTGAGTTTCGGCATATCCTTCATCAAGTAAGTGTGAGAGGATGATGTCGTAGAGGTCTACTTGTTCAACTTTTCTTAAATCTGTTCTATCATTTGGATCTGAACTTTTAGACATTCTTTCAGCAGTCTTCTTTCTCTCTTCTGGGTCCTTAGAAAACATACCTTTTAGATTTGCAATTGCTTGTGCATCTGCCTCATCTTTCTTTTTTTTGAAGTAGGGAGTATTCATTAATGCATCAGCTCTTGCCGATGTTCCTTTTTTTCCACCTAATCCAAATATTTCATTAACATTTTGTTGCTGATTTTCAACAACTTCCAGATATGCTTCTTGAAGATTGCGAAGTTCCTGTGAGTTCATCTTACAACTACTTTTTAGTTATTTATTAGAATGGTAACTTAAACTCTTTGGTATTTATTAGAATAACTTGATTCCAGGTATATCTTTGGGAATAGGAAGTTTTTTCTTCAGTTCATCTTTTTTTGCCTGAAGTTTGGCATCTGCCTTTGCTTTAAGTTGTTCTTTAACAATCTTTGTCACAAACTCTTCTGGACTATCTAAAAGTGCTTTTGTTTTTTCGTATATCACATATGCTCCGACACCGAATG
>Ga0194129_10008395_pt1 | contig 11958 bp, 11 predicted proteins | sample TA2KigCa35mmetaG_FD_150862 | JGI IMG/M metagenome (GOLD analysis project Ga0194129, IMG submission 150862) | Freshwater microbial communities from Lake Tanganyika, Tanzania - TA2015038 Kigoma Deep Cast 35m | ecosystem: Environmental > Aquatic > Freshwater > Lake | place: Tanzania: Lake... | reverse complement strand
TTTATTATTAAACATTATTATTTTTTTTTATTAACGATAGTAACTCATCATTTCAATTGAAATCTCATGTTCCCATCTATATTTCGGTATATAAATAGGAATATAGTAATTATTTTCTTTATTATTCTTTGAAAAACAACAACCCATTCAATATAATAATTTTTAATATTTTTTTATATCTTTACTACCCCTATATCTTGAATCATGAAATATATAAAAATCTCTCTTAGACTCAACCTTAAATAACCTCCGAATTTTCCTAAATATACCCACAAAACAACCCATACTATATACCCATAAATTTATAACAAAAATATCGAGGATTTAATTCCCCAATTCCCAATAAATATAAATAATTCAACAAATTAACAGTATCTTCAGGTAAAGGGTTACTCGAGTTTCCTATATACCTCGAAATAACTTTTATTCTACTACAAACATACATTTGTCGATTTGACAAAGAATTATACTCTTCTATTGATATTTCCTTAAATCCTTCAGTTTTATCATAATCATACTTTATATTTCTTCCAGATACACCATTTATACTAAAATTTTTAACACATACATAATATAATGAATCAATTGAATGCTTTTCATATTTTCCAATTAAATGAACAATTATTCTTGAATTTCTCGTAACCAAAATAGGCTTATCAAATTTTAATATATTCTCCCTATCATTATGCTCCATACCAAAAATATCACTCTGATATATCAAATCATCACTTCTTATCTCTATCTGAACATTTTTCGCAGCAAAACAATGCTTCCTACCAGTATATTCCATCCAATCAGCCTCATAAAAACTTAAACATATCTCATAAATTAACCCAACATTCATAAATATCCCATACTCCAATGTATCCACCGATTCCTCATTTTCCGACCCAATCGACGACCAATATGTCGTTGGAATACCAGATATTGTAAAAACTTGATGTTCCCATATATTATCAGTTGAAGAAGCCTTTATTGCTTTAAGAGGAACATTATTTAATTTTATGCTTTTGAATAACAATTTCACACATAAATTTAAATCATTACTTGTCATCTTTCTATGACAAATAAAATGAGAATTAAAATATTCAACTGGAAAATACTTATCACTTATCAACTTCTCCCAATCTATACTTACATAAGAACAATTCTGAAAAAGATGATAAAAATCTAAATTGTAAAATATATTACGTATTATTTCTTCAGGCAAATCTTTTATCGTAGCCATTTTACTACAAATAACATAAACAAAAAATTATTCAATTTTTATAACCACAAATTCAACAAATCTGGGGTTACTGGAATCAATGGAAAGTAAATTCAAACATCCTTAACATTATCCTATTAAGAACAACAGAAAAAAATGAGACCATATAAATCAGTCTTTGACCTTTACAATCACTTATATTTGAATGACACAATACATTTTTATTTGGGATGTAAAGGCGAGAATTTTTTATTTAAAAATGATAAATACAGTCCAACTGAATTAACCAATATTTTATTCTAAAAATTGCTGTAAGATTCCGAAAGCGTAATATTTTATAATTACCCATATCTCTTAAAAATAGCTGCACGGTTAACACTCTAACCTTTTTTTACTTGGAGCAAGGACTAAATTTTATATATTTTAAATCTTGCTGTAAGCTCCTTCATACTCTATAATATTTCTTTTTAACAATTTAAACGCAATAATTAGATTAAAAATAACTTAACATAATTAATCAAAGATAACGCAATAATTGACTTAAAAATAACTTAACATAATTAATCAAAGATGTCATTCAAAGATTTTGTTGACGAAATTATTAAAGAAGAGTCATATAAAGTGTTAGGAGAAAATAATCATCCAGCACTATCATCAGAAGGATTTGGAGATAGATTAGTAGCACTTTTTTTTGCGCTTGTAAGAAATAAAAGAGAAGAAACTCTTAAAAAAGAAGTTAGAGATGTATTACAAGAAAATATTGAATCTATTAAAAATCTATTTGTATTAGCTTTTCAAACCAGATGGTGCAGAGGCGGTAAAGGAGAAAAACAACTTTTTTATATTATTTTCTGCGAATTATACGAACATTACCCAAAATTATGTTTAGAATTATTAGAATTAATTCCTCAATATGGCTATTGGAAAGATTTTCGAAATATTCATTACTATTATTTTACAAATCATATGCCTAACCCTGATACCACAATGTTTATCAAAATGCTTGATATTATCGAAAAACAACTTAAATTGGATATATATGAAATGGAAAATAATATAGATAAAGTACCTAAAATATCCCTTCTCGCTAAATATTATTCACCCAAAAAATGCTTCTGCAAAGATAACAAAATATCAAAAAGATCATCTATCGATAACCTATTTTTTGAAAGTTTAGCTAAAAGACTATATATTACACAAGAAGAACCCGATAAATCCACAATAAATTACGCTGAAATGACTTTACGTAAAAAATTAGTATCATTAAGAAAATTATTAGATATTCCTGAGGTTAAAATGTGTGCTAATCGCTGGGCTGAAATAAATTTTAACAAAGTAGCTTCATTATGTATGTCACGCAATTCAAGAGCATTTTTGGATGAGGATAAATCAGGTAATTTACGTCATCCTGATAATGAAGACAGAAAACTTTGTCGTCAGCATTTGATTGATACATTATCTAAGGGAATAAAAGGCTCACAACTTATGCCAAATGAATTAGTTGAAAAAGTTTATGGAAATAAAGTATCACCTGGAATGGAAGCTGTCGCTAATTCCCAATGGAATGATTTATTTGAGAATTTAAAAGAACAAATAAAAAAAAGAGCGATTGAAACAGGAAATAATAATTTTGATTTAACAAGATGTTTGGTTATGTCAGATGTTTCTGGCTCAATGAGCGGAACACCAATGATGGTATCAATTGCATTTGGAATATTGGTATCGCAATTATCACATGATTCTTTTAAAGACTTAGTTTTGACATTTGATGATGAACCTGAATTTCATAGCTTGAAGAATGCTGATACTTTTAGTAAAAAAGTAGAATCATTAAGTAAAGCCAAATGGGGTGGAACAACTAATTTTGAAGGAGCAATGAAATTAATTATAAAAATAATTGAAAAAAATAAATTAAAAGAAGAAGAAATTCCCCAAAGTTTATTAGTAGTATCTGACATGCAATTTAACGAAGCATTAGATAACTCCGACTATCATTCAGATAGAAGAGGTTCAGGCTGGGGAACTGCTTATGATAATATTAAAAATATGTTCAACAAATTAGGTGAAAGATTGTATGGACACAATATTAACCCACCACAAATTATTTTCTGGAATGTTAGAGCAGATACTGTCGGATTTCCCTGCGCATCTGATGATGAAGGTGTAACAATGTTAAGCGGTTATTCAGCTGCTTTGTTGAAGTTTATATTTTCCGGTGAATTGGAAGAGGAAGTAGAAGTAGTTGATGAAAGTGGTAGGGTGAGGAAGGTAAAGGTTAGATTGAATCCAAAGGAGACTTTGGCTAAAATACTGGGTGAAAGTGCATTAAATCCAGTTAGAGAAGTTGTGGAAAAATATTTTGCGGATAATTTATAATTATATTCTTTTTACTAATATCTTGCCATCTGGTTGATTTAATAATTGAATATCTTCACCAAATAAAATAATATAGACTCTTGAATACATATTCGTTTTCATAAATTGAATATCAACATGATATGGAATATATTTCATATCATTTCTACATAATGATTGATAATCTTGACTTAATATTGATTCATGGAAAATAATATTTGATTCTTCAATAGCTTCTCTCATACAATTATCGTAAAGAGATTCATCTTCACTATTCTTGCTACCTCCAAAATACCCAAAACAATGTGATGGGTATTTAACAATATTATCATTTCTAACTGGTTCAATACCCAATATCATATCCATTGGAATATCTTTTAAACTTCCTCCATTTGTCTTACAACTATTATCAAAATTAATAAGAAAGAAACTTAACATACCATTAGCTAAAACAAATGTTTTAGCTTCATTGGCGAAAATTTTTCGCTTTATTTTGTTTGAAATTCCTTCCAATGCGATTTTAACATTTTCTGGAGTTAATTTTTTCCAATATGATACTAAAATATCTTTTACATTATTTGATAAACTTTTTCCCCAATTATTTACAGATTGGGATGTTTTACAATTAACTAAAACACAATTCTCATTCAATTCTGGATTGAGAGTCGCAGCTAAAGCACCTGAAATATTAGGATGAGCTAAAATAAAAACTCCTCCTTTTGTAAAATTATACCCTTCGGGTATAGAAATTGCTGAATATGCGTTCGACATTAGCTTAATCATATCAAAATTATATTATAATTACTATCAATTTTTTTAAAGAAGTCTGTTATCAATTTTTGCTTAATATCTTTATATATACCCAATTTAGCTGCATGTTCCCAATACTGTCTTCCATAATCAATATATAATTCATCATCCTTTTTAACATCTTTGTTAAGAATAAATGTTAAATGTATTTCTTCTATACCATTTATCATATGAATTTCATATTCAACATCACAATTAGGTTTATCTGAATGATTTAATAAAGACATAATAGATTCTTCAGTGCTACCATCTATTGATGAATTTTTAAAAATATACTGGAATTGATATTTCCAATTTTCATCATTTGTATAATCCTTATCCTGAATAATCGGCCCAATATAACATCCTACCCTTAAATTCTTTACTAAATCCCTTTTAACCCTTACTCCACGACCCATGTTTGGTGTATTAAATACTTCACATAAATTGTCAGTATCAGCACATTCAACAACTGGCCCATTTTTTATTTTATTAATATCAGACTTAAATGTGCTATCTAATTTTTTTAGATAGTAATCAGGTAAGATATCTTTCTTGCGAATAGTTTTGATAAGAATTTTTATCTTTGCATGTTGTGAACAAGAACAAGTCAAATTCTTCATTTTTATTTTAGATGATTCTGATGATATAAAAATCAATTTTTTATAAAAATTGATGCTGAATTAGGTAAGAAATAATATTAAAAAAACCATGAAAGCTTACATTGGATTTACAAACATTACAGGATTTGAAATATCAGATATCGCTGTTTTTAACAAAGAAGGAAAAGATATAAAAATTAAACGAGTGAAAGAAACATACCACTCTGAAGAATGTTGGAAAGGATGGTTGCCTCTTCCTGATTGGAACACACGTAAAAGTGGTCGGATTTTTGTTATCTTATCTTGTGGACATTATTTTTCTGGAAAATGTTTTTTTGAACATCCATTTGAAAAATGTCCCCACTGTCATCTTGAAATTACGCAAGATGATAAGAAAGAATTACCCAATCAATTATTTAACTGCTATAACCGAATTAAATCTTCAAAATCAATGAGTCTAAAAATAGATTATTTGTATATTTTACGAGCACTTCTTGAGAATTCATTTGAACAGAATGATAGAAGATGGACAAATATAGCTTGTGAAATGTATAAATATCATTTGGATAATAAGCTATATTATGCAAGAATAAGTATTCCTTCATTGTTGGTTTTAAATTATATAATGGAGGGTCATTCAGCAGAATGTAGTAAAATATTCAAGATGATAACATGGGAGGAAATCTTATTAACTTCAAAATATGTTAGAGATATTACAAAGAATTTTACTTTTCTTTCTCATCTTGATTTTTTTCGTAAAAGCTTACTTCATTGTGAAGATGATGATAGAGAGAAAAATATAGAACGACTTGAAAGATTCAAGATTTATATTAACACCCTAAAAAAAGACTTACCCAGTGAATATAAATCTGAGCAAACAACTGGCATATTAAATAACATTCTTAAGAATATTGAAGATGAATTAGAAAGAAATCGCACAATGCTTGATATAGAAAGGTATCAATATCAATCTGATTCTGACCCAGAACCTGAAGAATATGAAGGAGATTACGACCTTAGACGCTACAGAGATGAAGAATATGATTCTGATTCTCTTCCCGCCTATTATTATAAAAAAATTACCAAACATTACTCTGATAAGCTACCAAAGTAGGATTAGGAGCGGTTGGTGTTGTAGTAATAGTTGATACTTGTCCAGGTAAATTAACGGTAGCATTGATTCCTCCATAAAATTCAGAACCTTCTACCGTTCCACTTTGTCCACTTAAACTATTCGTTACATCACCTTGAAAATATGGACCATCCCATTGTAAATTTGTTAATGTAAAAGTGCCTTGTGTAGATGCACTTGTATCTATTGTCATAGTAGATGTTTGACTTGAAGACATTCTATATATATTATTTTATAAAAAAAAATTGATTTTTTTAAATACCCATTTTAAATTACTTAAAATGAAAGGAATTTCTAAGAAAATAAAATTACCAACTAACTATAACAAAGACCTTGTTAATTTTACCAAAGAAATTTATGCAAGAATTATTGTCGGTATATGTAATTATCGCAAGCACGATGAAGATGGTGGTTGTAATTATGATTGTATTGGTAGATATGATTCACGAGATTTTAAATACAAAGAAAATATTGTTAAATTGGTTTATATGCCTTTGACTGTAAGTGATGGAATATGTGAGGAAGCTTTGTATAGTGTTAATTTTCCATCTTGTGTAAAATTCAGTGAATCAACAAAAAAGATGATAAGAATTGAATTTGAAAAAGTGAGAGAGTTACTTGTTCAAAATTTTAATCAAATCCGAGAATTAACCGGAGGTAAATGGTTTGAACAATTAAAAGAACCGATTCATCCAAGAAGAATTTTAGGATTACAATATGACCTCTATTTTGTCAAAGAAAAACAAGGAAATTTAAAAATGAAATTTAATCCAGGTAACACACTCTACGCACCAGATGGAGGAAGATGGATACCATATGATGTTAAAAATATTTATAGCACAATGAAGGAGACAAGGGAAGAGATGAACAATATGTATGCAGAAATGTTTAAAGATTGTGGTTATAGTGTTGTTATGGCTAATAATGGATAATTTATTTTATAATATAATTTAATGAATGATTTTACAAACGTTTCATTAAATTTAACAAAAAAATTGAGTAAAAAAGAAAAAAGTAATGGTGGAATATATTTTACTCCATTAGACGGTGTTAATATTACAATAAATAAAGTCCAAAAATTTAAAAAAAATATCAAAACAATATTAGAACCTTCAGTTGGAAGTGGACAATTTTTATCAGTTTTAGTAGATAAATTTAAAAATGCAGATATAACAGCTATAGAAAAAAATAGGAAGATATTTAGTAGATTAAAATACAAGGGTGTGAAGTTGATAAATGAGGACTTTTTGGAATATAATGCGAGTAAAAAATTTGATTTAATAATTGGGAATCCACCTTATTATGTTATGGAAGATTATCCAAATAAGTATAGAAATTTTGTAATTGGAAGACCAAATATATTCATGTTCTTTATCATCAAATGTCTTCAACTTCTCAACAAAAATGGTCTTCTCACCTTCATCCTACCTAACAGTCTACTAAACTCTCACTATTACAGCCAACTTCGTCAATATATCTACAACAATTATCAAATATTATTAGTAGAAAATCTTGATATTGACTATATAAATACTGAACAAAATACGTTTTTATTTATTGTTAAAAATGCATCTAAGAAGAGTAGTAAATATATTTTAAATATTAACAATGATATTGTTTTTACGTATAATAAAAAAGAGGTAAAGAAATTGTTAGAGGGGGCGACTACTTTGGCAAGATTGGGTTGTAAGGTAAAAACAGGTAATATATTATGGAATGAGAATAAGGGTTTGTTGACGGATGATAGGAGGAAGACGTTATTGATATATAATTATAATATAGTTGGTAATAGATTGGATTTAAGTGTAAAGAATAAGAAGAAGAATTATATAGATAAGAAGGATGGTGCGATTGATGAGGAGGTTATTGTGGTGAATAGGGGTTATGGGACTGGAGAATATAAGTTTTATTATGCCTATGTGGATGTTGGGAGGAAATTTTATGTAGAGAATCATTTAAATGTTATATATGGGAAGAATTTGGGTAGAATATTGAAAAGTTTTGGGGATAAAAGGACTGGTGAGTTTATAAAATTATATTTTGGAAATAATGGAATGTCAGCAACTGAATTGGAAAACATTTTACCTATTTTTTAATTTAACTTGCCATGTTGGGTTTAATACACAGTTGGTATTCTGCCAGCGAAGGGTTATAGTTAAGTCACGAGGTGAATTTCTGATTGGAAAGCACATTGTATGGTCTTTAATAAATATCATATCTTTGATAAATAATTTTTTTAAACTAATTTGTTCAATAATAAATTGTTCTTCTCTTGTGGACCAAAAGAAGAAATATTTCCCATTTTGTTGGAGAATCTTTTTATTGAATTCTTCAATAATAAAATTATTATTTTTAAGAGATAGAAATTTTTTGATACTTTCTGATTTTATATTAGATACAAAATCTCTGAATAATTCATTCTTTGATTTAGCCTTTAATTCCACAAAAAATGGAAGTATAGGTTCAATCTTATGTATATTATTTACATAATTTTCTTTTGAAGGTTTAGAAAGCTCATACTTATCGCAGATTTTTTGTAAATAATTGTCATAAAAATATTCTTCATAAGTAATTTTTGTGAACTCTGTGCTAAAAAATTGAGCAAATTGGGGTAGAGATGTAATGCTTTCGCAGTTATATTTAAATTCAACTTTTTTTCTTGAGAATATTGCTTTACTTTCGTTTAAGAAACATATTTCAAAATCGTAATTAAATTTTCTTCCTCCTTTTTGTTCAATTGTGTAATCATTGTAATTTTTTTCCAATTTTTGAATTTCCTGAAGCCAGGAACCAATAACTTTTCTCCATTTTTCTCCATATAATTTATTTGTAAAATAATCTTCAGGTATTTTTCTTGCTTTTGACAAAATATGTTCCCGATGATCATTACAAATTTTATTATCTTCCTTACTACCTATAGTAAAAAAGTAATCAATATCCTCAACAATTGGTAGTTTCTCTTTATCAACCTTAGAATGATTCTTAGGTGATTTTGGAGAATCCTTTTTTGGTGAGTTTTTTTCCTTCTTAGGCGTAACCTTTGAAGGGTCATGTTGGTGACAATAGTCACAATTTGTTTTCCTTTTACAAGGACTGTTGTTCAAGGTGATACCTTTACACTGAATGCTCATAATGAATGAATTTTAATATTTAGAATTTATCATAATATTGCATCAATTTTTTACACCTTTTAACATTTCAAACGCCGATTTTTATATAAGTTATATTATATAAAAATAGGCGTTTTAAATGTGCAAAAGTGTAATATTCACGTTGAACCAGTTGAATAAAAATTGATTAAATCTTCAATTGAATTATAAATGTAAAAATGAATACTTCATTAAATTACACATTATTTGCCGTAAATTATTTTATATTTACAACTTATTATCTTCGTCACGTTATTTTTAAAACTGATGAAAATATATTCAATATAACTGATGAGATTAAAAAAAGAATTAATCAATTGTATCAGATTGTTTTTATGGATACAGCATTATTATGTATTTATTTTTTGAATATTTTTGAAAAAATTCCAATTGGTAATGAATGGATTTATTATGTTATTATGGTATTATTTGTTTGTGTTAGTTTATATAATATTCGCTTCAAAGAGACAAAAAAATTTTTGTTTATTCAGTTATTTAATGTTGTGATTATTAACATTTATACGATTGGACAGGACCCATTATTTGCTTTTATTGTAAGATATTCAAATAATTTCTTGAATGTAATTTTATTGGTAATATTGGGATATTATTATAGAAGATTGGAGAAGGAAGAGTTTGCATTGTAAAAATAATTATAAAAATATTACCATAATTCGAATGCCCATAATTTTTCTTTAGGTTCGATAAAGAGTGAGATTATATCTTTTTTTGGTAGGCAATAGATTTGGGGGATAATTTCTAAGAGGTTCCAATCTTGAACTCTTCTATAAAATTCTTCGCTTCCAATTTCACAGTGAGAGTTATCATCGTTAGTAATAATTTCATAACTTTCTTCCAATTCACATAAATCTTCTTTTTGTGTAGGTGGAAAAAAATCAGGTAATTTTTTACTTTCAAGATATTCTCTTGCTTCATAGGCTAATTTTGATGCAATCTTTTTCTTATTATTTTCAGCATTTATTCTCTTCTTTTTCAAATTGTTAAATTTGTTAAAATAAGATTTAGCTTCCAATGCGATTGTTTTAGCCAAACTTTTAAGTTTTTCCAAATTTCTTTCAGTTTCCTTTTTAGCCTTTTCTTTCTCTTTTTTCTTACTTTTCTTCTGAATTTTCTGTTTTTTATCCAATTCATCCAATGCTAAAAGTTCTTCAGCATTTTTCCTTGCATCTTCCTCAGATATCAACGGTATTTGAGGAGATTTTGGTGATTTTTTTGGTGAATCAATTTTACCAAAAAATTCTTCAACTGGAAATACTTCAATTAATAATTTCATTTCACTTGCTTCAACATAAACGTTTGCAACTTCACAAAATGTCATAATATAATTGCATTTCCTCATTTCACTTTCAATTCTTAAAAAGTTTTCATCTCCTTTCTGATAAAAATTATTTCCTTCTTTGAAAACAATTAATCCTCCATTTTCAATATTCTTTTTAAAATGCTTGCTTGCTTCTGTGCAGCAATCACATATCTTATTACAAATACTTCCAAAACCCTTCTGTAATCCTAATTTAATTGAGAAGGATAATGCTAAGTAATCAGAATATTCTTTTTCGAAAAATGTTCTACAAAGTAATGAGTAGTCATTTCTGGACGCACCTTCTTTTAGTTTAAGTGTGTCAATATTGTTGTTAATTGGTTTGATATATATGATATCCATATTTTCAAACAATTCCATTTTTAAGTTATGGCCTAAAACAAGTAAGATATAAAAAATATTATATCCTATTTTTTTTGATGTTGTTTTAGGTTTTAAGCAATCATTTATTGTTAGATATACGTTTGACATACAAACTGACAAAGAATTTGGATAAACCACTTGTGGTTTAATTAATTCATATTCACCATCATTATCCATTTTTAGAATAATTTCAGGTATTTTGGTATAATATTCTTTGTAAAGAATGCTGGTAACAATTCTAAAATCATAATCATCTTCAACTGTATAGTATCTGCCATTGATTGATTTCATTTTAATAGTTGTTAAAACACCATTTAAAATGTCAGAATTATATAAGTCTGTCAATTTTTTGCTTTTATTTTTAAAAGTAATTCCGCTATCAGGTATAATTTTTTCATCATCTGTGACTAATTCATCAGAGAAGCAGTTTATACCGGTATTGAGAATTATATAAAGTTGAAATCTGATAACAATTGGTAGAAATGGGCGATTATATTTAAGGTCGGTGACTTCATCCATAATCTCGTTAATTTCTGAGTCTTTTGGGTATTTTTTTTCGAGAAAATTTGCGATGTTAATATCGCCAATTATTCTTTTTGTAGTAATAGTTCTTACCATTTTTTTAGTAATATTTTTTGATATCTATAAAATCAATTTTTTATTCTTCTAATAATTTCATTAGACATTCCCTCTAACTCAAAATAATGCCTAATTTCCTCATAATATTTTAACATTTCATTATATCTTCCTTCATCAATTGATAATAATTTTTCCTCCAATCTATCTATCTCTGATATATGTAAATGAACACACAATCTTTCATAATCTATTACATCTTGAAATGGTAACCAATTTATATCGTTCCAAATATATACAGGAATTGAACCTAATAAAAATATTTCAAAAAAACGGAAAGATGAACGACCATAACCTCTTGGTGATAAAGCAAATTTAGAATTAATTGTATTTGAAATAAAAATTTCCTGAGAATTTTGATTAACACAAGTTGTCCATCCACCTGC
>Ga0194129_10008386_pt1 | contig 11964 bp, 10 predicted proteins | sample TA2KigCa35mmetaG_FD_150862 | JGI IMG/M metagenome (GOLD analysis project Ga0194129, IMG submission 150862) | Freshwater microbial communities from Lake Tanganyika, Tanzania - TA2015038 Kigoma Deep Cast 35m | ecosystem: Environmental > Aquatic > Freshwater > Lake | place: Tanzania: Lake... | reverse complement strand
CGTCGCGCGCGTGGGCTCTGCCGGCAACTGGGGCGACTGGGCAGACCTCGACACTCCCGCGACGATCACGACGGGGCTCTACCCGAATAGGAAGTACACGAAGGATAGCCCGGTCAATGGCACTTCCTCAACGGTTTCCGGGCTGATGAGCGACTCGTGAGCCTCGGGAGGAGCGGCCCGGCCGTCCGGTGGCGTTTCGCCAACACGCCCTGCACCCGCTTCGGTGGCGTTTTTCTCGCGTCTGCGCAGACCAGGCCCGCGGCCGGCGGCCCCCGCCTATGAATCGCTCGCCGGGGGACCGCTGCGGATGCGGCTTTTTCCCGGACAGGACAAGCCCTGCCTGCAGCACTACATCGCCCTGCGGGCGGGCGACTCGAGTGCCAACTACATCGCCGCGGTGGAACGCGAGGGCCGGGCGGGCTCTTGGGCGATGATGGGCCTGCTCCCGAGCGACGGGCTCGGGCAGTTCATCGCCACGGGCCCAAGAGAACCTGTCCGCACTGGCAAGTGCGGGGGGAACCGTCACCTCCTTCGCCCCGCAGGACAAGGTGCCCGGTGTGCTCTAGGGCTGCGGGCGTCCAACCGCGTCGGCGTGACCCGCGGCACGCTCGAGGCCCGCCGCGACCCGCTGGCTATCATCGGAAGCGGACCCGGCTGCCACGTTTCATCGCCGTGGCCATCAACGAACCGACGAGACGCGGGGGGTTGGCGAACGCTTCCCAAGCGAGTGACCGCCGCGGCGGGTGCGTTCGCACGCCTGGAAGCGTACGCCACAGGAGTGAGAAGATTTTTGCCGTCCCCTGAGCCGGTGCCGCAGCACAGATCGAAAGATGGAGTGCGCTCGCGCGGACAGGCGGAAACGTCCGCAGCCGCCCGGTGCGCTCAGAAGATCACGAGAAGCTGCGTCTGGATCGCCGTGCCGGTGTAGCCGGCGCGGTAAGGATAGAGCAGGTTCTGGGCAGGATTGCGATTCATGTAGAGACCCTCGAGCGTGAGCCGTGCCTGGCGGCTCCGTCGCAGGTACCAGTTGAGGCCGCCACCGTACTCCTGTCCGGTTCCGTAGGGGCCGGTGACGACGCTGGAGCGGGCGTAGGCCTCGTAGGTGCGCGGCACGAAGCACCAGGAGAGGTATCCCATGCCTCCCTGGTCGAACGTGCTCGCCCGCTCGAACACGCCGGTGCCACGGAACCCATTGAGCAGCCGCCAGTAGTACTCGCAGAAGATGCCGACACCTCGCCATTTCCACGCGGCATCGACCGTCGCGAGCTGGTAGACGAAGCGATTGATCTGCGAGTCGGGCCCGAGCGCGTTCGGCTCCGAGATCGGCGTGCCGTCGGAGAGCCGCACGATCGTGTCCTCCGGGTTGTTGCCGGGGAAGATGAAGGGCGGATACGTCGGGGCATACACGCCCGTCGTGCCCAGCCGCACGACGGGGTCGTCGTGCACCTCCATGTCGCCCGGGCCGAGCCCGAACGCCCCCAGCGGCTCCCACCACGTGTTGCCGGCCCAGGCCATCGAGGTGCCGCGACGGAGCACGCCAGTGGTGCCACCGTCGATGGCGTTCCACACGCCGGCGCGGTAATGCAGCGTGTCATCGGCGAGCACGCCGGAAAACTGCGCGCCGGGGCTGAAGCCCGGACGGAAGAACGTGTTGGCCATGCTCCGATCGACGCCGATGGTCCACTGCGAGGCGTCGGACCACTCGCGCGAGCCGGGAACGATCGTCATGCCCACGCCGAAGGTCGCGGCGTCGTCGAACCGCCAGCCCGCCTGGCCGAGCGGCACGACCCCGGCGCGGATGCCGGCGTTCGTCGTGCCGAAGAGTGCGAAGTTGTAGAGTAGCCGCTCGTCCACCACGTGGCCGGTGAAGGCGAGCAGGAAGCGGTTGATGTTGAACGTGTTAATGTTCTCGACCGTGCGCTCCCGCCCGGAGTTGTAGGTCCACTCGGTGGCGTCGCGCGCGAACTGGAACCAGCGCGGCTGCAGGTAGCCGGTCATCGCGAGGCTCATGGGAAATTCACCCCGGCGCGGGTCGGTCTGGATGAGCACGATTCCGCGAGGTGGCACGAAATCGGTGGCCGGCACGTAGCGCGGCCGCGGAATCCCGGCGAGCCGCGCGTCGACGGCGGCGTCGATCCGCGACTGGAGTCGCGCCTCGTCCGACCAGTCCTCGGGAGCCGTGCTTCCCTTGGCTCCCTCGACGAGCGGCGTGGCAGATTCCGCGATCTCCTGCGCGGGGGGCTGCGCGAGCGCCCTGGCCGACGGCAGGACCAGTACGATGGCTAGCGCCAGGACGATGCCGCGCGGACGAGAGTCCCGCTGTGGGTACTGCATCTGAGCCGCGCGGTGACGCGATCTCCTCGATCCGTCGACACGATGGGACCCTCCCCCTTATCGGTTCGGGTCGCAGCGATTCTGCAGGTCGTAGCGACCACGCAGGCTGGGCGAGACGCCGGACGCACGGGGGATGGGGGTCGGGCGTGAGGCAGCGGCCGGTCGCGACACCGCCGCGTGGGGTCCGAGACGATTTTTTGCGGTTTCGAGCCCCTTGACCCCGCAGATGAGCCCGCTAGTGTCTATTTGAATTGCAAATGATGCTCGAAGGCATCATTTGATTTCCTCATCCGACCTGAATCTTCCTTCTCCCGTCGGTTTTGCCCGGGGTCGCTCCGCTTGTGCCGCGGACCCGGGGGGAGTGGCCTGCCATCAAGGGTAGCCCGGTCAATGGGCACTGTGCGGCCGGACGGTGTTGGAGGCCTGCCTCCAGCGCTCGATGAGCACCTTGGCCTCGAGCAGGGTGTCGAATGACTCCCGCTTCAGGAGCTCGTCCCGAAGCTTGCCGTTGAAGCTCTCCACGTAGCCGTTCTCCCAAGGCGACCCCGGCTCGATGTCCAGCGTCTTCACGCCCACCCGTCCCAGCCGCTCCCGGACGCACTTGGTGGTGAACTCGCTGCCCTTGTCGCTCCGGATGTGCTCAGGCACCCCCCGACGCACGAACAGGTCGCTCAGCCGCTCCAAGACGTGCTCGCTCGTGAGCTTCTTGGCAACGTCGATCGCCAGGCACTCCCTCGTGTGCTCGTCCACGACCGTCAGCATCCGGATCGGGCGGCCATCGGACGTGCGATCCATCACGAAGTCGTAGCTCCACACATGGTTCCTGTGGGTTGGCCGCAGCCGAATGCACGAGCCGCCGTTGAGCCAGAGCCGCCTTCTCGTCGGCTGCTTTTTGGGCACTTTTAGACCTTCCTTACGCCAATCCATAGCGGCCGTACTCACAGGCCAACCACTCGATCCGCTTCACGAGACGAGGCTCGTCATTCGGGATACGACGCACCCTGCGCTGCGTGCTCCGCGACTGCCTGATCACCCGGCATGCCCGGCGTTCGCTGACGCGATCACGGCCACACACGCCACGCACGTGGTTGACCGCCTCCCGCCGCTTCGCCGGGATCAGAATTTGAGCTGCGCACGCCTTCGGCAGCCCTCGGCGACTTCCCGAAGGATTGCCTTATCCAACTCCGCATCAGCCAGGAGCCGCTTGAGCCGAGAGGTCTCCTTCTCGAGTTCCTTGAGTCGCTTCGCCTCGTCCATCCGCAGACCACCGTACTTCTTCTTCCCGCGATCATAGGTCTGCTCCGTCACGCCGATCTTCTTGACAGCCTCGGCGACGGTCTTGCCCCTGCCCAGCTCAACTTCGACCTCGCGAAGCATGGGGATAGTGACCTCTGCCTGGTCCGCCTTGCCTCGTGGCATTTCTGGCCCTCCCTTGGTTGCGGCCACCCAGGATTCTCGCTCCCGAAGTGGCCTCGTTGAAGGGAGGCAGGTCAGTCACGGCTCGCACCAGCAGGGAATTTCTTGAAGTGGAATCGCGGGGCCCTTGTACTTCACCGTAAGTGCCTCGCCAGATGCACCTTCGAAATAGGTCACGGCAATCTTGTGCATTCCCGGATCAAGACGGATGGTTCCTTCCTTCATGACGACTCCGTGCAGTCCGTCGTTACTGACGACTTCTCGCTCGTCAACAAACAGTTCGCTGCCGTCGTCGCTCGCGGTCTGAAAAGAATACTCTCCGGGCTCCTTGATTTCGATGAGGCCCGTGAATCGGAAGGCGAAATGATCGTCTCTTTTTCGCGGCGTCAGCTCAAAGTCTTCGACCGTGCCCGAATCGGCTGGTGTGAGCTGTGAAAAATCAGGTAAAGACGACCACTGGCCTTCGTAATAGTCGTAGCGGAGCCCCAAGACCAGGGTCTTGCCGTTGTAGGGACGCGGAGGAATCTTGGTGAATACCGCTTGCACTGCGTTGCTCTCGACGCCGTCACTCCGAAAGCAACGAGCGCGAACTGTGGTCGTCCCCCGGACAACAATCGGTTCGGTGTATCTGGCCGATGCAGCTGTCGGGGCGGAACCATCCAGTGTGTAACGGATCGTGCTGGCGGGGTCTGCTGCGGTGAGTCGCACTGCGGAACTTTCGGAGAACGATCGCCGTCCTGCAATGTCCGGCGCACTGCCGCATGTCCGGAAAGGATACGCCGGCAGTCCCTCCTTATTCTGGAGGTTGGGGTTGGCCGTGCAATTCCAACCGAGCCGCACCATGGTCGGTCGCGGAATATCCCGGCTCGAGAGCACGACCGTATTTCCAGCGATCACGGCGTCTGCCGGAACGAAATCGCCGTCCCCGGCGATCTCAAACTCACTGAGCGGCTCGCCATCGCGCGCCTGAAGTCCTGATCCCACGTGGTCGAACGTAATCCGGATCTCACTGCCGTCGATGTGCATGGACTTGTACGTCGGCCCGCAGCAGACAACCTGCCGGTCATAATCGCGAGCCAGGGCCCACCGCGCCAGCCGTTCCCCAACACCCTTTTTATTACGAGGGTGGACGTCATGCACATCGCCGATATCGGTCGTTGAGACGATACCCGTGTTGGGAAGCGTCAGCGTCCTGAACTGGGCTTCCCAGAACCGCGGCAGGCCGTGGCGATTGTCCGCGGATTCCATAGGGGCGATTTGCACGAAGTAAAAAGGAAACTGTCCTTGCTGCCAGTTCCTCCGCCAGGATTCGATGAGCTTCTGCTGCTTGGGGAAATAATTCATCCCGTCGCCCGCCCAGAAGTTTGTCTCACCCTGGTACCAGATGGCGCCGCGAATCGCGTACGGAATGATCGGCGCGATCATGCCGTTGTACCAGAACGCCTGGTCGGGAGGCGGCGTGAACTGCTCGATCGGCATTCCACCGACGGCCGCCTGGACCAGACCGACGGGCTGACCAAGTTCCTGGTTAAGTTTTCGCCCAAAGAAGTAGGCCGTTCCGGAAAATGCGGCGGCCGTCTCCGGCGTGCAGACCTGCCACTTTCCATCGACGTCATCGATGGGGGTAGGCTCCCAGGTTGGCGCGACCAGAAAGAGCCGCAATGTCGGACGGTTGGCCGTCATTAATTCCTGCTGGTAGTCGCTCACGCCCTTCCACCAAGTCAAATCGGGCCGCAACCCGACCGGCACTTCCATGTTGGATTGCCCCGAGCAAACCCAGACTTCGCCGAGCAGCACGTCCGTGAATGTGACGACGTTGCTCTTTCCCTCGACCTTCATCTCCATCGGCCCGTTGCCCTTGAGGGGAGGCAACACGGCCTTCCACTTGCCGAGCTGGTCCGCCGTGGCCTGTGCCGTTTCGCCGGCAAGCGTGACGGTCACTTGTTCGCCGGTTGCCGCCCAGCCCCATACGGGGATCGGCTTCCCTTGTTGAAGCACCATGTGATCGCCGAAGATTTTTGGCAAACGCACCTCGGCCCTCGCCACCGATGCGGAGATTTGCCCGACCGAACAACAGCAGGCCAGCATGACCAAACATTTGCGACAGTCCATTCGGCGACAGCTCCTTGGTTGATCTTCCGCTCAGGCAACAGCCCAGCCGCCGAGTTGAGGAATGTTTCTCGGCGTGCGGGGTTTCATCACGATTCAACACGGACGGGTATGCTCTCAGCGTCTGCGAAACTCCAGATGCGTGAGCGGCACATTACGGGCGCTCGGGTCCGGATCGACCGCGCGAAGACGCAGAATACCGTTGCGGACCTCCACGTCCTGCGTAACCGTTGCCGACTTCAACTCCTGGTCCAGGTTGTCTTGCTGAACGCCGAACGTGACGTCGTTGACGCGTAGCATGCCACCGGCACCCTTTTGAGCCAACACGCCCAAGCGAACTTCATAGCGGCCGTTTTCCACGGCGGCCTGCCACTCCACGCGCCGCAAATGTTGACCGCAGTGTCGATTTCAGGCGCCGCACCGGATTTTCGCCGGCTCATCGAATAGTAAGGTTCCGTCCATCCAAACGCGACGCCGTCGGCGTGCAAAGCCACCCGTTCGCCCCAGTCAATCGCGAAACCCTCGGGCTGGGGACCGCCGTCGAGGGGTGAGAAATTGATCTTTCCCTCCGTCACGCGCCGCGTCGGCTGAAGCTTCTCATAGCGGCGCTCCACGCAGTTGCCCAGCGCGGGTCCAGGGGACTTCGCCGTGGCGCGGGCTCGCACGAGGGTCGTCTGCGTGAGTGTGAGCGGCCCACGATATTTCGCGGATTTCGTTGTCGGTTCGCTCCCGTCGGTCGTGTAATAAACCTCGCCACCCAGCGGCGGGTCGATGTGAACGTCAAGCATGTCGAGAAAGCGATCGGAGGTCACCCTGAACTGTGGCCGGTCGGTCCGCGGCATTAGTCCCAACGAGACTCGCAATCCGCCGCCGCAGATGCAGCCGCCGGCGCCTTCGGAGCGAGAAACATGCCGTTGCCCGGAACCATGCTCAACCAGCAGTCGGGACGGACCTGGGTCATCGATGTTGGAGGTCGGTCCCCCGCCAACGGCCACATACTCAGATCACCCGAGCGATAAAAAAGCGCGAATCTGGAGGCGCATGCCGTGCCGCAATTTCCCCGCGGGCAATTCTGCACGAGCTTTCCAGTCTTCAGGTCGAGCGCCGTCGTACAGAGAATAACTTTGCCATCGACGATGATCGGCCGCTGCGTGGCTCCTCCATGTCCTTCGCCGTCTAAGCGAACATCGGTGGCCCATCGCCTCTCGCCATTGAGGGCGGAGAATGCAAACACCTTGTAGGGCTGGCTGCAACCCACCGTCACCAGCGTCCCGTCGGCCAGGGCCTGGTAGAAAGCCGTCATGCCGCAATCGCCGGCGAACGGCCGCTCCCAGGCGACCTCGCCAGTCTGGACGTCAAGCGCCACGTGCCATGTGTTGGGCACCGCGCCATAGACTCGTCCCCAATTGTCGGCCAGCGTCGATTCTAAGACGTCCTCGCCCCGCAATTCGACAAAATGGATCCGGCCATCGCCGATCGTAATCGAGGAGTTCAAAACCAGCCCCTTGGCGTACGACCATTTCGGCTTGCCGGACTCCTTGTCCAGTGCGAATAGGCAGATGCTGCAAATCTTGCCGGTCTTGGGGCCAATGCGCTGGTCAAACCAACTGTCGGAGCCCCAGCGCTCGCGGTAGTGCGCAACCTCGCGCGCGGTGGATCCAAGCAGGAGTCCCCCCGCCACGCCCACGTGGCTCCATGTTGGGTCGACCACGCGCCCCGACGTATCCAAAAAGTCGAACTCTTTCGCGATCCTGCCCGACCGGGCATCTATTTTCAAGCATTTCCGCTGGTGGACCAGATAGACGTAGTCATCGTCGGCACAATAGTTACCCCCATCGCGCGGCATGTTGTAGCGGTCGAGCCCTGGCAGTTCCAATGACCAGAGGACAACGCCATTGAAAATGTCGAGCGCGGTCAGCCGGCCGGATCCCTGGCAGAACAGCCGTCCGTTGCTCACCAACGGCGACGCCCCGCGCACCATCCGGTCGGCATGGTGCCGCGGCCCAGGCCGTCCCAGCCACTGGACCGCCAGGTCAGAAGTCGTCCGCGCTCCTTGCAGCGCTTCGTCCGCAAACGCCGCATTGGCCGGGCTGCCATACTGATGGGTCCAGGCACCAGAATCGGGGATCGCTGCGGTGCGCCGGATCACACACCACAGCCCGTCCGTCGTAGAAAGTTCGTTGGGCAGGTTGGCAGACTGCAGCCAGGCCGAAGCGACGCCGATGTACTTGCTCTCCGTCCCGTCGTTGCGGCTGGGACGCCCCAGCACGGCCACTCCCCCCAGGGGACGCAGGATGCGGCAGATTTCAGCCGCCTGTCCGATCCAATCCCCCCGGCGCGGGTCCAGCAATGTCTGCGAAACAACCAGGTTCGCACAGCCGCTGGGAATCGCATCCAGTGCGTCGTATGTGCGCACATGTTGCACGGACAGTCGCACGCCGTAGCGACCCGCCCGTTGCAGCGCCTGCCTCGCGGCGGCAACATTGGCCTCCTCCGTGTCCAGTCCGATGACGCAGAGGTTTGTGCGGCGGGCGATCTCCCACGCCAGGCGCCCGTCGCCGCAACCGACCACGAAACAGATTCCGCTGTCGGACGGTTTCTCGCTCAATGCACGTTTGGCCACTCGCGCACACGACTCCGCCAGTTCGTCTTGCGGATAGGGACTGGCGGTGCCGTCGAGCGTCGGGAGCGTGTAATTGTAAAACGTTTCCAACATCACGGGTTCCACCACACCCGGCTGGCCGTCACAAAGCGTCCGGATCTGGAGTCGAACGTTGGCCATGGGGCGGAGCCTGTCGATACGCGCGTCGTGGACCAACTTCGGCCGATCGTCGTGGTAGGCGCGACCTTCGTCCCCGATTTCGAGGATTGACGGCGATGGCTTTTCCGTCACCCAGCGGATCTGCGCTACGGAGGGATCTGTGAACCTGATGATCGGTCCGGCGGCCAGTCTGACGGGGGCTGGCCGCTTGCGGGTTGGTTCCGCGGCGATCGGCGCGCTATCCGGTTCGGCAAACGGATCGGCGGCAGCCTGGCCTTGCGCGCGAAAGCAATAGATCAGGCCGTCTGTCGTGCTCGCATAGAGCGCGCCATGAGCCGCAGCCAGGCCATCCACCTGTCCCCAGGCGCGGGCACGCCAGAGCTGCCGCCCGGTAGCGATCTCATGGGCGCGCACCTCATCGACGGCGCCGACAAAGAGCGTTTCTCCGACAACGATTCCCGTGCGGCACGGCTGCCGCACATTCCAGAGCGGCTTCCAGCCTTTTCGCTGAAATGCCGTCAGCGTATTCTCCGCCAGCAGCAGCGCGGTGTCGCCGGCGTAGCAAGCTTCCGATCGGCCAACATGAGCACGCCCTGGGACATCTGGACGATCGAGATTTGTGTCGTGTGTCGTCGGCACACCCGTTCCCGCTCCCTGGACCACGTGGCTGCCAGAGAGCATGACGAAGCAACCCGTGCCGGTGCTCTGTCGATAGGCGTAGCCGGGAATCTGAAAAATGGAGGCGGGGTTGCGACCCTGCGGCGCCACGAGCAACTTTTCACCGAGGGCCATCATTCCCATGAAGGTGCGCCCCGCGGGCGTCTGCAACACGCCCCGCCCTTTGGCTTCGGGCTTGCCCGTGAGCGCGTCAACGGCGCAAAGATACGATTCGTTGGCCGGCAACAGTGACGCGGAGAAATAGGCGGTGCCGGACTCTACGGAGACGCCGCTGCGCACCGGCCAGCGGGAAATGAGACGACCGTCATTGAAGACGAGCTCGCGGCCGGGCGTTGGACTGAAGCGCCAGACAAGCCGGCCGTCGCTGGCCGTGATGCAATAGGCATATCCATCGTCCGCACCAAAGTAGAGTCGCCCGTCGGAGAAGCTTGGCGGGAGCCGGACGGGACCACCAGCGGTAAAGGACCAGCGCTGTTTCCCCGTGGCAGTGTCGAGGCAATGCACAGCATCGTCGGCGGATGATCCGTAGTAGAGCGAGTCACCGACGATGATGGGATGGAAGACGGAGTCAAACTTCGTGTCGTCTCCGAGCAGGGAGATTTCACGATAGGCATCCGCCTTGGCCGGACCATACAGCGCCTTGCGCGGGGATTGTGCAGCGTGGTGGATCCAGACCGGCCGCAACTGGCGGGATTCAAACGATTCGGCCGTGGACGCCGAACGAAAGTTGTCGTGACGATATGCCGGCCAGTCGTCGCCCCGGGCGGCCGACGCAACGAACACCAGGCTCGCTGCGCCGATCGTGCTGACCCAAGCCAATGGTCGGCTCATGTTTTCTCCTCATCGGTAGTCGCGGTGCATACGTCGCCCGGGCCTCATCGGTGGCCTTCTGAGCCGCATCGACAGCCGCGAATCCGCCGCTCAACTCGAGCATAGGTGGAAGGATAGGTCGGCCATTGGCGCTTCGGCAAGCGTCATTGGCCAACCTATCCTTTCCGGCCTCGACACGTTCGTCGAGCACCCCGATGCCTCCACTCGCGACAAGGGTGCACGTCCTGCTCGTCGGCACGGTGGAGCGGGGAGGGGAACCGAATCCCGACATCGTGCCGGCGGTTCGCACCGACGACCTCCAGACCGAACAATAGCCCGGCCAAGGGTACTTCCACAACCATGTCGACGGGCGTTTCCGAGCCGATGAGCGGGTCGTGATCTGGGGGCGCGGTCTTCCTGACTCTAGAAGTCGTTCCAGGCCCACATGGCTGCCCCCATGGGGTGGCGTTTTTCTGGCGTCTGCGCAGAGCGCGTCCCAGTTTGCCTTTCCCGGGGCTAGCGCGGCGGCGGCCGGTACGGTTCAGAGGCTGTGGATATCGATCGCGGGCAGCTCATCGGGCGACGCCTGGAAGACGTCGCGGTCGTCGTGGACCTGGACGAGTTCGCCCCATTCGGTGGGCGGGCCGCGGGCGGGAGAGACGGGCGGCGGCTCGAACGGTTCGCCGAGATGCGTGAGGATTTTCCGGATCGGCCCACCCGGGCCATGAGTTTCGCCCAGGCAATCCGCGAGGTGTCGTGCGGGCGGGGCTTTTCGTGAGTGTTGCCAGCAATCGCCTGCGGCGTGCCCGGCATGGACGTGCCCGCCGGTCGCGGCCTCGCGTTGCCCGGGCTGCATGCAAAAGCACCTTCCAAACGTCTTGCAAGGGCTCGGTGCCCAGTGGGCTTTTCTCGTCACCACCCCGAGTCTGACATGGTCGCTATTGCTGCCACGGGTGCGCGAGACCCTCGGGTCGTCCGTGGTTGGTGAATTCTCTGATTCCCGAGCGCATACGCCGAAAGACGTGGTCTTCCGTGCTGCACGCCAGGCGCAGGAGGCCAACGTGGATGTCCTGGTCAGCTTCGGGGGGAGCTCGGTGGTCGACCTCACCAAAGCCATAGCGTTGGTGCTGGCCGAGGGCGAAGACCTCGACCGCATGAAGCTCCGGGCATCATCTGCTGGCTTCCTGGCTCCGGGCCTTCCAGCACCCAAGCTGCCGCATATTGCCTTGCCAACCACCTTGTCTGGCGCCGTAGTTACTGCGGGGGCTGGCATCACGGATACGGAGCGCGGCGTAAAAGAAGCCTTTGTCGATCAAAAGCTTACGCCTCGGGTAGTGTTGCTCGATCCTGAGCTTGCCCGCTCGACCCCGGCTCTCTTGTGGGCCGGCACAGGCATGAAGATCTTTTCTGACGCGCTTGAAGCACTCTGTTCCCCGCGGGCTACTCCCTACAGTGATGCCTTGGCGCATGGCGCACTTGGTATCCTCTACCAGGACTTGCCAGCAGCAGTCGACCAGGCCGACGATGTCGCCAGACGCGGACGCTGTCTCTTTGCGGCCTTTATGATCGTCTCCCTTCTCCCGAATACCGGCGTGGGTCTTGTTGCCGCTCTGCGGCATCAGCTCGGGGGCATGGCTGGTGTCCCCCATGGTATCGCCAGCACGTTGATGTTGCCTCATGTCCTGCGCTGGAACCTACCGGCCGCCACTGGCCAGCTCGCTCACGCGACGCGCACGTTAGGAATTGCGGGAGAGACTGAAGACCTGAGGTGGACCCCAATTGTTGGACAGTCGGGGGCCTTGTTTAAGGTGTAGCGCCACTGGGCGGTGGCCCGCGAGACCCCTACCAAGGGTCTC
>Ga0194129_10008385_pt1 | contig 11967 bp, 11 predicted proteins | sample TA2KigCa35mmetaG_FD_150862 | JGI IMG/M metagenome (GOLD analysis project Ga0194129, IMG submission 150862) | Freshwater microbial communities from Lake Tanganyika, Tanzania - TA2015038 Kigoma Deep Cast 35m | ecosystem: Environmental > Aquatic > Freshwater > Lake | place: Tanzania: Lake... | reverse complement strand
CTTAAAAGTATATTTAAAATCGACAGGTGGTAACATTGTATCTAACATGTTAAAATTTGTTAATCTTAATGAAAAATATCCGCAAAACCATAACATTTGTATATCTGATTTATCAAGGGAACTTGTAAAAATTTTTAATGGTAAACAATTTATCGTTAAGAAATTTAAAGATGCAAAAAGCGATATATTAGGTAAAGCAATAGTTACAACTTATAAAATTGTTGATAAAATAGAAAACGACAATAGTATTAAGAAAACTCCAAATGATAAATCTAAAATGAAAATTAATAAGGTATCATTAAAACTAATAAATGGAACAACTGCCGAGGATATAGTCCGTGAAGAAATAAGGGAAGCGGAAAAGTTGCTAAAAGATGATGATATATTATTGATTGCTGATAATAGTGAAGAAAATGAAAGTGAAAAAGAAGAAAGAGAATTTACTGAGAATGAACAAATGAGAATGCAACATTTAGAAAATAAACAACAAGGATTACAAGAAATAACGTTAGAGAGATTAAAGGAAGAACTTTATAACGGTAAATGTTTGGTAATTTGTGATTAATTCAACTGTATATTTTTTAACTTTTTTAATAAATACAAATTTTATGCAAAACAAAAAAGCCCTATGCAATTTATAACAATGATAACTCGTAACGAATATTTATTATGTTATATAAAAATAGGGTGAACCCGTCTTGCATAAGTGGCCACTCCCTAAAAAGTATATATGCTTCCTAAATTACCAAATGCCCGACAAACGAAGTTTTTTACAATAAAGTCAATTAAAGCAAAACTCTTATTATCCTTCTTCTTGCTTTACTTTTTAAACTTATTGTATATCATTAACTTCGTTTGAATACATACCTTCTACAAATACAAATTATATGCAAAACCTCATCGCCTTAATATCTTTTACTCGATCAAATCTATAAAAATAATAGTATTCGAGTAAACATTAATAAGGCCAAACAATGCATATATTATTTTTTATTAAAACATTTATAAAAATCAAAAAAAAATAAAAATTTTCCAAACTTTTTTAAGATTTTTAAAAATTCCAGGGACTTTTTTAAATTTTTAAAAAAAACACACACACAACTTACATGCAATCACTTTACATGTTATTTTACATGTTATTTTACTACTTTTACATGTAAATAATAATTATAATAAATATATAAATATATATAAAATAATAATATAATTATATTATATATCATCTTTAAAATGAAAGATTTTAAATGTCCTAATTGTTTTAAGGAGTTTACACGAAAACAAAATTTTTATTATCATATTAATAATAAAATTAGACCTTGTAAGGTTATAAATAATGTATTAGCACCAAAAAGCACCGATTTAGCACCAAAAAGCACCGATTTAGCACCAAAAAGCACCGATTTAGCACCAAAAAGCACCGATTTAGCACCAAAAAGCACCGATTTAACACCAAAAAGCACCGATAATAGTCAATATCAAATTAAAAAGGTTATATCTTTAATAAATGAATTAGATACAGATAATAAAAGTAATTTGGATATTCATGATATATTGTCAAACGATATCAATAAATTAACAAATACAAATTTAAATATAAAAACGAGCGATACAACATGTATATATTGTGAAACAACTTTTACAAGACATTCAAGTTTACAAAGACATATAAAAGAACGTTGTAAATCAAAAAAATATTATGATGAACTTGAAAAAATTAAAGTAAAATTTGAAGAACTTAAAAAAGAAAATGAGGAACTAAAAATTACATCTCAGATTATTACAACTAATAACAATAACTCAAATAATACAACTAATACTTTAAATAAAATCAATAACGGAACTATAAACAATAATAATCTTAATGTTCAATTAGTACAATTTGGTTGTGAAAACATTGATGAATTAGACATTAGAGAAGCCTTAAAAGTATATTTAAAATCTACAGGTGGTAACATCGTATCTAACATGTTAAAATTTGTAAATCTTAATGAAAAATATCCTCAAAACCATAACATTTGTATATCTGATTTATCTAGAGAACTTGTTAAAATTTTTAATGGTAAACAATTTATTGTTAAGAAATTTAAGGATGCTAAAAGTGATATATTGGGTAAAGCAATAGTAACAACCTATAAAATTGTAGATAAAATAGAAAACGACAATAGTATTAAGAAAACTCCAAATGATAAATCCAAAATGAAAATTAATAAAGTATCATTAAAACTAATAAATGGAACATCTGCCGAGGATATAGTTCGTGAAGAAATAAGGGAAGCCGAAAAGTTATTAAAAGATGATGATATTTTATTAATTGCAGATAATTCTGAAGGGTTCGAAGATAATAGTGATAATGAAGAAAGAGAATTTACTGAAAATGAACAAATGAGAATAGAACATTTAGAAAATAAACAACAAGGATTACAAGAAATAACATTAGAACGTTTAAAAGAAGAACTTTATAATGGTAAATGTTTGGTAATTTGTGATTAATTAAGATTATAATTTTTTTTTATAAAAATTTATTTTTAAAAGTAAATTAAAAATAAATGATGCATTATCCAAAATACCCTATTTATCTTATAAAAAAAATAAAAATTATTATTATAAAAATATGTTTTTATTATGCATATTCAAATAACATATTTTTATAAGGCTTTTGAGATTTCATGTATCTGTTAATAGTATTTTTTGACATATTAAAGGAAGTAACTATATGTTCTTTATTATTATATATTTCTTCTTTTTTAGTATCTATATATATAATTTTTATTTTTCTGGATTTTGAATGTAAATTATTAGCCATTGCATGTTTACCATTTTCTGAAAAAGTAACCCATTCTAAATTTGTTACTGCATTATTAAATCCATTCCCATCTTTATGATTTACCACTTTTTTATTATCTGGATTTGGTATAAATGCTAATGCTACTAAAATATGTGTGTAATATTTCTTTTTTATACCAATTGAACTATACTTATAATTTCCACATCCTGATTTAGTACCATAAAAAATTCTATCTTTCTCATTTTTAATTCTGCCATAACTTGATATTTTATAATTTTTAACCTCTGGTATGAATTCATTGATATCTTTCCAAATTTCATCATCATAATTTAATAATTCTTTATCCTTAAAAAATTTTTTATGACTTTTTTGTTTTGATTTATTTTGGTTTTGCTCAGCATTGGTAGCCCATCTTAAATTTTCCAAGTTATTATTTAAACGATTTCTATCAATATGATCCACATTAGGTTTATTTTCTGGATTATCCAAAAATGCCTGAGCTACGATTCTATGTATATAATAATGTTTGCGATTTCCTTCTGGTGATATTAATGATATTCGAAAATATCCACCTTGTTTTGCTATTTTCATTAAGGTATTTGTAATAACATTTTTTATTCTACCTTTGTTTGATATTTGATAATCTGGATAATTAATAATATTTTTCCAAATTTTGCCTTCTAATTTATTAATTTTTAAATTTTCAGTTCGACAATATTGTTTTACCCATTGCAAGTTTGTATATTCATTATTTAATTTATCGTTATCAATATGTTTAATAAATTTATAATTATTTGGATTATCAACAAAGATTTCAGCAATTATTCTGTGAGTCATAAGAGTTTGACTTAAATTATTTTTGTTAAAAATATTTTTTTTGTTATAGCCCTCTTTTGAACTTCCTGTAACTAATTTTTTTGTTACAATATTTTTTATATCTCCATTTGAAGAAAATAAATAGTTAGGAAATTTTGGATGTGTTCTCCATTCTATATCGAACATTATTATGATATGGTATATATATATATAATTAATTAATTAATTTTTATATAAATTATTTTTAAAAGTAAGTTAAAAATAAATGATGCATGGTGTCGGAATTGAACCGACGCACGTTTCCGTAGTGGAGCTTAAAACCACCGCCTTAACCGCTCGGCCAACCATGCTCTAACTATATATAAAAACAAATCTTTAAGTCATTTTTTATTTAATTAAATTTATTTAATAAAATATTTTTGTAAAATTATGCATGTATATAAAATAATATATACGTAGTATTATAATGAATGAAAACTTGATAGAAATGCAAAATATATTTAATTCAAATGATAATTATTATCAAACGATACAATCGACAAATTCAAATTCGAATACAATTACTAATATTAAGGTTTTTATGTCAATGACAATTGAAGAATATAACGAACTGCAAAAAAATAAAAATATTTTAATAAGAGAAAATATGGAACTTAAAAAAGAAAATGAGGCTTTAACAGAAGAAATAACTGAAGAAATAAATAATTTACAAAAACAAATTTTTGAATTAACTAACAAAATAAAAAATTTACAAAAAGAAAACAAAAAATTAATCAAACGTATTTCTAGGTTAAGTTATAATTAAAATATTCAGATTGTATACTACTATATGTAAATTATTTATTTTGTTATTATATGATTTAATAAAATCAAACATTATATAAGACAATTCATTACAAAAAATTTAAAAAAATTTAAAAAAATGTTAAAAATAACATTGTAAAAAAATAAATAAAATAATAAGAAACCAACATTTAAATTACTCAATAAATTGCAGTTTTTTCTGTTGGTAAATTAAAAGTTGAACGTTTAATACATCCTTCTTGAATACACTTTGTGGGCATTTATATAATATATATATAATCCTTTATACTATAAATCCAAAAAATCAATTTTTTCTATTATCAATTGCTTAATTTATATTTATACTTTTACAAACTTATTTATTACTCAAATGTTAATCTTGTATAAAAGTATTTAAAACTTTATATATAAATATATATAAAGTTTAAAATTTAAAAATGACAACTGATTGGTTACTTAGAGTCGGAGATGGACAAAATTTTATTGAATCATCCAAATATAAAATTTGGGGAATTCAGGCTTCTAGATCACCCCATGGCAAATATTTTATTAATAATGTTAAATTAGGGGACAGATTATGGTTTGTAAAAAGTAAATCACAAGGTAAAATTATTGCAGTTGCTATATATTGTTCACATAACAAACGAGAAATTGGTCCTCTAATAAATTTAACAATGACAAATGAAGAACTTGGATGGACTGGAGAAGGACCAGATTGGACAAGTGATGTTGAAGTTCATTACAAAGACTTGTATTGTTTAACCGAATGTGAACTTTTTACTAATATAAAAAGTCCAAGTACAATTAGAAAATACGATGATAAATGTGAAGTTAATTTAGCACTAGAATACAATAATATTGTGCGTTATAGTAAAGTAACTTTGAAAATGTAAATTAATTATTATTAAAAAATTGAATTTGTCTAGTGATGTAATTATTTTATAATAATTAATATTTAAATGTATCATCAATAATGTGATTGCAACAAAGATTTTGATATTAACCTTTTTGATAATGATTTAGAATATGCAAAAAAATGTATACAAAATGGTGGAAAAAATCATCGAAATCATCAAAATTATCCTCATATTACAACAGAAAAATCATTAGAAAGATTATATTGTGTAAAAAATCTTGACATATGTAAATTTATTATTCAACAAGCATTTTCATACACCATAGAAGGCTGGGAAAGCTATCATAAAGAAAATTATACTAAAAATTCATTTAATACTATATTGGCTGGTGGACAAATTGAAAAATTAAATTTTTTAATAGAATTTATATTTTTAGGAGAATATAAAAATGCTGAATGGATAAAAAAAATTGATTGGAAACAAATGTTATATGAATGTATTAATAATCAAATTGACAATGTTACAATTAATAATAAACGTAATAATTTAATCTATCATAATACTATTTTTGAGCGATGGTTTTCAATTTTAAAATATTATTATAAAATAAAAGATAAATATGAATTAAAAACACTTGATATACAACAAATTTTTGAAAAACTTGCTATTTATAACATTAATAATTCCGCAATATATATTTATGAAATTGAAAAAGACAAAATTAATTTATACAATAATGATAACTATGTATTTAAAAATTGCAATATAGATGTTTTGAGATTATTGTATAATTTAAACAACTCTTTGTATGAAATTGAAATCGATTCATCTTGGAAAAATTACAAAAATCATTATATTTTAAGATTCAAAAAAACAATTAATGAACAACAACAATATTTTATTAAAGAAATTAATAATTTAACTGCAAAAATTAATCGTTATGAGTTAGAAATAAAAAAAAATAAATAATTTTATGTATTTTTTTGTTAATCATTATTGAATGGTAATTTCATTTTTTCTTGCTTTCAAAATACCCTAAAGCCCGACCAAACGAATTCCAATTACAATAAAGTCAAACTTAAGCAAATCAATATTCTCCCTTTTTCTTGCTTTAATCCCAACTTTATTGTAATTCCAAAATTTCGTTTGTAGTCTATACTTTACTAATAAATAAATATATGCATAATTCAAAAAGCCCTATTTATCTTATAACAATATCTTTCCTTCAAACTTTTTCTTGTTATAAAAAAGTTAAGGGTAACCTATTTTGTATGTATATTTTTATTTAGTAATTATACGCAAATTTTTTTTTACATTTCTTTTTTCTAAAGTAAAACTTTTATCATCTTGTATTATTTTATATTCTTTTTTTGGACGATGTATTTTTTTCCTAGGATTTATTTTTAAAAATGTCGGTTTAGTACTTTTTGATTTATAATAAAAATTATCATCAGGTGTATTATCTTTAATAATTTTTATTTTTTTATCAGTTGTTCGTTCATTTTCATTTACTTCTTCTAAATTTTCAACAAAAGCTTTGAATTTTTCATAAGAACTGACATCAATTGATAATTTATCCAAATCCTTAAAATTTGTATGATTATTTTTATTTTTTGAATATGCTATAAGTTCACTCTGGTCTATAATCACATGATTTTCCCAATAGTCATTAATATATTTACAATCAATATTACACTTATTTACTTCAATCATATTTATATAAATTATACTATATAATATAATTCAAAATCAATTTTTATTTTGTTTGTCAAACTACAATAAAGTCAAACTAAAGCAAATTTATTTTTTCCTCTTTACCTTGCTTTAATCCCTAACTTATTGTAATTCCATAACTTTGTTTGATGTCTACTCCTTAATAATAAATATTATGCAAAAACCAAAGTCCTAGATAGTTTATTACAATTTCTTTCTTCTAAATTTTTCTTGTTATAAAGGTTTAGGACAAATCATCTTGCATAAGCTGTTTTTAAAAAAGTATATCTGCATCATAATTACCCAAAAGCCGAACAAACAAAGTCTAACTACGATAAAGTCAAACTAAAGCAAATCCATATTTTCCTTTTTCTTTGCTTTAATCCCTAACTTATTGTAATTCCATAACTTTGTTTGATGTCTATACTTTATTAATGTAAAATATATGCATAAACCAAAGTCCTAGATAGTTTATAACAATTTCTTTCTTCTAAATTTTTCTTGTTATAAAGGTTTAGGACAAATCATCTTGCATAAGCTGGGTTTTATAAAAATATTAAGTTTCAAACTTATTATGATACCTCAACTTTATAAATATAAATATTATTTATTACAATTTAACAGATAAATATTAAATATTTAATATTTCTTTATAATTAGATTTAAGACCATTTCCTTTTTCAAAATCTTGTAGATTATTAAACAATGTTATAAGATAATATATATAATTTTCCCACTTATTATCACATAATTCTTTAAAATTTTTTATAAAAGGATAACCATAACTAAGATTTTTAATACAAATACCTTTATGAATACCATTAAAACCTTTATTTTCAATGTATTGCTTGGTTTTAACTTTATCATATATTTCAGAATCTATGTATACCAATGGCCAATTTCCTTGTTCTTGAAATTTAATAGTTAGTATATATTCAATCTCTTTGTGTATTCCTTCATGTGGAATAATTTTAATTTTAATAATATCAATTTGAGTATTATCATCAATAATTAATTCAATTTTACCTAAATCATTAAAATATGTACTATTGATTACTTTTACTAGATGTGCAAATCTTTTTATAGGTTGATCCATAATAATATTATCATAATATTCATATACTATAGTATATAAAATTCAACTTTTTTTTGGATTTTTATTTACATTTCCTTTTTTTAAAGTAAAACTTTTATTATTTTGTATCATTTTGTATTCTTTTTTAGAATGGTGTACTTTTTTACTATGATTTACTTTAAAAAGTTTTGGTTCAGTCTCTTTTGATTTAAAAAAATTATCATCTGATGTATTATCTTTAATAATTTTTATTTTTTTATCAGTTGTTCGCTCATTTTCATTTACTTCTTCTAAATTTTCAACAAAAGCTTTGAATTCTTCATAAGAACTGACATCAATAGATAATTTATCCAAGTCCATGTCCTCAAGATTTGTTCGATTATTTTTTGCAGTTATAAGTTCACTCTGGTCGATAATCAAATGATTTTTCCAATAGTCATTTATATATTTACAATCAACATGACATTTATCTACTTCAATCATATTTATTTAAATTATACTATATAATATAATTCAAAATCAATTTTTATTTTGATCATCAAACAAAGTCTAACTACAATAAAGTCAAACTAAAGCAAATTATTTTTTTCTCTTCTTCCTTGCTTTAATCCCAACCTTATTGTAATTCCATAACTTTGTTTGATGCCTACTCTTTAATAATAAATAATATGCAAAAACCAAAGTCCTAGATAGTTTATAACAAAAAAAATTATCAAAAAAGATATTGTTATAAATTATCTAGGACAAAACATCTTGCATAAGTGGGCTTTTAAAAAAATATATCTGCTTCCTAATTACCCAAAAGCCCAACAAACAAAGTCTAACTACAATAAAGTCAAACTAAAGCAAATTTATTTTTTCTTTGCTTTAATCCTAACTTTATTGTAATTCCATAACTTTGTTTGATGTCAAACTCTGATACAAAATTAGTAACGGATGCATTTTCGGATAAAAAAAAGTATACTATAGATAAAATATTATGTAGAAGAGCAATTAATTCAAAAAAACCAGAATCCAAGACAAATGAAGTAATAGTAAAGTCGTATTAGAAAATTTATTGATGATTTAATTAAATAAATTTTTCATCAATATATTTGTCATTGACACATAAAATTGGTATTTTGAAATTTTCCTTTAATATTTCAATAACTTCTGCACAATTGTTTTCAAACCATTTTGACAATACATAAGCATATGTAATTTTATATGTAGGTAATAATTTTTCAAAAAATAGTTTTTGCTTAATCTTTATATTTTATCTTCCATATCATTATCAACTATTTTAATTAGTTTTCTATTTAACATTTTATTAAATCTCTTGCATTATATAAATCTTCTTTAATATTTTCATATGTTTTATTTTTTAATCCTTCACTTTTGCTATCTAAATGTTCAATTCTCATACGTTCTGCAAATGTAAAATCCCTTTCTATCTCTGAATCTTCATTATCTTTATTTTTAACAAATATTTTTGGTTCTTTTTCATTAATTTCATCCCTAACTATTGTTTCACCTGAAATTCCATCTATTAGTTTTAGTGAAACCTCATTTATTTTTATTTTATCTTTATTATTTTGTGTCTTTATTATAGTATCATCCTCTTTATATTTTTTTATTATTTTTTGAGTATTTTTTATTCCTTTCCTTACTATTTCATCTTTTACATTTTTAAATTTTTTATGAACGAATTTTTTACCATTATGTATTTTTACAATTTCTCTAGCATTATCAGAAATACATAGGTTATTATTTTCTGGATATTTAGTATTTAAATTTATATATTTTAACATATTTGATACAATATTTCCCCCTGTTGAAGTTAAAAAGGTTTTCATGGCCTCATTTAAGTCAATTTTATCAATATCTTCCTCGCCTCCTCGGTTTATATACTTTTATTCTAGAATAAAAGTATATAAATACGAGTATTAGTTCACGTGGTTATTAACTTTTTTATATAAAAAAGTTAATAAATCGTGGACAAATTGAACAATAAAATTATTTTGTATTATTCCCTTATTTATTTGTCTATTGTCGTTATTAACTTGAGTATTATTTATATTTTTAGTATTATTATTTTTAATACTACCTTTTTGTATTGTTTCAATTTCATTTTTAAGTTTTATATTTTCATTTTCTAAATTTTTAAAGCCCTCTATTATAAATTTCATTTCTTCCTTTAGTTTTTCTAATTCCTCATGATTTTCTTTAGATTTACAACGACTATTTAAATGTTTTTTTAAACTATCTAATCTAGTAAATGACTTTTCACAGTAAGTACAAATATATTTATTATCTTTATTAAGTTGCTCTGGTTCTTTTAATAAATATTCCATAAAATTGGCGGGAATTGGCGGAGACTCGACGGGTTTTGGCGGAACAATAAAATTACTTTTATCACATGGGTTCTTTTTATTTAACGTATGATCCACATAATTACTTTTTCTATTAAATGCTTTATTGCATTTAGGACAAATATAATTTACCATTATTTAAGATGTAATATAATATAAATAATAAAATAATTTTAAATATAAATAATAAAATAAAATTAATTTATATAATGCTGAAAAATGCTGAAAAATGCTGAAAAATGCTGAAAAATGCTGAAAAATGCTGAATTATTGGCGGAGAAGTCGGTCAAAAAATTTGTGTGTGTGTAGAAAGGTCAAATAAAACTTTTTATTTTTGAAAATTAAAAAATAAAGAAAATTTTTTCAAAAAAATAATTTTTTTAAAAATATACTATATTATTTTTACACTTATTAAATTTCATAGATGTAAAAAGAACTTATTGAATATGAGAGAAATTAAACAATAAATGAGTTTAACAATACAACTAAAATATGAGACAATAAAATAGAAATAAATATCATTTTTTATTTCTTTTTTATTGTTTATTTTTTTGAAGTGAAATTTCATTTTTGTTTTTCATATGTAAAATAATATACATATGGTTCTTAAATAAAAAAGTATATATGCTTACTAATTATGATTTTGCCCACTCAAACGATGTCAAATTATAATAAAGTGTTTCTAAAGCAAAACATATTATTTCCTTTCTCTTGCTTTACTTTCCAAACTTATTATAAAATATAAACTTCGTTTGATGCTTACACTCTATAAATATAAATTATATGCAAATCCTCAATGCCTTATGGCTAATCACTCGATAAAGTTTATAAAAGTAAGTTATGAGAGTAAAATAATTATAAGGCATTGGACTATTGCATATAAAATATATTTATAAACAATAAAAAACTACAAATCTAATTCCGCTTCCAACTCTTCGTCAGTTTTTTCTTTTTGTTTTCTTCCTTTAACAATAATTTTATCATTATTAAACTTACTAAATTTACCATCAGCATATTTTCCATAAAGTTCATCTGGTTCATCATTAGTAATTGTATATACATTTGTATCAATTAAAATATAATTTTTCTTCCCAATTGTAATATATTCATATTCTTCTTTTTCTTCTTTCTCTTCCTCTTCATCAACTAATTCAACTTCTCCTTCTTCGTTGGTTGTTGCGATTAGTTTACCTTTTTTATTGGTCGAATAATCATAATAATCATTGTCTTCTTTAATACATTTGATACTATTTATTTTATAGGTTTTAACTGATTTAGAGGTTGAAGTTGTGGATTCTGAAGATTTTGAAATATTATCTTCTGTATTGTCGTCTTCTTCTTCCTTAAAATCTTTAAAAAGTTCATTGAGTTTTTGTTGATAAGTTTTTTTATCTTCTTCTAAACTATCTTTTAAAGTATCAACTTCATCAAATAATTGTTGTAATTTGTATTTGGTAAGAATATGGGGTTTGAGGATTTTTATATTTGAGCCTGAAAGTTTTTCTTTATTTATTTTTTTTAAAATACTTCCGTGACTAATTAATTCATAGTCAAATATATATTTCA
>Ga0194129_10008384_pt1 | contig 11968 bp, 19 predicted proteins | sample TA2KigCa35mmetaG_FD_150862 | JGI IMG/M metagenome (GOLD analysis project Ga0194129, IMG submission 150862) | Freshwater microbial communities from Lake Tanganyika, Tanzania - TA2015038 Kigoma Deep Cast 35m | ecosystem: Environmental > Aquatic > Freshwater > Lake | place: Tanzania: Lake... | reverse complement strand
ATTTAACAAAATTTGATAATCATGAATAATTTTTCCTTCTCCAAAAGGTCTAACTTTAATCTGATTAATCACACTTTGTGTTGCTTCATTATATAAAACTAACTGCAAAGTGTCTGAGTTATAAACATCTTTAATCTGTTTTAAAACTTCTTTAGTTTCAGAAAAATTAATTAAATAATTATCCATCGGTGTTTTTGAAGATTGATAATTATTCAAAATATTTTGTAAGTCATTTTTGATTTGATTATGAGATAAATTGTTTAAATTATTAATTAAATTTTGAATTTGTTCAATCATATTAATTTCCTTGTTTTTGTGCTTTGGCGATCGCGCTTTTTTTATCTTCACCACGATTAAGATCTGTTAAAGGTGTTTGATCTATTCTGGTAATATAAGCAACGTATTGACCTTGTTTACCAGTTAAAATAGATTCAGATTTATTATTCACAACCCATTCGTTCCACTGTTGAATTGATGTAGGATTAGGACTAGCTTCATCAATATGAATTAAACCAAATCTAAAACCTGTTGCAGCTGCAGTTTTACAATATCTTCCATAATTTTTAAGCAAAATATCGCTAATTGCATCTTTAGCTTCATGTTTCGAAACAGCAGTTGAGAAATTTGAAAAATCATTTAAATCATAAGATGATAATCGATCGGTTGTAATTTTATTCTTTTTCATATCATTAATATCTTTTTGAGCATTTAAAGTTTGAATGCATAAATCCTCTAAATTCAAATTAATGCTTGACAATTTTTCTTTAAGATAGTTGACAGCATCATTTTTAGTTAGGAAAACATCAGCTTCATATTCATATGATTCAAAATTTTGACTAAATTTATTTGAAATTTCAATACACAATTTCTTTTTAGAAGCCTGTCTCACATAGGTATTAGTGATAAACATTCTGCCTCTAACATTTTCATCATGCCACATGTTACGATCGATTAATCCATTTTCATCTGCAGATAATTCTACTTCATCATAAAAATTAATGATATGCCTTATTTCTTCAAGATTAACCCAAATTGGATACGTATAATTTTTATCTTTATAAGGTCCACAATTACGACCTACAGATTGAATGGTAAATGCATTATTTTCAAAAGCATTTTCATGATAACGTTCGAACCAGCCTCTAACATTATTTAACTCTAATGTTTTGCCTTGCAAAAAAGACTCCATGATGAATAATAATTTAAAATCTCCATTTTGATTATGATCAGTTAAAAAATATTCCATGTCTTCAATCTTTAAATGATCATAATCCCAATTATTAACTAAATTATATTCAGTACATTTAGTATTTTTGAGTTTGTCTTTAATAGAATCAGGACTAGTCGAACTAAACAAAACTAAACGTAATTTTTGAATATTCGTCATGATTTTAGTAATATTTTGAAAATTACAAATATCAGAATCCAAGAATTGTGTTAAATGAGTTTGTAATAATTGAGGATTATTAATATATTGATCAATTTTTTCTTGAATTTTATTTTTAATATCGACGCCTTTTGATAATCTAGTAATAAAACAACCTGGTTTTTGTAATAAAAAATGTTCACATAAAATTGTAATTATAAACTTTTCTATTTCATTCTGTTTTTTACCATTTAATAAAAAGCCAGATTTAAATCTACCTGCTTCGTGAATATCTTTAAAAGATAAATATTTATCATGATTTTTTAAGTAAAAAGACGTGTAACTGCCTAATTCATCTTTCTTCATATATTCAATAAAAGAGCTCGGTGATGCTGAAATATTAATATACATTTCCTGCATTTTATTGAAATTATTTTCATCATATTTCTGTCTATTACCAGGAATTAAAAAGATATGATTTTTTTCATAAAATGCAGGAAATTTTGAGATACTGTTATTTTTACCATCGGCGTCAATGTCACGATGCGATTCGTCATGAATAAAAATCATATTACGCTTATGTTTTCTCTTCGAAGCTATTTTTTCTTCTAATTCATCGTTTAGACCTTTAATATTAGTAGGTGTACATACCTCAAAATCACCATCAATTAATTCATAAGCAATTTCCGGACTATACTTCAAATTTCTATCCCAATATTCAACACCTTTAAAACGATCTTTTAATTGTTTCTTTAAAGCATTATCAGAAGGTTGAAAATAAAATATTACAGCTTTTTCCTTTCTACCTGTATTCATTGAATAATGATCAATTAATGAACAAATATTTATAATTGTATTTGTTTTACCAGCTTGGGGTTGTGAAATAAGTTGAATTAATCTAGGCGTTTTGGCGTCTTTAAACATATTAATTATTTCATGAGATACATTAATTTGATCAGGAGATAATTTAAAATTATAAGTAAGTGGATTTTTAATCTTCATTTTTGAATTCTTTGAAAAGTTAAAGAGAGAAAGGCCGTCTTTAATAAATTTTAACATCGTTTTCTAAATCCTTAATTTTTAACAATAAATCAGAAAACTTTTGAGGGTCAGCGCGATAGGTGTTAATTAAATGTGTAATTGAAATTAGGAATGCATGTTGATCAGGTTTTAAATTTTGATCCTGCATTAATTTTTCAATTTGAATAATCAGATTATCAATAGGACTACGCATTTCCATTTTTATTCCTCAATATTCTCTTGTTCAGTATCACCATCAACATCATCATTTAATTGAGCTTCAATTTTACTAAAATGACTGGAAGGTGATATCACGGTTTCTTCCTGTTTTTGTTTAAGTTGTTCGGCCTTAATCTTTAATTGTTCACGCAGTTTGGAAAATTCATCATCAGTACGAGCTAAATTAATGTTAACTGCTTCTTGTTTTGAAGTATCCTTACCCGCAATTTTATCAGAAATGTTAACTGATTTTACGCCATATCTAAATTTTTCAGTAAAGCCTGTTTCCTCAAGATCTAGCAAAAATAACCAACCGGATGAACCGAAACGATTTTTTTCCACAGTTAAAGAACGAACACCAGTTAAATCGCAATCCAGTTCTTTCATTAACTTTTTGTCACATAATTGTAAATGGATCATAGAGTCAACCATGTGTTTAAGTTTTTGAGAACCGGCCATTTCACCAGATTTATTAACCTGACAAATGGTGATCACATTCACATAATGTTCCTTAGCATATGAGGTTAAGACTTCCAAACAACGGGTAGTAGCATTACGGTTAAAACCACCTGAACTATCTTCTAGCGTTTGAAGTGAATCAACAATAAGGAAGAAAGGTTTATTAGGATTTGCAGTACGTAATGCATCGCAATTTTCAATTAATTTTTCAATATCAGTTTCTTGACCAGGATAAAAATCATTTTGTACATCTAAACGTTCACAGGTCATGGCCACTTGATATAGAGACTCTTCCGCAGTGTTATAATAAACACAATAACCTTGGGCAGCTAAGGAATCGGCCAAAGTTAACATTAGGGTAGTTTTACCAGCACCTGGTTCACCAGTGAAAAGGGTGACAGTGGAAGGAGTGAAGCCATTACCAAAGGCGTCATCAATGAATTCAATACCGGAAGGCAATCTGACTCTGAGTTGGGCGGGAACTTTGACATTACGAATGGAAGTGCCAAGAGGAATGTTATCGTTACGTAATTGAATTTTCATATATGAAATCCTTTATGATGAAGAAGAGAATAATTAATTATTTATTCGCAAGATAATAGTATTATAAACTATTTTTTTAGATCTTTCACGTGAGTTAAAAATTAAAATAAATAAAATAAAAAAGAGTTAATTATATTTTTTAACACCGAAGCCAATAAAAACTGCACTTACCCCGTTTTCGAAAAAATCCACAAAAAATCCCCAATCCCTTAAATGATTATATAATTTTTTAAAATTTTCTTCCTTACGATCATAACTAAACCATTTACTTAAACGTTCATCAGAATGATGAATAAAGAATAACGCATGACTAAAAGCATCCCGTTGTCGAGCGTATTTATATTCTCTGGAGAAGAGTTTATCGTTTTTAATTGTTTTAAATATTGTTGGATCCTCGAGTTTTAAAAATTCAATTAAAGCGTGATGTGCCTTTTTACAATAATCCTGTTGTTGTAAAAAATGTGGAATGCTAAAATCACCTAAAGCTTGTTGTTCCTTATTTAAATAACGTGTTTTATATTGAAAATTATTATTATGCATATTACCCTATAAATTAAAAATAAATAACGTTGCAGAGAAAACCTTCTGCTTGTTTTCCAGTCATGAAAATAGGACTGAAAAATATTTTTTTGCCAATTCGATTTATTATTCGACCCGTTTCGATCATTTGTTTAAAGGCCCATGGGCCAGCAATATGATTAACATGTAATATTAAATCTAAAGTTTCATCATTAAAAGAAATATCAATATCGAATTGCAGTTTATTTTTTTCAGATTGAAAATTTCTAATCTGTTCCCAGGCTTTTGAATTAAAAGAATTAATTACTCGAGCCTTTAGAATTCTTATGGATCCAGAATGAAAATGAAAATTCAAAGGATTGGCCGTTACGTAACTAACACCAGCAAAGCATAAGAATTTATTTAGAACATAATGAATTAATTTATTCTCTTCATACCAATTAAATAATTTAAAAAAGGCAAATTCATTAGGTTCATGTTCCGGTTCAATATTTAAATAAGATACCATTTTATCTTCTGGATCAAAGGTCGCCATTTTTTTAACATAAGCCTGTTCAATAATACGACCAATGCTTGAAATATATTTCAAATTATCAGTTAATATTCTTTCAACACGTTCAGCTTCGGTTTCATCTTTTCGATAAATATTATCATAAATTTCAATATACTTTAAACATTCATCAAATTCTGCTAAGGTTTTCGGTCGTCTTTCATCTTCACTTAAATTGCTATCTAATAGATATTCATTCATATAATCTAATTTATCATATCCATGACGTATTAAATCATTTAAAAATTTATCTTTAGTAGCATCCCATTTAATATTGAACTGATGTATCATTTTTAAACCTTCTTTGAAGGATCGAACTCTTCTTTTTTACCTATACCAAAATACTCAAAGGCTAAACCTTCTGTGATTAATTGCTTATTAATCGTAGGTTGCTTTTCATCTCCCCATACTTCCCCTAAAAATCGTCCATACTTATCTAAACCATGAGATTTAATAATTAACTTACCATTATTACTACGAATAAATTCTTGTAATTTGGCTTTAGCTAATTTAGCAATGTCAGACTTATCTTTCATTTCAGCAGTATTTACCCCAAACAATCTAACTGAGGTGGTATACTTTAATTTAAATCCTAGATCTAATTCCACACGAAAGGTATCACCATCATAAACCTCTTCAGGTTTAGCATAACCACGATAATAAAACAAATTATCTTTGAGAGTCATTATTTAACTTTCTAAAGGTACGACGGATATTACGAGTGGTAGGAAGTCGAGGTTGAAAATCATTGTCAGTATTATTAAAACCAAATAGACCTTGATTTAATAGTCTATTAAAACGTAGAACAGGCACCACAGTGTCATTTTGGGCTCTAAAGAATGGATTTAATCCCTTGTGAATATACAACGCAGTTTGACGATTGTTTTCATTGGTGATAAAGCAAAGAGGTTCAGCAAAACGTCTTAAAGAATTCTTGACATTGGTAGTGGTATTAGTAGATTGACCTTGACTCAAAGCATCATAGAGTTTCTTGGCTTGTGCAACAGTGATAAAGCCACCTTGCTTAAGCATGTTGTTTTCAATCATGGAACCGATGGTATTGTTAGAAGCGAGACGTGCGATATTTGTGAAACGCATACATTTTCCTTTGTGTTTGTTTGTTTTTTATTTTTGATGTGTTTATTTTAATTTGTTTGTTTATCTTTTACAAGATTATTTTTTATTTTTTTAACGAGTTTCCCAGCGCTTCCAAATATTATTTTTAATATTATGAGAAGCATAGAACGATTCGCCAGATTCAGAAATGATCAAATATTGAGAACCATGAATGTGTTCTTTTATTTTATAATTCATAAAATCACCTGATTCAATATACTTGCCAACTAAATCTTTACGTTTTTCATTATTGATCGCCCGTTGTTCGGCAGTCATAGGAACATATGTCATTTTTTTACCTACTTTTCTGTGATATAGGAATATTTTTCATTTTTTTACCTACATTGTGTTTCGAAAATATACATGTTAAAGTTATCATCAAAGACGGCCCAATCACAATCAGTCAAAATATCAACAATATAATATTTTGAATTAACATATTGCAATTCTTTTTGTAATTCAGCCTTATCTGTAATTGTCATTTTAATATCATCCAATTTACGTTCCACTAGGTTTTTAATTAGATGATATTGTTTATTAAACAAGAATGTCGCAATGGCATCTTGTTGAGAAACTGTAAATTCGCTAAATCGTCGACAGTTCATAATGTTAATCCTTTTTGTCAGGATAGAGGGAAGGGATTTGATATTGACGCATCATATCTTGAATAATCTTCAGTTCTAGATCAAACTTCTTAGAATATTCTTGCAAACTTTTAGGCTTAACAGGTGAAGTTATTAACCACATCATGCTCCTTATGTTAGAGTTAAAATCAAGATAAATAGATTATAATCAAGATTAAAACTTTTACATTTTTAGCAGTTAATTTATAAGCCTTTTATTTGTTTGTTAGGGGCCCAATGTGTTGTACGTCCATCCAAAGTTTCAGTCTTAATAATGATATTGCCTAACGGATCGATTTTCTTATCATAAACTTTAAAGAAATTAATCGTACGTTCCCAGTTATTAAATCTGAAATAATCTTTAATGGTGGCACCGCCCGCCGCAAAGGACGTATCTGTTACTAATTTCAAACCTTCATATAAATTACACACATCCTGATAACTTAAGTTTTTCATGATCGCATTAGGGTGAATATCTGCGAACCATAAAGCCTCAGCTTTAATATAATTTCCTACACCCGAGATTATATCCTGACGCATTAAGAGTTCGCAGATGTTTTTATTAGGGTATTTCATAAGTATTTGATAAAATTCATTATGTGTTAAATTTTGGTAATTTTGTATAAAATCATAGCCGATTGTTTTTAATTTCTTATGTAAATCAACTTGAGTTTTAAAATGCATTGTACCAAAATTCCTGATATCTCTAAAATAAAGATATTCAGTTTTGTCATGTTGATCTCTAATCTCAAAACGCACCCTTTCATGTTTGGTTGGAATAGTAGTCCAACCACCTGTCATGCCTAAGGTATTATACATGACGGCATCATGATTTTTAAAGGTAAGATAGATGAATTTACCTTTGTTGTTAACGCCTTCGATTTGTAGGGGTAGTTGAGTTTGGAATTGAGATAAACCTTCGATAGGTTTTTTGGTGTATCTTCCAGATAAGACGTCCACCTTGGTGATAGTTTTATGTTGGAGGAATTGATTAAGGGAACGGCTAAACAGTGAAACTTCTACACCTTCAGGCATGATTTAATCCTCAGTTTTAAGTTGATTATAGGAACGGGAATAATAGACTAATGGATTTTTATTGTCCTCATTAGTTTGTGCTTCGATAACATTACCAAAAAATAAGGTATGATCACCTTTGTCATAGGCTTCATTTAATTCGCATAAGAAATAAGACAAGCAACCTTTTACAAAGGTATAGTCATCGCCTAAATGAATGACCTTACTTTCCAAATTGTTAGTGATCTCCTCAGACTTTTGTCCAGCGAAATGATTTGACAGATCCTTTTGCATATCAGATAACACACTAACAGTAAACTTACATTGCTCTTGCTGCAATAGGAGTTCATGCATCTTAGCCTTTTTAGAGACAGCTATCATCACAACCGTAGGATCTAAAGAAATGGTAGTAAAGGAACTGATGGTCATGCCGTGCCACGGTTTAGCTAATTCATCGTCCTCAATACGATAATTGGTAATGGCTACCACAATCCCTGAGGCAAATTTAGAAGCAGCATTTTTAAAAGCAGTTTTTTCTAGAGCAGGCATAAGATCCTTATAGATGGTCATTATGAAAAAGAAAAGGAATGATATCGGGATTGTTATTTAGGAAATCTAATCTGGTTTGTAATCTGATTTGCTTAACTTTCAAATCGATTAATTTACTACGTAAACTCATGTCATAGGCAGTAAATTGAGAGGCATCTAATGCTGTTAATTTATCTGCAATAATTGTAATTGATTTATCGATCTTGTCAAGTTTAATATTTAACAAATCACGTGAATTAAATAAATCAGTTTCAGCCTTTGAGATTTTATTTTCATGAATTGTTTTAAAATCAGTGACAGATTTTTTGGTCTTGTTTTGTTTACGATTAATACGAATAGGATCGTAAGAAAAGAAAGAATCAGAAGACTTAAGGATTTGTGTCGTGGATAGCATATGTCTCGCTCCTATTGATAGGTATATGTTTTTTGAGGTATTTAGGATTATTAATTACGTTTGAATAAATCGAAACGTTGGAGTGCGCCAGTGATCCGGAAATGGAAACAAAGGCGCTGAAATCATAATAACATTCCACTTGAAAGAGGATTTCGATTTGTGATGAAGATTGAACGTTCCAATCAACAATACCATAGTCATTATGATCGCCGAGAATAAAATATAAATTCTCAATTTTTCGAGTCGTATTTTCAAACAATTGAAAAAATGTCGGACTTGATTCATGTTGAATGTTTTTTAATATTTCTCGGGCAGTATTGGTACAAACATCTTTGAAATAACGTCGGTAATAAGCTTTAGGTTGTTGTATTGAATAACGATAATTCTGATTATAATTATTAAAAATAGTAAACAGATGTGGATCGTTAACCTTTACTGTGCCTGTAAAGACTAAGCTTTGATCAAAGTGTTTAATTTCAAAATATTCAACAATTATTTTATTTACCGACATATTAACAATGCGCTAGCCAATAACACGTAATAGATTGGAATAATATTTGTCACAAGAATAAGCATTAAATCGCTCATTATTAATCTCCTGTAGAGTTTAGATGTTATATTTAATTGGTGATTAAATTATAAATTATATTTTTAGAATATTCACGTGAGATTAAATTAACTAAAATAAAAAGAAAAAATAATTATTTTAATATTTCTAACGGTACTTCATAATTTTTAAGTTGAGGCATAAAATAAATACCATTAATTTTATCTTTGAATTGGTGTAAAATTTCGCGTGCAATAAGAATACCTTCAGCTTTACCCGCTTTAATTTCATCGGCCTTTTTCATTCGATCTAAGATATATCTTGGCACACTCATTCCACGTATTTTTTCATTTAATAACATTGCATTTTTATAATTGGCTAATGGACATAATCCTAATAACACTGGCATTTTGATTTTTTTCATATCTTTTAAAAATAAATCTAATCGATTCAAATCATAAATAGGTTGTGTCATAACGAATTGCGCCCCGGCGTCCTGTTTTCTTTTCAAACGGTCTAATTCAGCAATATAATCAATCGCAGCCGGCTCAACCCCAGTGCCACAATAAAAATCAGTCGAAGGCATCGACTTTCCAATTGGATCAATTCCTAAATTATAATTTTGAATTAACTGCAATAGCTTAACACTATCTAAATCATAAACACCCGTTGAATTAGGATAATTACCTAAATTTGGAGGATCTCCTGTGACAATACATAAATCTCTAAACCCTAAAACATGTAAACCTAATAAATGTGACTGTAATCCTAAAAAGCTTTTATCACGACAACACACATGTAGCATGGGATTAACTGGAGTATTGAGTTTAATGATTTGTCCCATGGCTGAATTGCTCATTCTTAATAATGCTCGAGGACCATCTGCAATATTAATAGTATCAATACCTGAATTATAAAGATGTTGCGTTGTGGTAATTAAATCAGTTAAATCAAAGGATCCCACTGGAGGATTAATTTCAACGCTTGTTACAAACTGGCCTTTTTGAATTTTATTTCGAATTGAAGATTGATTATTATACATGTTACTTTGAGAGGGAATTAATCATAATATTAATTAGATATTTGATTTTGTATTCTTTGGTGGCACTATTAATCGAGGTATCTTTTTTAATTAGATTAAGGCATTCACTTACTTCTTGTAAAGTTTCATCTTTAGGATATTTAAAAGAGTTTAAATCTTCCTTCTTTAATATTTGCATTTTAATAGTCTCGTTTGTTAATATCAATGTCAAGTTGCAACTTTTTTATTTTTTTAACTTTAACTACTTTAGTCTTAGTTTTATTTACTCTAGTGATCTCTGCGTTATCTCTATTAATTTTTAAAGTATCTTTTAGAGATATATCTAATAAATTTTTTAAAGTTAAATCTGGATGATCTGGTGATACATTATGATACGTATCAAGCCAAACATATTCAGGCCACATATTATTAATTTGATTTGATATTGCTGTTGCAATGGGTTTATTAAATATAATTTTGGATTTTGGTGACTCTTCAATCGGAGTGCTAGTTAAATAAAAAAAAATCAATGATAGAATAAATGTCGCAACTGTAATTGGCACAGTAATATTCTTAATTAATTTATGATTAGTGATTTTTTGCAACTGTATGACGTCAATCATTTGAGTTGATAAATTAATATGTTGCACTATCACAGGTGGTGGTACAGGTTGAGGTGTCTCAGGAATTGAGATCGATTTAACATGTTCATTAATTTGTTGTTGAATACGTTGTTGCTCGGCCAAATCCTGCAAATGCTTAAGTTGTTTATTATGCATCTCAATTGTTTTTTGTTTCGCATCATGAAATTCCTGTTCTTCCAACGCTAATTTTAAAATATCACTTTTAATATCAGCTAAAATGTCATGAATTTCTGTATTCTTTTTAATCGGTCGATCGATACGTTTATCAATATCAATACTCGCTAAATTTCTAATTTCAGCTAAGAGTTGACTTGTTTCATTTTTCTTCATTTTTAGAATTCTCTTTATTAACTACGATATTTTTAAAAAATGATCGGGCAGTATCTTCTTTTACTCTAATTTTGTCAATGCCACCATCTTCAAAGATCTCAACATTATTAATCACTCTATTCCTGATATTTTGTAAATGCTCGAAGTTCTGACAACTATACACATCATCATCAGGAATAGTTTTCTTTAATTCAGTTTCGAATTTCACTAAATATACGTGATCCTGTAAAAAATCTTCAACATTTTCATACAGACATAAGGTGGAATTTTTAACAAATATTTCAACTAATTGTTTAAATTTTACAAGGCTATATTCTTCACGTTGAATTTTATCGGTATTCATACTCATTCTTCTTTTTGGTCAGTTTCCAAGGATTTTAATATTTCTCCTAACACATCACAATATCCTTCATGTTCTAAATCCACCTCCTGTGTAGTAGGATTATAATAATATCCAACCACATCAGTTTTTTTCATTTTGGAAAATCTATCATGAAATTCGCCAACTTGTGAATAATCAGATTTAAAATACACCGCGAACACATCATATTCATATTTTAAAGCTGAAATTTCTCTGGCAAAGATATGACCGTCTTTAGGTATTTCCAACATTAAATCAACCTTCCAATATTCTTCATGCTTAAAATATTGATCGTAATTATATTCACGCAAATCAACAATTTCACCAGTGGGTGTTTGCCCAAAGATATTAGGCTGACAACCTATTAACAACCAATCTTTACCATATTCAAAGTGATTTGTTACTGTGTAATTAATATATTTATTATCCGGTAATTGAAAATTGCCGTAAATAACATTATCAGAAAGAAATCCCCATTGAAGAGTTGTAAGATCAATGGGACAATCCTGTGTTTTAGGAGTTTTGTTAAATTGAACTAAAACACTTAAAGCAGGATAAGACATAATATTATAACCTTTAGAATAAGGTGAAAAGAAAACACACTCGACAGGATTTGAACCTGTGACCCACGGCTTAGAAGGCCGTTGCTCTATCCAGCTGAGCTACGAGTGTATAAATGAATGGGCCCTGCGA
>Ga0194129_10008383_pt1 | contig 11968 bp, 11 predicted proteins | sample TA2KigCa35mmetaG_FD_150862 | JGI IMG/M metagenome (GOLD analysis project Ga0194129, IMG submission 150862) | Freshwater microbial communities from Lake Tanganyika, Tanzania - TA2015038 Kigoma Deep Cast 35m | ecosystem: Environmental > Aquatic > Freshwater > Lake | place: Tanzania: Lake... | reverse complement strand
CGACCATGCGCCAACCGCCGCGTACGAGCAGGCGATGGTAGACGTCCTCGTAGTAGGCGCCGTGGTTCCCCTCGCGATGGACGACCTCCTCGATCGCCTCGAACAACGACGGCGCGTCCTCGGTCGCGATGCGCTCGACGCCGATCGATTCGCCCGATGCTTCGGCCACCGTGAGCCATTTCCCGAACGCCGCGATCGAGCCGTCGGGGCGGATCACGGCCTTCATCGCCTCGGGGTCGAGCGCGGCCTTCGCGTCGACGAGGGCCGCCGTTCGAGGCGCAGCGCGCATCAGGCGGACGAGGAGGGCGGGCGAGAGGAGCAGGTCCCCGTCGAGCTTCACGAAGTCGTCGTCGGCAAGGAGCTCGCGCGCGACGAAGAGCGAGTGCGCGTTGTTGATGGTGGCGTGCTCGGCGTTCCAGACCGTGCGAACCGGGAGCGGGAGCGCGTTCGCATCGAGCCACCCTTCGAGTCGCTCGCGCAGGTACCCGGTCACGATGACGGCCTCGCGCGCGCCCGCGTCCGCGCAGGCCTTGAGGATCCGCGCGATGAGCGGTACGCCCGCGACCTCGACGAGCGCCTTGGGGCGGTCTGCGGTGAGGGGCATGAGCCGGCTGCCGACGCCGGCGGCGAGGATCAGCGCACGCATCGGCTCTCGGGTAGGCGGCGGGCGCGCCGAGGTCAAGGTGGAATGGCGGCGACTCGAGGTTGCGGACGCCCGCGCCTCGTGCACAAGTCCTCGGCATGGCAGAGCGGTTCCGTCCATTCGGAGCAGCGCACCTCGTCACGCTCGCGGTCGTGGCGGCGCTCGCGCTCGTCGGAGGATGGGCGGCGCGTCGGCGCGCCAACGTCGCGAGCTCCGCGCGTGGCCTGGTCGCGGTCGTCCTGCCGGTCGCGCTCGTGGCGCTCATGGCGGTGGATGCGCGCGACGGCGTGTCCTGGCGTTCGTACGCCCCGCTTCAGCTCTGCGACGTCGCGGTGCCGCTCGCGGTGGTCGCGCTCCTCGCGCGCGCGGGGCTTGCGGTCGACCTGACGCTCACCTGGACCGTGGCTGGCACGGTGCCCGCGCTCCTCACCCCCGACCTCGCGGAGTCGTTCCCGCACCCGCGCTTTCTCCTCTATTTTGCGCAACACGGCGGGCTCGTCGTGGCGGCGGCCCTGCTCGTCGCGTCCGGGGCGCGCCCTCGCCCGGGGACGCCGCTCCGCGCGCTCGCGTGGCTGAACGCGCTGGCCCTCGTCGTCGGGCTCGTCGACGTCGTGACCGGCGCAAACTTCATGTACCTGCGCCAGAAGCCGGGGGCCGCGACGCCGCTCGATCACCTCGGGCCCTGGCCGCTCTACATCCTCGCCTGCGAGCCGGTGGCGCTCGTGGTCTTCGCGGGTGTCGCGTGGGTTCTGCCGGCGCGGCCGAGGGGCGAGAGGGAGGGCGCCCCGCCCGCGTTGCCGTGAACCGCCGTCAGGCCGAGGCGCGCGCTCGGGCTTGGCGATGATCAATTGATGAAGGTCAACCAGTCCCTGGGGTCCTCAGGCGTCGTCGCCGGCGGCGCGGTATTTCGCTCGTCTCCACGAAACGTGGGATAGTTCGGCGCATGTCGGGTGGCGAGCCGAAGCGGACGGTCGGCGTGGTCACGGCCGCTGGACTGGTCGTCGCGAGCATGGTGGGCGGAGGCGTGTTCATCACCACCGGCGGCTTGCTCGAGCGCGTGCCCTCGGGGCCGGGGGTCGTGTTGGCTTGGCTCGTCGGCGGCCTCGCGGCGCTCGCAGGGGCGCTCTGCTACGCCGAGCTCGGGGTGTCGCTCGCGAGCAACGGGGGCGAATACCACTACCTGAGCCGCCTCTACCACCCCGCGCTTGGGTTCGTGTCGGCCTGGGTGTCGCTCGTGGTCGGGTTCGCGGCGCCGGCGGCGGCGATCGCCACGGTGTTCGGCTTCTACGTGCGCGAGTTCGCGCCGGCCCTCGAGCCCAAGGGGATCGCCGCGGTCGCGCTCGTGACGCTGAGCATCCTCAGTGTGTGGCGTGTGTCGGCGAGCGCCCGCTTCCAGAACGCGATGACCTACGGCAAGGTCCTGCTCGTGCTCGGCCTCGCGCTGCTCGCGCTGCGTCATGGAGACGCGTCGCGGCTCTTCGTCGCGAGCGAGCCGCTCGGGCCGATCGTGACGAGCGGCCGCTTCGCGGCGGGCCTGCTGCTCGTGAGCTTCGCCTATACGGGCTGGAACGCATCGAGCTACATCGCGGGCGAGGTCGACCGCCCGGAGACGGTGCTGCCGCGCGCGCTGGTCGGCGGTACAGTCGCCGTCACGGCGCTCTATGTCCTGCTCAACGTCGGGCTCGTCGTCGCCGCGCCGATGGAGACCCTGCGCGGGCAGTTCGAGGTCGCGCGCATCGCGTTCATTCACCTGCTCGGTCCGCGCGGCGGCGCGCTCGTCGCGGCCGTGGTCGCGCTCGGCTTCGTGTCGACGATCGGCGCCATGATCGTCACCGGACCGCGCGTCTACGAGGCGGTCGGTCGCGACTACCCGCGCCTGTCGTGGCTCGCCAGCCGCCGCGACGGTGGCGGGCCGCTCGCCGCGACCGCGCTTCAGTGCGCCATCTCGCTCGGGATGCTCGCGGCCGATCCGACGAAGCTCATCGAGTACATCGAGTTCACGCTGTCGATCACCGCAGCGCTAGCCGTCGGCGGCGTGTTCCTGCTGCGACGGCGCGGGCTCACCGGCCCGTTCAAGACGCCGGGCTATCCGGTGACGCCGCTCGTCTTCATCGGCATCATGATCTGGACCGCGGTGTCCCTCGTCATGCAGCGCCCGCTCTCGGTCGTGCTCGGCCTCGCGACGGTGTTCGCGGGACTCGTGGTATGGCGGGTCGTGAGCGGTCGTGGCGCGACGGTCGTCCCGGCGGCGGAAGGCGCTTCGACGGGGCACTGAGGTGGTTCGACCATGACCAACGAGCCTGCCTCGACCGCCGGGATTCGCATCGACAAGTGGCTGTGGGCCGCGCGCATCTGGAAGACGCGCGGGCTCGCGTCGAAGGCCTGCGATGCCGGGCATGTCACCGTGGCGGGCGTCTCGGTGAAGCCGTCACGCCTCGTGCGCCTCGGCGACAGGATCGAGGCTGTGACCCCTGGGGGCGTGAAAATCCTGGAAGTTCGCGGTCTCTCCGAGCAGCGCGGCCCTGCGACGGTCGCGCGGACGCTCTACGAGGACCACAGCCCGCCACCGCCGCCGCGAGAGGCGTTCGTGCCGGTGGCGCTGCGCGAGCGCGGCGCTGGCAGGCCCACGAAGCGGGACCGTCGCGTGCTCGGGAAGCTGCGCGGCGACTGACCCCCGGTGTCAGGTCGCGCCACGCGCGGGACGCACGGCGAACCGTGGTAGGCTCCCAGGGCCGGACGGCGTCGCGCGGACATGGCGGATCGAACTTCGTGGCAAGAGACGCTCGGCGACGCGCTGTCGCCGGGGGACGTCATCGCCGGGAAGTACCGCGTGCAGCGCTTGATCGGCCGCGGTGGGATGGGTGTCGTCCTCGAGGCGTGGCACCTCGACTTCGACGAGCCGGTCGCGCTAAAGCTCCTCCTGCCCGAGGTCAGCGCGAACGAGGAGGCGGTCGGTCGCTTCGAGCGCGAGGCGCGCGCTGCCTTCAAGGTCAAGGGCGAGCACGTCGCGCGGATGCTCGACGTCGGTAAGACCGAGTCGAACGCGCCGTACCTCGTGATGGAGTTCCTCGAGGGGTCCGATCTCGCGGACGTTCTGGCGAAGGACCGGCGGATGCCCATTGGCGATGCGGTCGACTGCATCCTTCAGGCGTGCGACGCCGTCGCCGAGGCACACGCGCATGGGATCGTGCACCGCGATCTCAAGCCGGAGAATCTGTTCGTCACCAAGCGACCCGACGGCTCGCCTTGCCTCAAGGTCCTCGATTTCGGCCTCTCGAAGGTCCACGGCGGCGCGGCCCGCGAGCGGCTGCTCACGGCGACCTATCAGTTGATGGGCACGCCGCATTACATGTCGCCCGAGCAGTGGATGGGGACGAGCGACGTCGGCCCCGCCTCCGACCTCTGGGCGCTCGCGGTCATCCTCTACGAGCTCATCACCGGCGTGCCGCCGTTCCGTGGCGAAAAGCTGATAGAGGTCTGTCAGCGCATCCTCGAGACAGAGCCCCCGCCGATGGCGACGTACGTCTCGGACGTGCCGCTCGCGCTCGAGGAAGCGATCCTCGCTTGCCTGCGGAAGGCGCCAAAGGAGCGCCTCGGCAACGTCGCCGAGCTCGCGATCCGGATCCACCCGTTCGCGCATCGCGAGGGTCGGCTCGCAGCGAAGCGCGCCTCGGGCGTGCTTCGGAGCGCGGGCATCGACGTTCAGGGCTTCATCCCTTCGACGACCATCGTCCCTCCTCCCGCGGAGGCCGCTGTCGACGACGAGGCGTTGATGACGACCGACCTCTCCTCCGACACGTCGACCGCGTCTCAGGTCCGCCGCGCTCACGCGTTTCTCGCGCTCGCGGAGCGTGCCCGCAAGTCGGGGGACGAGGGCGGCGACGGCGGGTCTTCTGCGCGCGGAGCGGCCTCGGCGGACGAGCGGGTAAGCGTCCCGACGTTGCTCATCCTCGATGAGGTTGGGCGCTTCGGCGACGTCCCCGTGAACAGCCGAACGCAGCTCGCCGTCCCGTTGACGGCTGAGCAGCGCGCGCGGCTCGACACCCCGACGACCGCCTTCGAGGTGCCGCGGCCGGCCGCGACCGCGCCTCCTCCGAGCCTCGCCCTCGAGTCGCCTTGGGCCACGATGAAGGTGACCGCGCTCGGCCCCGACGTGGAGCTGCCCTCCACCGCGCTCGTGCGCTCGGACGGCGCCTCCAAGCCCGCGAACGCCGCGGCCGAACGCCAGGCGCCGGAGGGGAGGGCGCTCGAGAGGACCGTCGTGACGGGCGCCCTAGGGCGGGCGATCGGCCGCGTGACCCTCGCGAGCCAACACCGCGCGTGGATGGGCATCGTGGTGGGGCTGGGCTTGCTCGTCGGTGTGCTCGCGAGCGCGCTGCTCGTCAACGTCGTGAGTCGAGCCGACGACGCGCCAGAGGCCTCGCCCTCGGCCTCGTCCACGGCGACCGCGACTGCGACCGCAGGGGCGGCTCCCGTCCCGCTGCCCGAGCCTACCCATCGCCCGGCAGGGCGCGCGTCGGCGTCGATTGGTCCCTCGACGCTCCCGCCGTCGGTGATACCCTCTCGACCTGCGTCGCTCGTGACGGCGACGCCCGACGATGGAACCTCGAAGCCTCCACTCACGGTCGGCAAGTCGAACGACTGAGCGCCGTCGATTGTGTCGGCGGCTCGCGCGCGCGACGACCCTCGCGTGCGCGCTCCTCGCATCCAGCGCGCACGCTCGCGACGAAGCGCCGCGCAACCCGGCGCTGGCAGAGAAGCTCTTCGGTCAGGGCAAGCAAGCGCTCGAGGCCGGTCGTCGCGCCGAGGCCTGCGAGGCGTTCTCTGCGAGTCAGGCCGCGGAGCCGTCGGTCGGCGCGTTGCTCAACTTGGCACGGTGCGACGAGGATGCCGGCAAAATCGCGACCGCGTGGGCAACGTATCGTGCCGCGGCGACGCTCGCGGGGCAACGTGGTGAAGCGGAGCGGCGTCGTGGAGCCCTCGAGCTCATGAGCCGCCTCGAAGCGCGGCTCGCGCGGCTCACGCTCGAGGTGTCGCCGCAACACGCACCCGTCGTGGTCGAGCTCGACGGCCAGGTCCTCCCCTCGATGAGCCTCGGCGTGGCGATCCCGGTCGACCCTGGCGAGCACCTCGTCGTCGCGCGCGCTCCCGAGCATGAGGCGTGGCGCAGCGCCGTGGTCGTGCAAGAGGAGGGGAGCCGCACGGTCGTGCTCGTCCCGCCGCTGAGAGAAATGGTTGGCTCGGGCGCTGCGAAGCCCGCGACGACTCCGCCATCGTCCGCGCCAGCGGTCGAGACGGTTGCCAAACGACCGATCGCGGAGCGAGCGGTTGGCGCCGTCCTCGCCGGCCTCGGGCTCGGCGCGCTCGCAGCCGGCGCGGTCGAGGGGGGGCGCGCCCTGGCCTTGGACGCGACGCTCGAGCGGCTGTGCGCGCCGCTGGGGGCGAGCGGCACGCGACCCTGCCCGAGCGAGCTGTCCGCGACGATCGACGCAGCCGAGGTCGCCGGGAACACCGCGACGGTCTTGCTCTCGGCGGGCGGGGCGCTCTTCGTGTCGGGCGCGACGTGGGTCATGATGACGCTCGGCTCGGACGAGCCTCGGAAGCCCATCGCATTTGAGCTTGCTCCGGTCGTTGCGCCGTCGTTCGCGGGGCTCCGCGCCCGCGGAGCGTTCTGAGCGTCGTCGAGGACCTCAGCCGGTGCGCTGGATCAGGTGAAAGCCGAACGGCGTCTCGACCACGTCGCTGATTGCGCCGACCGCGAGCGCGTAGGTCGCATCCTCGAAGGGCTTCACCATCTGGCTGCGTCCGAACGCGCCGAGGTCACCGCCTTGCGCCGAGGACGGGCAGTCCGAGTTCGCCTTCGCGAGGGCCGCGAAATCGCCGCCGCCGTCGAGCTGCTTCTTCAGGTCGGCGATGAGCTGCGCCGCGACCTCCTTCGATCGCGTCGCGCGGGACCGCATCGAGCCCTGGTACATGAGGAGGATGTGAGAGGCGCGGACCGAATCGCTCATGGCCGGGGTCCTACTGGGCGCGAGCGGTCGCGTCAACGTGCCACCGAAGACCCCGCGAGGGCAGCCTGTCGCGTGCCCGAGCGCCCACGGGAGAAATTGCAATCGCGCGGAACTCGGGTTACCCGTTGGGCTCACACGCGGTCGAGCGCGTGCCACCCAACGCATCGGAGCCCGACGTGAAGGTCTGTCCGTACTGCGGAAAGCAAAACCAGGATCACTACCGATTCTGCCTCGGCTGCGGTGCCGAGCTGCCGCCTCCTGGCGCGGCGCCTTCGGCTCCGGCGGGGGGCCATGGGATCGTCGACGAGGAGACCGTCGGCGGGACGGGGGCTCCGGTCGCGGCGCCCGCCGAGCCGGCTCCGCCTCCCGAGCCGCCGCCTGGGACTTGCCCCGAGTGCTCGACCGTCAATCCGCCGACGAACCGCTTCTGCGCGTCGTGCGGCTGCAAGCTCGAGAAGAAGGCTGCCGCGGCGCCGCCGCCCAAGGCCAGGACGGTGGTCCCATCGGAGCCTACGAGCGGCTTCGTGCTGGTCGCGCTCGACGCCGAGGGGAACGACATTGGCCGCTTCGAGCTGCCGCGTGGGGAGACCGTGCTCGGTCGCGCGACTGGGGGGGTGTTCGGAAATGACGCCTTCCTCTCGCCGAAGCACGCGCGCCTCGTGGCGAAGGACGGACGCCTCACCGTCTCGGACGCTGGTTCGCTGAACGGCATCTACCGCAAGCTCCTCGCCGAGCAGCGGGCGCCGCTCGCTCCGGGGCAATTCTTCAGGATCGGCCAAGAATTGCTGGTGTTCGAGACGCTCGAGGCCAAGCCCGCCGATGCCGACGGCGTCACGCTTCTCGGGGGCACGTCGGACGGCGTCGTCGGGCGCGTCAGCTTGGTGGTCGGCCGCGCCTCGCGCTCCCCGAGCGTCGCGGTGCCGGCGCACGGCCTGCACCTTGGCCGCGAGCGCGGCGACGTGACCTTCTCGGACGACGGCTACGTCTCGGGGCTCCACTGCAAGGTCAGCGCCGAAGAGGGCCAGATGTACGTGACCGATTTGGGGAGCTCGAACGGCACCTTCGTGCAGCTGCTCGGTGAGGTCGAGCTGAAGGCCGACGAGCTCTTGCTCATGGGTCAGCAGCTCTTCCGCGTCTCCACCTGATGAGTGCCGACGGCGCTCGTTCCGACAGGAGCTCTCGTGTCCCGCAAGCAAGTCGTCCTCGTCACTGGCGCAAGCGGTGAGGTCGGCAACGGGCTGATCCACCGCCTCGCCAAGCTTCACCACTACGACATCCTCGCGCTCGATCTGCGCGACGTCGACGACGAGACCGGCGCCAAGTGCCAGGCCCGCCTCGTCGGCGACATCCTCGATCAGCGCTTGCTCGGGAGGCTCGGGAGCGAGTTCGAGATCCACGCGATTTTTCACCTCGCGGCCCTGCTCTCGACGCGCTCGGAGTTCACACCCGAGACGGCCCACGAGGTCAACGTCATGGGCACCCTCAACCTGCTCAAGCTCGCGGTCGAGCAGTCGCGCTCTCACGGCGGTCGGGTGAAGTTCCTGTTCCCGAGCTCCATCGCGGTCTACGGCGTGCCCTCGCTCGCCGCGAAAGCGTCGTCGGGTCCGGTGCGCGAGAGAGAGTTCACGGAGCCGACGACGATGTACGGCTGCAACAAACTCTACTGCGAGCACCTCGGTCGCTATTACGGTCGGCACTACCGTCAGCTCGCCGCCGAGAGCGATCGGAGCGCCGTCGACTTCCGCTCCCTGCGCTTCCCTGGGCTCATCTCGGCGTTCACGGTCCCTCACGGGGGTACCAGCGATTACGCGCCCGAGATGATCCACGCCGCGGCGAAGGGCGAGGAGTACGCGTGCTTCGTCAGGGAGGACTCGCGCATCCCCTTCATGGCGATGCCCGACGCCATCGATGCGTTGATGGCGCTGATGGAGGCGCCGACCGAGCGGCTCTCGACCTCGGTCTACAACGTCACGGCCTACAGCCCCTCCGCCGGCGAGTTCGCGGAGCTCACGCGCGCGGCGTTCCCCGGCGCCAAGATTCGCTTCGCCCCCGACGTGCGTCGTCAGGGCATCGTCGACTCGTGGCCCGCCGTGATCGACGATGCGAAGGCGCGTGCGGACTGGGGCTTCGCGCCGTCCTACGATTTGAAGCGGACGTTCGACGAGTATCTCGTTCCGAACATCCGCGCCCGCTATTCGCTCGGCGGGCCGCTCGGGGTGTGAGCGTCTTGGCCGTCGTTGGCCTCTGCGCTCCGATGCTCATGACCACGAGGTCATTCCGCTTCGGTGCTCGAGTCCGCCTAGGCCGCGCCGCTCCTCCCCTTCGCGGGACCGCTCGGGGTGTGAGCGTCGATTTCGGCGTTGCGTCCTCTGGTGCGATGCTCACGCACTCGAAGTGCGTTCCGCTTCGCTCCTCGGCCGCGCCTTGAACTCGCCGCTCCTCCCCATCGCGGGAGGGGGCAAGAAGCGAGGGAGGCCGGAGGGGTCTCCGAACGAAGCGGAGACGAGCGCAAGGCGCCCGTTGCGGGCGCCGATAAGGCGCGCGTCGAGCATCGTACGGAGCACCCACTGCGGGCCTCCCGAGCGCCGCTCGGGGTGTGAGCGGCGACTTCGGCGTAGCGTCCTCTGGTGAGATGCTCCCGGACCTTGAAGGTCGCTGCGCTTTGCTCCTTGAGTGCGCCACGACTACACTCCTCCTCGCCTTTTTCGTGTCGACTTCGAATTTCGTGCCAGCGGTTGCTCCTTCCCATGATTGAAAGTTCCAGCATCCGAAGGCTCAAAAATCACGAGGCAGGTCAGAACGGCAAGCCTTTGGAATACGGCCGCCGCGCGGGGCGTTTTCGCGAGGTCGGGTAGCCGCCGTGCCGCACCTCGCCGCCATCGCCGCGTTCGTCCTCGTGCCCGCGCTCGGCGCAGCGCTCGGCTCGCGCGAGGCCCGAGCGTGGCTGCGTGGCACGGGCAGCGTCCGGCAGACGCTGTCGAACGCGGGCGTCGGGCTCGTGTTCCTCGTGACCCAGCTCGCCCTGCGTGGCGTGCTGCTCGGCGCGTTCGCGGAGCTCGCCGCAAGGGTGCCCTGGAAGCTCCCGTCGAGCCCCGCCAGCGTCGCGCTCGCCTTCGTGCTCCTCGACCTCGTCTACTACGTCCAGCACCGCCTCGAGCACGCGGTGCCGCTCCTCTGGGCGATCCACTCGGTGCATCACCAGTCGCGCGACTACAACCTCTCGGTGTCGCTAAGGGTGGGCGCGCTGTCGTCGCTCTCGACGCTCGGGTTCCACGCGCTCCTCGCGCTCGTCGGGGTCGAACCCACGACCTACGCCGCGGTCGCGACAGTTCACGCCGCGCTGCTCTTCACGCTCCACGCCCGCACGAAGCGCGCGCTCGGGCCGGGGCGCTTCTTCAATGCGCCGGTGTTTCATCGGGTGCACCATGGTGCCGAAGCCGATTTCATCGACTGCAACTTCGGCGGCGTGCTCCTCGTCTTCGATCGGCTGCTCGGGACGTTCACGCCGTACACGCGCGAGCCGACCTTCGGCGTCACGGGGAGCCCGCCGGTGCACGACCCGCTCGCCGCCAACCTCTCCCCGTTCGCGGAACTCGCGGCCGAGATCGCACGGCGCCCGACGCTGCGGGGGAAGGTGCGCGCCCTGCTCGTCCGCGATCCCTGACGCGGCTCCGGTGCGGGGCGTGACCCGGCGCAGCGCGCGGCTCCGGCGCGGACGGCACCTCGACGACGAAGCCGGGGTGACTCACACCGACCCGAGGCCGAGCGGAGACGCGCGTGACACGGGGACGCGGATGCGCTTTCGTGGCGGTATGAGTTCGGTTCGACATGCGCTCGGCATGGGCTCGATGGCGCTCGCGCTCGCGGCGGGCACCGGCTGCGATGGCGCGAGCGACGACGCGGGCGGCGAGGATCCGTCCGTGACGCGCATCGCGTTCGGCTCGTGCATGAACCAGAACAAGCCGAAGCCGGTGCTCGAGCTCGCCGCCGCCAGCCGGCCCGATCTTTTCGTGTTCCTCGGTGACAACCTCTACGGCGACACGGAAGACATGAGCGTGATGGCCGCCAAGTACGCCACGCTCGGGGCCTCGCCGGAGCTCGCGACGCTGCGTGACGCCGCACCGATCGCGGCGACGTGGGACGACCACGACTACGGCGCGAACGATGCGGGCAAGGAGTACCCGAAGAAGGCCGAATCGAAGGCGCTCTTTCTCGATTTTTGGGGCGAGCCCGCCGACTCGGCGCGGCGTACGCGCGACGGGATCTACACCGCCTACCGCTACGAGCTCCCGGGCGGGGTGCTCCAGGTGCTCTTGCTCGATACGCGCTGGTTCCGGGATCCGCTCGAGCCGAACATGGGTGCGCCCTACCAACACGATTACCAGCCGACGACGGACCTCACGCGCACGATGCTCGGCGAGGCCCAGTGGACGTGGCTCGAGGAGCGGCTCCGGGAGCCGGCCGATGTGCGGCTCGTCGGGACGAGCACGCAGTTCGGGCACAGCTACAACGGCTGGGAGTCGTGGACGAACCTGCCGCACGAGCGCCAGCGCATGATCGAACTCGTGGCGAGCACCGGCGCGAACGGCGTCGTGTTCATGAGCGGCGACGTGCACTGGGGCGAGCTGTCGCGGCAGACGACGTCGAGCTACCCGCTCTACGACGTCACCTCGAGCGGCATCACGCAGACGTGGTTCGGCATCGACTCGAACGACAACCGGGTCGGCGAGGCTGTGCCCGAGAACAACTACGGCTTCATCGACATCGCGTGGCGAGGCGCCGAGACGGCGCTGACGCTTGGACTCGTCGACGTAGCGGGGACGGTCCGCGTGACGCACGAGGTACCGCTCGCGGAGCTCCAGCACACGGCGCCCTGAGGACGACGTGGGCGCGGTATGCACGACAGGGGCAGTCTACCTCGACGGCGTGGCAGGGTCGGGGGCGGCGGTGCCGACCGACGCGGTCGCGCAGAGCGCCGCGGAACACCTCGTTCGTCAGCCGGCGTGCGTCCATCGCCATCTCCGCGCAGGAGGCGGCGGCGAGCGAGGCAACCTGTCGACTGAACCGGGGCGAGGCTCAGACCCGCTCCTCGCCTTCGCGGGGCCGCTCGGCGCGGGAGCGCCGGGGGCTTGACGCCTGCGATGCGCCCCGCAACCCTCGGCTCCGCATGACCATGCTCGCGCCGGGGACGAAGCTCACCGACAACCTGACGCTCGTGCGCGTGCTCGGCGAGGGCGGCATGGGCACGGTGTGGCTCGCGGAGCACCGCGCGCTCGGCAGCGAGGTCGCCGTCAAGGTGATGCACCCCGAGCTC
>Ga0194129_10008382_pt1 | contig 11969 bp, 9 predicted proteins | sample TA2KigCa35mmetaG_FD_150862 | JGI IMG/M metagenome (GOLD analysis project Ga0194129, IMG submission 150862) | Freshwater microbial communities from Lake Tanganyika, Tanzania - TA2015038 Kigoma Deep Cast 35m | ecosystem: Environmental > Aquatic > Freshwater > Lake | place: Tanzania: Lake... | reverse complement strand
CTATTTTATCAGGACCGACTGCTTTAATAGATGCATCCGTGGTAGCAACATTTGTAAATCTCCAGTGTCTAAACGCAAATGTTACCGTCACTTTCTTGAACTGATTGTTGTCGGCCCACGACAGAGCAATGTCATTCATGCTGACTGGATATGAGTCTATCAGTTCTATCGTTGTAGAAAGCTCTGCATCATTATCATACACGTTTATCTTAGTATCGACAGCATAGTCAGACATGTAGTTAGAACGATAGTTTAGATTTGATTCACGACCACCGGGGTCTATGGGTGAATAAGCAAATACATTGTTAAGCCAATTATAAAAGAATATCCATACCAGACTTTCTTTATCAGCGATAAAGCTCATTGACATATCAGTAAAGTTTGCGTTGTATGGAAACTTTTGCGCCGGCCCATAGCCATATCTATTTACTGACGATAATTGCATCGTTACACCTGGAGCACGTACAGATTCGGCTCTAAAGCTTAAAGTTTCTCCGAATGTAGCCTGCGGTCTGCGATCGCCACCAACCGTCACCGCTGTATTATAGAGTACTGGCGGTATCGGTATCTCTACCTCAAACTTGTTTGTAGGTAGCGTTCCAGTATTAGATAGATGAGACTTGAAGGTCCTTACATTAAACACCATTAGATTGTTACCTTGAGCATATTAATGCTCTTTGTGTGTACGTAGTTTATTGGCTTCTTCATGAATCTTTCTGTTGGCAGCATCAGCGCCTTGTCCCAGTTTTCAGGATCTATGTATATAAACTTCTGCATGATGTGTCCCGAGAGATATCTCTTCACGCATGGTTTGAAGTATCTCATTCTAGATGCCGATTCTAACAGCTGGTAGGTTATTCTAAGTCTAGTGGTCTTGTCTTTCTTATTGTTATTTATTGTATAGTATAGAGCGTCCATAAGATTAGCTCTATAGTTTCTTGGAAGATAGTGTAGGTTTAACCCCAGAAAGCCGTCTGAGTATAGCTCTATAGGAAATACCAAAGGAAACATGTCATAATATGGCAGAGTCTGCTTATGCTTAGGATTATAGAAAAACATAAACATCTGGCCTATGTTCTGAGCATTGAGAGTACTGCGTAAATTCTTTACGTCTATGATCTCATTGTTATTTACTTTCTTCACTCGTGAAGATTGATCTCGATACCAGATTCTCGATCTTTTCTCACTAGACTTTATGTTAGAAGATTGCTCTGCTATGGTTTTAAATATTGTTGTTACCATGATATTCCAAGATGCTTCTCGGTGAAAACCTGAAATAACCATCCGCGGTCTAAACAATATTCTTTTGCGGCATTCCACTTAGCCTCATTCACTCCCCATGTATATACCTCGGTTATATACTTCTTGGTAACTTTACCAGGGTGCTTTGGAGGTTTGGTCTGCTTCTCAGGCTTGACCTCGATCATTACTGTCTTGATAGACCCGTCTTTTTCTCTCTTCTTGACCAGAAAGTCTGGAAAATATCTATGGACTTTCCTGTCAACTGGAGATCTATATGGTATGAAGAATTCCTCTGACTGCCAGCTGATAACATCTGAATGGCGGTCTAGATAATTCATAAGCTTTAATTCCCAGCTCGACCTGTAAACTACCTGAGCTGGGTTTCCCTTGTACTTCTCTGGAAACTGTGGCTTGAAGAAACCTTTCATGAACTCTATTTATTCATGATAAATAGAAGAAACAATATTGAGTTTATAGAAACAAATGACCGGCAAACCGAAGTCGCCCCGACCAGGAACTCAGCCTCCACCGAGGCCAACGCCCGCCGGGCCGCGGCCATCACGCGCCGATTCACTCGCCGATTCACTCGCCGAGTTCGGCAAAAATCTCCTGCGCCGCACGTCCCTGGGCCTCCTCTCCAACCTCCCCCTCGTCGCTGGCGCTGCCGTTGGGGCCGGGACAATTGCTGCGGCTTATATTAATAAGCGACCATTTGATCCGGGTCTTTTAGTCCCGGACAAATTGATATTTCCTAGAGACTTAGCAAACTATTCTTTGAGTATGTCCTTTGAATTTAAGAAATATAAGAGACGCGCTGTATCTCAGCAACCATACGTAAAACCAGACGGAATGATTCGCCTTCCAGTGCCTAAGGGAATACAAGATAAGTTTGATATGACTTGGTCAGATAAAAAACAGACACCAATGATCGGTGCCGCCGTGGAATCTATTTTGGAACAAACCCAAGGAACTCCAACTACAGGTGCTGCGCAAACGCTTCCGGGAGTCGTTTTGGGTGCAATCAGACGTGCAGTCAATCCATTTGGGGTCGCCGCGCCCACCATCGCGGCCGCCGCTCAAGGTTTTGGTATTACTCAAGCTAACAACGCCCTTCAGGCGCTCACCAAACTTCCAGGATTTCCGGAAGGCGAGAAAATAGAATTAAGTGATATACTTCAACCACTCGGTCTTGCAGTCAATCCATTTCTCAGTGTACAGTTTGAGCAGCCAACGTTCAAAACACATACATTTCAATGGAAACTTATTCCTAGAGATCCAGATGAAGCTAAAGTAATCAATAAGATTATTAGACTTTTTAAGCTTTCTCTCTTGCCAGACATTGCTGCTAAAAGCGGAGGTACTCTTCTAGAGTATCCCAACATAGTTCATGTAAGTTTCTACGGCGTTGATAGCTATCTCTATAGGTTTAAACCTTGTGCAATAACTAGCTTTACGGCAAATTATGCGCCGGCCGCAACCCCATCATTCTTTAAGGGTTCTCAGAACGTGCCTACAGAAATAGAGATAAATCTTGGATTAAAGGAAATAGAGTTCTGGACTAAGCAAGATTTCCCTAAAGGCTATGATCCAAATACGCAAGAATCGTTAATACCGAGTGCAGTGGAAAAACTCGCCGCTGCGGCGATCGCTGCAGCAATTACTTAAGAAGAACAGTTCTTCTTATCTATAACCAGTTTAGAGCTAATAATGCCACAAAAATATTTCTCTAAGTTTCCACTTATTATTTATAATAATCAACTCGCTGTAAACATTACCGAGCGAGTGGTGATTCGTGACTTCCCATCAAAAAATAATCTTCTATACTATCCTTATGATCTTCAGAACAACGAGCGCCCGGATCAGCTAGCCGATCGTATTTTTAATGATGAATATATGAGCTGGATAGTATACATGTCCAATGGCATGACCGATCCATACTATGATTGGTATATGCCGGATGATACGTTCAATGACTATCTTCTAAAGAAATATGGAAACACAGACAAGATAAGCTCAAAGGTCGCATACTATAGAAACAACTGGTATGATGATACAGATGTTATAACGATCGCTGAGTTCAATAGTCTTCCAGACATTCCAAAGTATGATGCCTTTGGAAACTTGTATCTCGATACCGCAAAGAGGTATTATGAGGTTGTTCTGACCGGGAGCAACGTCACGGCGTACAAGCGAAAGAGAATCGATGAAGAAATAACCACTAATAAGATCGTGAGATATTCTATATCTGGAAACTCAGCTTTCTCTAACAATGAAATATTGAGCGTCAATCTTGGCTACGCAAATACAAGCAGCAATGTCTTTGTGGCATCGGTTACTGGCGCCGGGCAGGTTCTAGCCTCAAACTCAACCACGCTGACAATACAGCACACCACTGGATACGTGGACTCAGTTCCGACCGGATATAAATTTACGTCGAACAACAGCTATGTCTATGGCGGCGAGAGCTCATCCAACTGCACCGTGTCGGCTGTGTATTCTCTAGCCAATAATATAGTTGCTGCTGAGGCCATATACTGGAGTCCGGTAACAATATACGACGAAGAGTATGAGAGAAACGAAAAGAATCGTACAATCAGGCTGATGAACCCAGGTGCGGTGGATCAGGTCGCGCAGAAAGCATCAGACGCCCTAGCCGGTCTATTATAACATGGCTCTAAACTCGTACCAGCCGGGAGATTTAATAATAAACAGCATGTCCATTGCCGGGCGTGTGATAAATTCTGGATTTATATCCGGATCGATATACGAAAGTATATTCATGCCGTGCGTCATCGGTGAGTTCAACGTTCGCGACACCGATGATGCTCTGTTTGCTGGGCTAAATTTATCTGGTGGCGAGCCATTCACCATTGTGTTTCAGGCTCCCGGTGGTCAGAAGGCGTCATATAAGTTTTTGGTCAATAAGGTAGTGAATCTAGCGCCAAGCGCTCAATATAAATCTCGTACGTTTACAATCATTTGCTCGTCTGAAGAAGCATTTTATGCTGCCGGTGGTGTAGACAAGCATGGGTATATACAGAAGAGTTATAGTAAAAAACAAATATCTTATAACATTAAAGATGTATTGAATAGCTATCTCAAGACTAAAAAACAAATAAACATTGAAGATACTAAAGGTGTTCAAGATATAATAGCACAGAATGAAAAAGCCTGGGATTTTATTGATCGTCTAAAGACACTAGCAGTATCGTCTAAGAACGAGTCATCAAGCTATGTCTTCTTTGAGAACCAGAAAGGATTCAACTTCATCACTATAGAGAGCATGTTTAGAGGAACGCCGGTGAAGTCTTTTGTTCAGGACTCCGCAGTAGGCACGGATATGATGAAGCTGACCGACAATAATATCTTTGGCTATGAGCTGCCTCATATGATTAATGCAATTGACCGTATCGACCGCGGAACTATGAAGTCGCGGTTTAACTACTTTAATTATGAGACAAACGAATATACATCAAAGACTATTGATTTTCCAGATGCTAAAGATAAGTCTGGTGGCGCTGGTAGTTGGAACAATGCATCATTCATTTCTAAGTTTGGTAAATACCCAGGTAGAAATTCAGTTTTACCTTATGATAATCGTAGACCAATAACAAATATTCCAGAAAGTACTCCAAATCAATTAGCTTATTCCGGTAACTTAATGCAGAGTCTTATAAAACTAAGAGTATTTGGAGATGCAAAGCTTAAAGCTGGTGATCTTATAGATGCTAAAATAAACCAGCAGAATTCCTTGACGTCAAATTCCCGTCAAGATACAGATATATCAGGTAAGATGATTATAGCATCTCTCAGACACATGATTAACCCGGAGGGAGAACGCCCAAGATACAGTTGTGTCATGGAATGCATGAAGGGAACACCAGCTCAATGATGGTAGATAGATCAGGAGACTACAGCGGCAGCAGATGGCGTGGACGAGTAGTCAATGTAATGGATCCCAAAAAGCAAGGCCGTGTTCAGGTTCGTCTTTTTGGCTTTCAAGATAATGCAGCACTCATTCCGGATAAAGACTTATTTTGGGCCATACCAAAAGTACCATTAACACATGGCGCTTCTTTTAAAGGAGTGGGTTCTTCTCCAGTGGGTGTTGTTCCGGGATCTATAGTAGAAGGATATTTTGCAGACAGTGATAAAACTATTCTTATTGCTGATGGAACACTGCCTTCGGCCGGAACAACTAAACCAGGCCGTATCGTAGATGGTTCATACGATATAGATTCTGCCACAAATGATATAGCTCGAGCTTCTAGAGATCAAGACCTAAACGCAGCACTTGGAGGAAAAAATCTAACTGCGCTTGCTGCAAAAGGATTGAAGTTTGCATCACTATCGGCTGGAGTGGGCGTTTTATCGTCGATTCCCAGAAACTTAATATCTACAATGATGCAGCTAGATCCGTATAATATGTCTGGTTCGCTTAGCGGTTCAATCATGGCAATGAGTAAAATTAAAGCTATTGATTTATTTAGCTCACCAGCAGGTCTAATAGACATTGGATCTGGTAGTATAACTAGAGCTCTATCATCAATGATGGGCTCAATTGGAGTTAATCAAACATTAACTCTTGTAAACTCTCTTAATCCAGCAACAATGTCACCAGATACTCTTGATGCTACAAACATAGCACTTGGTAATATATCATCAGCTTTTCAGAGTGGTATGCCTAATCCACTAGACCGTCTATCAGCACCGGCATATAATCCATCTGTGATAAGTTCTTCTGGTCCATATGTAAATTCGTCTCAAGCTCTAAAAAGCAAGCTTTCTGGAATATCTACTATATCTGCACTGGGAACTTTAGGCGGTATAGACTCACTTGCAAGTATTCCTGGTGGAATTACTGCTGGCCAAGCTCTTCTTAGTGATATTGCTGTCGGCTCATTCATTTCATCCGGATCCATAACCAGCGGTGCTGGTCTTGCTGCTGGTCTTGGTTCAATAATGAATGCTGTTCAGCTTGGTGGGCTCAATATGCTTTTCGGTGCATCTCTTTCAAGTATAAATCAGCTAGCTGGTATAGCCACTGGCATAGTTCCCCAACTTTCTAGCTTAGTTAATTCAGTCAATACTCTTACTAGCATAGCTTCAGCGGTTTCGGCGTTTAAAGATACAATTTCTATTCCTAGTATAACAGATGAGCTTTTAACATCAATGCTTGGTAAACTAAAGTCTGATGCTCTTAAAATGATTCCGGGCGACCCTCCGCCGTTACCTGAACCAAGTACTACTACAGACTCGACAGCTGCTACAACTCCTGCTGTTTCTACAAAACCCGCTGCACCTACTGTAGGATCTGCAGATCCTGCTGCATTTAAAGCTTTGGTTGGAGATGAGGTAGTTGGTGGAGATCAGGCATTTTCGTCAAACACTGAAGTTGGAGATGAGGTAGTTGGTGGAGATCAGGCATTTTCGTCAAACACTGAAGTTGGAGATGAGGTAGTTGGTGGAGATCAGGCATTTTCGTCAAACCCTGAAGTTGAAAATGAAAAAATAATGAAAGAGATAGGTGCTCAGCAGCAAGTTCAGCAATTCCAAGCAGAAGATGTTAGAGCAACAAACGTTTATGGCGCTCGGTTTGGCGCTGCTAGGAATAGATAATGGTTAATGTTCCTATATTTGATACTGTAACTGGTCTATTTACTGGTAAGACTAAGCAATTATCTTCGCCTTCTGCAGCAAACACACGTACTCCAGGAACTACCTATGCATCCGAGTATCCATATAACTATACCCAGGTAACTAGAGCCGGTCATGAGATACAGTTAGATGACACTAGTGGAAATGAGCGAGTTAGAATAGCTCATAAATCAGGCAGCTATACAGAAATCTCTGAAGATGGACGCAAGGTAGAGGTAGTAACCGCCAATGAAAGTAAAACCGTAAAGCAGAGTACTACTATAACTATAGAAAAGAATGGTGATATAAAGATAGGTGGTGGAGCACGCGTGGTTATAGGTGGAGATGCTCATGTTGAAGTCAAGGGAAATATGACTCAAGTTGTCGGTGGCAGTTATAATATGACCGTAAATAAAGACTATAATATACTTGTTAAAGGACAAATTACTCAAAATTCTTTAAAAGATTCATATTACAACGCCGAGGAAGATATGTATTCACTTGGGGCGAATTGGACCGGCGGTACAACGAAAGGTGAAACGAAGATCAGATCTAGAAAGTTATTATATATGGATTCTCTTGAAGGTCCTATTCAAGGAATTGCTGCAGCTAATGTATATGTTTATGCTGGTCAGAATGCTAGATTGGTTGCTAACGAAGGTCAGGCTGGTTTGATTGGTATACTTGGATCTGCAACAATTTCCGGAAATACCTATGTTGCAATTCACGCGGCCGGCGCCGAGGCTCAAGATCCCACGGGTGCCAATCCTCCAAAGGGTGGAGAACTTAGAATATCTGCTAATGCTGCTAACTTTACTACAAAGTCTGTCAATTCGTGGGATGTAAATGGTGCTGGATTTATTTGGAAATATGATGGTAGTTATAGCATTGTAAACTACAGTCAAGGAGTACCAAGCATATCACAGCCACCAAGTCCAACGAATTTGAGAAATAAATAACATACCATGGCAAGAATAGACTACTACACACAGCTGGACATAAAGCAGGAGTACTTCAGCGACTTTCTGTCATCGTTTGATAAGAGCCCTCTCTCGAACGATCTGGCTAGAATGGGCAGTGAAAACAGCGTAAAGCAGTCGATCCGCAATCTAGTGCTCACCAACATAGGAGAAAGACTATTCCAGCCGGACATAGGCGGTAACGTATTGAGTATGCTGTTCGAGCCATTTACTGGCTTTATTGCAGAAGATCTCAAGAAAGATATACTAAATACAATAAAGCAGAATGAATCCCGTGTGTCGGCCTCAGATCTTACAGTTCAAGTAATACCGAGCGCAGATCTGCGCTCGAGCTCAGATGATAACAAACTCACAGTGAACATATTCTTTTTTATTATGAATAACCCTAATCAAGTATCTGTAAGTCTAGTACTCCAGCGAGTGAGATAGAATGGCAACTGCAAACTCATCTATTAGTCTGGCGTCGCTGGACTTTGATACTCTAAAGAATAACCTTAAGACATTTTTAAGCTCTCAGTCAGTCTTCAAGGACTATGACTATGAGGGTTCAAACATGAACGTTCTTCTTGACGTGCTGTCATACAACACGTTCATGAATGCGTTCTATCTCAATATGGCTGTCTCTGAAATGTTCTTGGACTCGGCGCAGCTCAGGTCCTCGGTGGCATCTCATGCTAAGATGCTTAACTATACGCCACGATCACGTAGATCATCTGCCGCCGTCGTTAATCTGGTAGTTCCGACCTCTAACGCAAACGTTCTCACAATACCAAAGGGCACGTCGTTTATTGGAAAAAACATCAACGGCAACTACACGTTTACGACAGATAAGTCTCTGACGGTGACCTCGGGAAACAACACATTCAACGTCGCGAACGTATCGATATATGAAGGATCGTACCTGCAGGACGCGTTCGTTATGAACTACGCTGACGAGACGCAGAAGTTTAGTCTGTTAGATCAAAATGTCGATACTAATAGCTTGGTAGTCGTGGTATCTGAAAACGATGGTGCCAATACAGCAGAGTATCTTTTTTCAGGTAGTCTATTCGGTGTTACTAGCAGCGCGAATGTGTACTTTCTTCAAACAGATATCGATGGCAGATACCAGCTTTTGTTTGGCGATGGAGTACTCGGTAGAAGACCGCTGAACGGTGCGGTAATCACAGCCGAATATAGATCATGCAACGGAGAGCTCGCCAATGGCATTGATACATTTGCCCTTGAAAGTGATCTTGGTGGTATAAACAATACCGATATTGCTGGTCTTGACGTCACTACAGTAAGTATAAGCGCGGATGGTGCGGCGATAGAGTCCATAGAGTCTATAAGATATAATGCGCCGAGACACTTCCAAACACAGGAGAGAGTGGTAACTACTCAGGACTATATAGATTTGATACTTACTAACTTTCCAGATATACAGAGTGTGAATGCCTATGGCGGTGAGACCGTCTCTCAATTTGGCGATGTCGAATATGGAAAAGTTTTTATTTCCGCGAGCACGTATTCCGGAAATGCTCTGACCGAAAACTCAAAGGAAGAATTACTTAGTTTCCTCCGGGCGCGTTCAGTTCTTGGCATAACGCCAGTGATCATAGATCCAGAGTATACCTACGTGACTCTAAACTCTGTCGTTCACGTAGACTTTACTCAGACCGGTCTGACACCGGCACAAATAAAGACTGCAGTAATAAACACAATATCTAACTATGATGATGATAATCTTCAGCAGTTCGGTAGAGATTTTAGAATGTCGTCGCTGATGACAGCGATAGACTATACCGATGTCAGTATCATAAGTAACGAGACTGCTGCCTTTGTGTATAAGAAGTTTACTGACTTAGAGGAGATAAGTGGACACCCCTTTATAGTAGACTTCCACGGTAACGAGCTACGTCGCGGTACTGTTCTAAGTAATACCTTCAAGACTGATGGCAGAACATATGTTCTAACGGACTTTATCGCCGGCGCGACGACTGGTGCCGGCAATCTTTATAAGCTAGAGAGCACCATCAAAAATAATAACACCGGAGACGTCATCACTATCCAGGGAGATGTCCCTCCTGCCAGCGCGATCAACTATTCTATTGTTGGAAGCATAGACTATAAAAATGGTATCATTAGAGTATCCAAAACTAACTTTGACGCGGTGCCAACCGGTGGTCTTAGAGTATTTGCTACTACTGTAAATCAAGACATATATGCCAGTAGAAATAACATTGTCCAGATAGATACCGGATCTGGTCTGTCTATATCCGTAGTAAGCGGCTAATGACTACAGAAAGATATATCTCTCCGTTTGTTCAGGGCCAGTTTCCTCAGTTTTATAAAGAATACGGTCCGAATTTCATAGCGTTTGTTCGCGCCTACTATGAATGGCTGGAAAGCTCTGAAAACCCACTCGGCCAGGCGCGAAGCATGTATTCGTATGCTGATATAGACGAGACACTTAATAACTTCGTTATAAACTTTAAAAATAAGTATATGTTATCGCTGCCAGAGAATATATCTTCGGACAAGCGCCTTACAATAAAGCATATAACTGATCTGTATAGAGCTAAAGGTTCTGCAAGAGCTTATGAGCTTCTATTTAGAATATTGTTTAACGAGGACCTGCAGGTATATATTCCTGGAAATGATCTGTTTCGTTTATCCAACAACAGTTATATAAAGCCTGAGTACATTGAGGTGTCTAACAACTCATATCTAGCCAAGCTTGTTGGCAGGACTATACAGACCAGCGACGGTCTTGGAGAAGCTGTAGTCGAGTCCTACTCTACTAAGACCGTCGACAATAAAATCATAAACGTTTTGACTTTAAGTTCAGTAACAGGTTCATTTAAGTATAAGCAAAAAATATTATGCTCTGATCTATACGTCAATTCTTTGGAAGACACCATAGGTGCCTTTGAGTATAATAAACTTACCACCTCTGAAAAAAGTCAGTATTCTTTAGCTCTCACACCAGATTCATCACCATTTATACTTGGCTCATTATCAGCAATTGGTATAATGAATGGCGGTACTGGATTTTCTGTTGGTGAAAGTCTACTTGTTAATTCAAGCAACGGTAAAGACGGTATCGCCAGAGTAGCGGCTGTTAGAGACGAAAACGGTAAGGTTACTTTTACTCTAATTGACGGCGGCTCTGGCTTCTCAGTAAACGCCGCGGTTACTGTTACTGGTGGTGGCGGCTCTGGAGCCACATTTAAGGTCGGTAATCTTATAGATAAGGAAGTTTTTAGGATAAACATTGACGACATAGAAGATGCTAATACTACTATTTTAGACACATCAGCTGATGGATGTAATCTATCGATAACCGCCCTGTCTGGAGGAAATTTTTTCCCTGGTGATAATGTTTATAGCGCAGCGCAGGTAAATGTAATTACCACAGACGTTAGTTATCTAGTAAGTAATAATATGGCTAATGGTGAGAGTTTGTCCAATAGTACTCTCGGAATAAGCAGTTTAGTTGCTCACAGAGTAGATAAAAGTCTGGTTTATCTAAATGGGTCTGACATAAACAACGCCAATCTAACTATTGGCACCACTCTTATAAGCAATACTACCAGCTCTGTTATAACCATAAATAGTAAGTTTGCAATTCAAAATACATATGGTAATGGCACCGTGTCATTTGTCAACTCCAGTCTTATCACGGTCACCGGTGACTTTGGATACTTTGTGCCCACATATGGAATAGTTAGCGGTAATACCGGCGCGACAGCGACGGTTACGTCTATAACTAGAAACACTAACTGGACTAACTTCACAAAACCATCGCTTAACTATAAAAATCTAGATGCATCAATAGAATCGGCTTTAATTACATATGATTTAGAGGTAGGAACTATAACGTTTTTATCACAAATAAATTCCGGCCAAGGATATTCTTCAAATCCAACTGTATCTATTAAAGAGCAAGTCATATATGATCTCGGTATAGTTGACGGGAGTGGTTATAAAGGCTTTAATGCCTCGGTAGAAGCTACGGCTGGTACAGCCACGGGCATTGTTACTTCAGTTGATATTATAGACTCTGGTTTTGGCTACGCCGAGAAAACATTTGCAAATCTATCATCTTTAGACACCAATAATCAAACA
>Ga0194129_10008381_pt1 | contig 11970 bp, 13 predicted proteins | sample TA2KigCa35mmetaG_FD_150862 | JGI IMG/M metagenome (GOLD analysis project Ga0194129, IMG submission 150862) | Freshwater microbial communities from Lake Tanganyika, Tanzania - TA2015038 Kigoma Deep Cast 35m | ecosystem: Environmental > Aquatic > Freshwater > Lake | place: Tanzania: Lake... | reverse complement strand
TCCAAGGCATCCTTGTTGATGCGGATCCGTTGGCGGACGATATGGGGATTGAAAACGTAGGGTTTGTTGTCAAAATCGCCATTGGCATACATGGCCTTCACTGTATTCTTCATTTTGTAGTACAAAACATCAAAATCGGTATCGTCTTCATGGATGAGCATGCCGTCCACTTCCATTTTTGTTGAGAGAGTAATGATGGATATTTAAATACTAAAATATGGTTCAAAAACTAGTTTTTTTATTGAAGCCCAAATTTTTATGTTCAAAACCAAAGCCTAAAACTTTTTGTAGAAGATGATGAATCGGCCAGTGCAAGGGCACCGTGTCCACAAAAACTGTTGCTGGAAAGCCAGAGTGGGCAAGCAAAAGTGGTAGTAATTTTGTTGGAGCTTGGCACGCGTCTCATTGCAGTGGTCTTGAAGCGCCTTGTACACATTGAAGTGGGCAGCCCCCCCGGAGGGGGAGCCTTTGGGCGATTGCGTGGTAGCTTCGAAAGGCGCACCCTCCGGGTGCGCGGAAGAGAGCGCAGACGAACGAGTTTGATTGAAGAGTATGTCAAAGTAGCGCACAAAGAATGGATACATGTCCATGCTCCGTTTTTCTATGACCTTTTTGAAGGTCACAAGTCTTGTGCCGACTCCCAAGGCGTGATGGCCAGTGAATTTGATGGTGCCGTCCTTGGTCTGGTGAAACATCTCCCTTTTCATGGTCTCGCGATTTTGGTGGATTTTCCAGTTTTGCTCCGACGAGTCCATGCACTTGCATTGTGTTCGGGTAAGAGAGTTTTCGATTTTGTACCATGGCAAAGGAGAAAACATGGACATGAGCACGTATCCCAGCGATATGAGCTCGTCTCTCCAATGGTAAGAGTCGGTGCTGGCATATGGACTTGTGTAGTAGGGTGTGAAAATGTGGTGCTCCGTCTGGTAATCATTGTAAAAAAACGACGGGTGCCAGGCAGTTTCGAAGTCTACCAAATAGACTTGATTGGAGTGTTTGCCCACGCCGAAGCAAATGTTGTCCGGTTTGATGTCCTTGTGCAGCAGATCAAACTTGTGGATCATTTGCAAGCGGTGGACGAGTTGCTGGGCCACACAAACCATGTCATGGGACTTTGCAAAGAGTTTGGCCTGTGTCAAGAGTGGGTGGTCCTCTTTGGTGGGATAAAGCCACTGATTCTTTTTCAAAGTGGACAGGGAAGGCCCCAAGCATTCCACGACCAGGTATTTCGACTGTAGGTGGATTCCGTGGTCCAACAAATATGGAACAAACGGCAAGCCCTTGACGTAATGGAGTATGGCCACCTCTGTTTCGATGCCTTGATTTCGGAAGTAGCATTGGTGCAGATATGAAGGATCACAATCAGTGTAAACATTTTGAATCTTGACAAAGACCTGCTGTTTTGTGATTGGATTCTCACCCAAGAAAGCCATTCTGCGCTTGTGGGAGTCAACATCAACAAGGGTTTTGAGGACGAAGTTGGCCCAAGGCATGGGCTCGATTTGCATGGGCAGGTCCACAGCATCTGACTGAAACAAGAAGATGGACAGGCGTTCGAGCAGCGCGCACTCGGCGCAAGACTTGGCCCATTTGGAGAAGCGTGGATGCTGTTTGGAGTAATGAAGCACATTTTGCTTCCTGATTTGGAGATTCATGTCTTGCAATGCAAGGACTTTTTTCAGTGGCTCTTCCACTTCAGCATTTTCTTTGGCTTCGATTTGAGGGTTCTTGGGCTTGAAGAACGCCAATATTTTTTTCCAGTTGCAAAGGGCTTTTTTGTCCATTTGTTATGGGTGGTCTCGCTGCTAGACATGGTTTTTATTGAAACTTTAAAAAAAGATTTTTTTTTGATTAGTAGAGTGGTCAATCTGTATATATTTGCATTTTTTTAATTTTTTTTTTCATGGTGAGTGGTACCCTTGACGCAATAGGAGAAAAAAAAGCTCGAATAGGGGCAATGAATAGTACATCTGGCATTGGAACAGCAGCACTTGGAGGAGGAAAAATTCATGTTGCGTCTGAACATGTACATACAGCAGAAGAATCATAGCATCCACTCACATCAAAAGATACAGGAACAGCAGCAAATGACATTCCAAAAGTCATACAATGGATCAGAAAAAATGATTTAGAGCGACATCATTTATCAAAAGACCAAATGAGGTTCGCCTTTTCACATTATGAGCATAGTCCTACAACTGTTCAATATTATCTCAGTGAACATGAGAAATTATGGGATAACTATCGTCAAATGGATACTGAAATAAAAACATTAGAAGAACAATACAATAAACATCAATTTGACTTTGCACATTATGTTGCTTGGTATCAAAAAAAATTGTTAGAAGCTACAAATGAAAAGAGAAGGACTTATGAAAAGGGTATGCAGTACGAAAAGGAGCATAAGTATATACCTAAAATTTTTGATCATCATTGGAGTAAACATTCAGTAAAATTTGATCAACATGATGATAAGAATACTACTCGAATAGAAAGCGATGGTTCAGTAAATGGAAATGTCATCAAACATGAATGGTGGCATCCTTCCCATTTAATTGGTTTTTCCTCCAAAATTCTTGGTTTTCCAAGTCAGCATACTACAAATCTAAAAGCAAATTTTAACAATATGGATGCAGTGGGACTCTACATTGCTTCTCATTAAATTCTGGTCATTAAAATATATATATATTGCATACTAGTGTCTTTTGAAAAATGTACGGATCAGCTCTTCCTTCTCATACAGAACATGTGAATTATTTTAATGATGGAAGAATAGCAGTATGGAAGAATAATTATGGTTTTACAGATGAAAATATTAAACACATTAAACAAAAATACAGTAATGGTGAACAGCAAAAAGAATTTATAAAGTTAATAGAATCACGCTACATTGATCTTTTACAGAAAAAGCGAGAATTAGAAAAAGCAATAGAAGATCGTCATCGTCATATTGAGAAAGCTAAAACACAATTTAAGCAAACAGAACATGAACATCAATTTCACATTGATACAGATACATTATTACTAAAGAGTGTAATTCAAGAAGGTTTGAAACTTGAATCTAGTAATGAGTCTACTCTTCCAAGGACATTTCGTGATTCTGAATCACCTCACGTGTCAAAATCTGTTGATAAACCTTGGTATGATTTCATTTTTAGTTTGTTTGAAACTCAGGGTCATAGACCACATCGTAGAACCCATTCAAATTTTAAATATGTGGATGCACTGGGGCTGTACGTGTCCAATGGCTAGCCACAGCATTTCTTTTTTGAATGAAAGAAAAAACAAAAAAAACCAAAATGAGCTGTAGACTGTAGTTTATAAGTAAGCCAGCCTGCTGGCAAAATATCTTGTTGTGAGGAGCAATGGCATTCCAACCAGTCATCAAAGCACCCAGGTCTGGATTGAGCCTGAGTGAAATGGACCAAAAAGAGGAGTATTTTAAAGAAGAGCAGCATGTGTGGGACACTGCCATTGCTCACATTGATTTTACTCTTGACATTTGCAAAAAGCCAAAATGTGTTTTCAAAACAGTGAAGGTTATTGTGCTTTTTCAGGAAGGGATGCAGATGAAGTATGCTAGTGTCTTGAATGGCAATGTTGTTGTGGTTCCTGTTGGGAACATGATGCCTATGATAAACAAGGTGCCTATCATGAAAAAAATGAACAAAGCTGATGATGGCAAGGATGAGAAGTTAAAGGGAAAGAAAGACAGGACTGTAGCACAGAAGATAGTGAACAAGAAGCTGCACACGTTTGCCAAGGGTTGGGTGGAGAAGTTTAAGTTTTTGGAGAGGAAGTTTTTGGAGCTGAGGGCCACTGGTGAAATTCCAGCCAAGGAGTTTTTTCCCTGGAATACCAACAAGAGTTTTATGCAAGCTAAGAACTGCATCAAGACTGTGTACTTGCAATTAGTTCTGCTACACCATGGAGGTGTGATTGAGTGCAAGAGGACTCTGAACACTGAAGACTACTTCTTTGGGATTGAGTCCTTTGTGATTTTGAGGGACCAGCGTGCAGTATTTGACTCCTGTGCAGTGCCCAGCATCTGCAGCAAATCCTATCCTGCCAAAAAAGGCCTGGCCAAGCTGTGGTCCACTTGCGGATTCGTGGAGACCAAGGACTTTTCGAATGGCAGCCTCACATACAAGTACTATGCGTTTGAGAGAGACAAACAGCGCAAAAACTTTGCTAATGAATTGAGGAATTAAGACTAAGGCTGGTGTGATTTTAAAAGATTTAATGAAGATGCAAATTAGCTGTGGTTTTTACTTTTTTTTCAAATCAAATGAAATCAAGAATCGTGGTGTAGAGCTGTAGAGTTCTTTTTAGTGTGTGAATAAATAGCTCAGGCTATTGTGATCTTTTGCTAGAAAGCATGCCCATTTCCAAGGCTGAGTTGATTGATTTTCATGAAGACAAGGTTGAATTGATTCCAAGTCCACCCTCCACAACCAAGTTTTTGTGGGACATTGAGTGGGACATGGACTGGCATAAAGAATTCAAGAAGGCACAGGTGATCAAGCGACTGCTGTCAGCCAGGATGGACCACCATGTCACTAAGAAGCAGAAGGCGCACCCTTCGGCCTTCGGCGCGGCAGAAGTGATCATAATTTTGGATGATGATTAAAGTTTTTTGATTGCTTTGAAACAATTATTTGAATGGATCAAAACTGATGCACATGATTTAATCATCTGTGATGTAGACAATATGATTGTTCTCTACCATTTGGTTGGAGATTATGGTTTTCGTTTCATTTCGAATGAGTACGTTGTCAAAGTCATACTGTTTGTCTTGATATGTCAATGTGATTGTAGCACAATAGTGTGGAGCATGCACGTGTACATCAACCTGCTGATTAGGGGCAATGTCAAAGATTTCAGTAGGCATAAAGTTTTCTCTTTGTACATTGGCAGTGACTTTGTTTTTGCTATAATTCATAATTTTGAAAATATTTTTGTGCTGCAAAGTATTGAGAGCCATGCTAAACACTGAGCACTTTGTATCTTTGAATGTAGGCATTTTTTACGTATATCACCAAAATATAATCATTATATACTCATTAATTTTGGAAATAACCTGCAGCCTCTAATCTATGGTACACATCTTTAATAGTCTCATTATCTAATCTTTCTTCGAAGTTTGCAAATGATGGAGAATTTGTTACCATTTTATAAAATCTGACAAATCGTTTGTATTTATTGTCATTGATGGGATCCTCTTTTATTATTTTTAATTGTTCTGAATCTTTTTGTGCCTGAAACATTTCAAGAATTTGTAGAATGTATTTTTCTTTTATTTTCTGTCCTCTAGCTCTGATTTCTTCAAACAATGCTTGTTCTTGATTTCCTTTCAAAGCTTTCTGTAATTCTTCTTTAGCCATTTTTTCTCTATCTTTGATTATTTGACTGGCTATTTCTAATTCATAGGCTTCATTCTTTTGTCCATTGACAATAGCAACCACTGTTTCAATGCTGAGCAGTCCTGTATTTTTCAATTGTTGCACTCGTTTCATTTTCATGGCATCAATATAATCTGAATCAACACCTTCAATTAAATCAGCATTGTATGAATTTATAAATACCATGTCTCTTTCAGTAATTGATTTATCGTGTAAAGTTTTTGGTAAATCTGTGGTACTTTTACGAATGTGATTTTGAGGTGGTGGCGGTGGCGGTGGTGGAAGTCTATTGCTTGGAGGTGGTGGTGGCGGAAGTGGTGGATTTCTTGTACTTGGAGAACTCGAAGCATTTTCAGTGATCTTTATGTCACTGATCACATTTTGATTTTGTGGTAGATAATTGATAGTGGGATGAGCTTTCATTAATGACTCTAATGTTTTTGTTAATAGTCTCAATGCATGACTGAGTTGCACTTGTGAGGCTATGGCTAGGCCAAGTGGCAGATAGGTTTCTAGGTTATGAATGGCGTATTGCCACTGTAAATATTTACTGGACATGTATTTTTGGTTTTACAGAAAACATATATACATGAAGCGAATTTCTAAAGACAAAGTTTTATTGCAAGACAATTTTGAAAAAAAATCAACACAGTTAGCATAAAGATGGATGATTCTGGTTTAATAGCTATATTTTCTGTTTTTGGTGGAGTTATAGGATTTTTTTTGATACACATGTTAATGTACTACATCATTGAAAAATGTCGTGCTTCAAAAACCAAAGTTAGACATATAACTGTATAGTTTTTGGGTTATACTTATTGGGCAACACTAGAGGCATGCTGTGATAAAAATTAATTTGTTATAATTTAATGGTTCCACCACTATCATTGATATAGAAAGAGAGACTAAGTGAATTCCTTTTTTTGAATATTGTGCCAAGTCATGTCTCTTAATCATAAAAACAATACTGAAAAGCCATGTACATAGACTTTGACTCCTACAAAGAGTTTTGTACTCTGTTGCATGATTTAGTTTCTAGTTATAAATCCCTTGCCTTGGCACTAGCCAGAGATCCCATCCTTATCACTCAACCACACAAGAAAGATGCGGTGATGAGAAATTTTGTGGTGGATTCTTCAGAGCTTTGGTACAAATTTACCAAGGGTCAGCAATTGTCGTGGTGCAATGCACAGTGCAATGCCCTAGCTTTTATGCTTGTGAATACAAAGATCATATATGAAACTAATTGCTTTGGTGTAAAACTTTCCGAAACTATAGAATACGAGCATAGTTTGGATGCCCTGTTGCACTCTATGGTTCTCTGCTTTTTTGAGGCTTGCCCCAACATCTATTATCCTGATGGGTACACATGCCGACCTCTCGCTGACGCCTTCAGCAGCATTCAACAGGATGTGGAAGACGATAGTTTCAAGTTTTTAATGAGAGATCAGTATGAACCGCTGTGGCTCGGCGATTACTTCATTCCACTCAGAAAGTATCACGAGTACCAACTGGCCATGGCTATGGGCACACACCATCGACTAGGCGATAAGTCCAAGTGCTTTTTGCTTAATGTCGACACATTCAAAATGATTTGGAATTTTTTGTAATAGGTTTTCAATACTACAGCGATTTTTCACAGAGCTGAGAGGTCGGGAGATGACTTTGCTTTCTTGAGTTGATTATTTTCAGAAAATCCAATTTGAAAACTAAAAGTGCCTAAAGATTGTTCTTGGCCTCGTTGTCGAAGTTGCTCTGTGAAATTTTCTGATTTGGAACAGTGAAGCCCAGTTCCCGTTTTGATTTCGATTGATTTGAATGTAGGATTTGAAACACTGAAATGATGTGAAGATTGCCAATCTTTTTTATGATGGCATTTTAGCAATGGAGAATTTTGTTTAAGTTCTGGTATTTTTTTCAAATTACCATTGCTATACTGTGATTCCGGGCTATCATCTAATTTCATAGACATTGAATCCAAACTCTCAGAGAGAGAACACATATCGTTTTGCAATTGGGTGCTTTGAATCGACAATGATCTTAGAAAATCGTTTTCTCTTGTTTCAGAACCTTGCTTTTCTTGTTTTCGAAAGGCTTCTAGCATAATATATTTTTCTTTCAGATCATCAAATTTGCACTGCAACATTTTGAGATCATTGACAAGTACAACACTGTCCAAGAAAACAATCATGCAACAAGTTCCCCACATGTAGGCAAGAAACATGTAAGAAATGCCCATAAAACCATTCATGGAAGCATTGAGTAAACTTAGTGTGCAAAATATTCCCAGACATTGTGAAATAAATTTTGGAACTTGCATCAGGAAGTGAAAATATGTCTTCGCTGTTTGTATTTATAAGAATCAACGTTAAAAAAAAAAACTTTCTTTTTTGTGTTGGCTTTAATACTATTTTCTATATTCCAAATGTAAATGACCACTTGCTCCATAAATCAGACGTTGTGCTATTGTGTGCCTAACATGATTAATTGCAATGCTGCTCCAGAACTTCAGAAACAGTTACAAAAACAGTTACAGATGATAACATGTTTAATGAATGAATTATGATTTTTTAAAATTTTTGCTCTGGTGCTCCAATTCACACACTTAGCATTTGATGTTCATAGACTATGAATCCAATGAAGAATTCGAGATTTTGCTCAATGACATTGTTGAAAGCTACAAATATATGGTTTTTGACTTATCAAGCAAAGATTTAAGCACCATGGCTAGACACGAGAGACATGATCTTATCTACAACATGGTCCTCCAGACAGATGATTTGTGGCATAAATTTACTAAAGGCCAGCAAGCCGAATGGTGTGATATACATAGCAATGCCCTGGCTTTCATGTTGGTAAATACAAAGTTATTTTATGATACAAATCAAATTCCTTTATACTATGAACAGGGGTTCAGTGATTTTGATGTGAATACGATTCTTTCCACTATGGTTGTATCCTATTTTCGTGGGGAAAACAGAATTTCAAGCACCTTAGTCCAAAATCCAGTCTTTTCTGTAGAAGACGAAGTTTATGATGACAGCTTTGTACACCTTGTACGTGACTTTTATACCAAGGAAGAACCAGTGTGGTTGGGTCATGTAGATATACCTTTGAGAAAGTTTCAACAGTATCAGTTGGCCACAGCCATGGGAACACACAAAAGATTGGGTCAGGTATCACCACTGTTACATTTGAGCACAGATCTCTTCAAAATGGTCTGGGCACACGTCATGGAAAGAGATTGAAAAATCAAAAAAAAGCGCGCCGCAGGCGCGCGTTGAGGCAGAACAGCTGTGATTTGAATCAATCAAATTTTATTTTACCGTTATATGTCAAAATTAAAAATCCATCAAAACCATCATTAGTCAAATTAAAATTAATCAGATTTTATTTTTACCGTTACTTGTCAAATTAAAACTATCAAAACCATCATTAGTCAAATTAAAATTAATCAAAATTTATTTTTACCGTTACTTGTCAAATTAAAATCTATCAAAAAAATTTCCGTTTCTAGTCAAATGTCAGGTGTAAAGTGGTCCTCATAATTGAATGACGAGTTTCAATTAGGAAAGTGGAATTGGAACGATTAGAACCCGTGCGTGCAGGAGACAGCGTTCTGGCAGTGCCATTGTGTTTTATTTAAAATCCAAATTTTTACAAGGGAAACCAAAATCTCTGAAAAAACATGAAAAGATGTAGGCTCCACTGGAACTCTTCGTCAAAAAACATGCGGGCGTGGCTGCTATATGCAATGTTGGCAAGGAATGAGAAAATGAAATTCATGTGTCAGGCTAGGGTTTTTTAGGCTTGGGTTTTTAGCCAAAGGCAATAAAACACAGCAGAGTTGCCACTATTGTCAAACCTGTCAGGAATACAAAATCACTTTTTGCATACTCAAAGAGAGGAATGGCCATTGGTTTTGAGGAATGTTTTTTGGAATGATTATGTTGATTGACACAAAGGGTAATTTTTATTTTTTTTTACTCTTTTTTAAAAGCGGAAGCGCCCCCATGGGGGCGCGAAAACAGGCCCACAAACCCTATTGAGGAGGTTGTTGGCTTTGGTTTTGTGATGTGTGGGCGAGAGCGGTGGTATTTATACTGACAGAGACTACAGTCACTGTGCTTTTTTTTAGTTTTTTTTTAATTTTTTTCAGTTTTTTATTTTTTTAGGGTTTAGGGTTTTAGTTGTGGCATTTTGATATATACGTAGTAAATATGGTGATGGCGGCATATATTTTCATGGATTTAATGCTTGAACTCAAATCTGATGTTGCACAACTTAAAGTTGACGTGAGTGCAATCAAGGAAAATATAGCTGTAATCCATAGAGATGTGGAAACAGTCAAAAAAGACGTTACTGACATAATGGGCTGCATTATTGCACTGAACAGGAAGGTTGATAACATTAAAGAAATGGTAAATTGCGTTGTGAGACATTTAGGGCTTGGATAGTTTTTTGTGGTGCTTATTAAAGTATCTGTGTTTAGTGTGCCATTTCGGTATATATGTATTAAAATGTGGTTATGCACTGAAATTTTTCATGAGTTTAAATTCATGGAGCTCAACTGAGCAATATGAAGATACAATACCATACTTGTATAATATGCTGGGACTAGAACCTAAGATTCAATTGAGAGACTTAAAAGATCACACGAATCGTATACAAATTCTTAGTCATTTGATGAAAGCATGTAGTTTTCTGGATAAATGTTCCCAAGTGGTAAAAAAACAGCATCCTAGAATATGGAACAGAAATATGTTTTTCAAACCGTATACACATGAAGGAGAACCTGAAAATTCGCCTACTATTATGGCTGCGTCTTCATTATCAGATGTTTCTAAAGAAGAAGAACTATATGACTGTTTAGTTTTACCAATACACGGAAAAAACTGTATTTTAGAGTATGTTCATAGAGGTCATGGGAGTTATTTTAAAGCCCCTATCTTTTTTCAGACATCCTTAAAAAAGTTGTCTGAAGAGGTGAACAAGTCACATGGAACTGAAGCCTATTTCATGGGTGCTAACAAAAAAATACTGTTAGTATGTGATTATCATGTTGAGAGGTGCATGACTGAGTTAGCACGTAACCGCAATTTGTACCATTTTGCCACAAATCACGTATTGTATGGATCAATACAAAATAGAATGGGGTATTTCTCAACGAATAAAATTAGCGAAACATTGCAAGGACTCATATGGCATAATTGGAGCAACCAAGCTACTGTACAAAGTTTATTGGAGTCCTTACGTGTGAATTATCATGATTACCAAAATATCCACATAATTACTATGCCTCACTTCGAACAATACTGTACATATGTGCTGAGTCATCAGAAATATATTCATAACGCTCGATTTTTAGCTCAAATGCATGTGCATTAACATTCGAATTTTTTATCATAAAGCAAAATTATTATGACTAAACCCTAAACCCTAAAGTCCGAAGGCTGCTGGATTGCTGTTGTGGTGCAAGACAGAGCATATCTGCTTGATGTCATTGAGAACTGTGGGGTCTTTTGAGAACACCTCCATCATCTCGCAGAGCAGTTGCCTTGTGCTGTTGAGGTAGCTTTGGCCCGAAGCGTTGGTTTCGGTATACTCCGATGTGAATGACGTTAACGATGTTAATGGTTCAGAAGCAGCTGCTTGCATTTATGCTAAGGCTTGATGCTTTAGTGTTTGGACTCAGGTTTAAAGCTCAGGTTAATAGCTCAGGTTAGAGCTCAGGTTAAAAACTCAGGTTAAAAGCTCAGGCTTAAAAGCTCAAGTTAAAAGCTCAGGCTTAAAGCTCAGGCTTGATGCTCAGGCTTGATGCTTTGGATTTGGGACTTTTGTCTGAGAGCACTGGTTTTATGCTAATGGGCAATTTTTTTTTATTTTTTTTTTAAGCAAAAAGGCGGCCCAAAGGGCCGCCGACGAGTTGGCCCGGCGCTCCTTCGGCCTTCGGCGCGCCTTCGGCACATTTAGGGTTTAGGGTTTGTAGGGGTTTAGGGTTTAGCAGAGCACATTTGCTTCAAGCATGTATCTTTTGAGCAGGACTCTTTCTGCTGAATTCCACGGAATTACTGTGCATATGTCGCAGGGAGGTCTACGCCTCTCATATATTTGCGAGTTGTCGAAAGCAACTGGAATATCTTTTTCATATGCACTGGCCCAGACTTCAGGCCAATCAGTCTCAATTTTCTTGGGCCAAATTCCCAGAAGATGATGAAACCTAATTTGCTTGTAGTGTTTGGGCCTACGGCCTGGCCACATGTTGCACTCAATTCCGCCCTCACAACGCCGAAGGGGTCTGAACTTGTACTCACCATGGAAATTACTTGAAAAAAGCTCAGAGAGCTCAGAGCAAAACTTGGCGATGTCGCCCTTCGTAAGAGTGCGCTTTGTTCTCCATTTTATTTCCATTGTTTTCCAAATGTTTGGCCGAAGGGGTGCAAATGTTTGGAAATCGTTGATGAGAAACTGCAGCCAATCCATTAGTACTTATACTAATCTAGACTACAGCTCCTTTTTTGTTTTTTTTTGTTTTTTTTTGTTTTTTTTTGTTTTTTTTTGTTTTTTT
>Ga0194129_10008372_pt1 | contig 11979 bp, 11 predicted proteins | sample TA2KigCa35mmetaG_FD_150862 | JGI IMG/M metagenome (GOLD analysis project Ga0194129, IMG submission 150862) | Freshwater microbial communities from Lake Tanganyika, Tanzania - TA2015038 Kigoma Deep Cast 35m | ecosystem: Environmental > Aquatic > Freshwater > Lake | place: Tanzania: Lake... | reverse complement strand
GAAGCGAAGCGAAGCGAAGCGAAGCGAAGCGAAGCGAAGCGAAGCGAAGCGAGCGGAGCGAGCGAGCGTCTAACATCCTCCGTCTATTCTTACTCTTTGCTCTTTCGCTTCGCTCTTTCGCATGCTTCGCCGGTCCATTCTTACGGCGGTTATGCCACACTCATTTTTCTACCTTTTTTTTATACTTCTCACTATCCTTACCATTTATCGTCTCACTATTTCATCGGTGGGCGGAAATGACTCACATAACCACCTTTCGGTTTTATTTTACTCCATTATACACTATCATACCCCCCTAACCTAATAATACTTAAAGACTTCTCTATACTATATATGATGACGTCATGGGCTCGTATGACTTCATACATTTTTTAATTTTCACACTTTCTTTATGATATGTGTATTCTCTATGATTTCAAATAAAATTGAAACGGTTTTTTCATTATCCTACATATATCACCTGTCGCATCTCTATTGTAATGCGATTCGGTCCTGATTAAGCTTTAAACTTTATCAGCGTTCAAACCGGGGTAGCTCAAAGGTAGAGCGCAGGGCTCATAACCCTGAGGTCGCAGGATCGAAACCTGTCTCCGGTATTATTCCTTCGCCTGTGCTTTACAGAAGCCGGCCGTCTAGCTGGACGTTAAACGCAGCGCACTACTACACCTCCTTAGCTCAGAGGCAGAGCGCAGGACTCATAATCCTGAGGACGTACGATCAAAACGTACAGGAGGTACCAACCGGGGTGGCGCAGAGGAAGCGCGCAGGACTCATAATCCTGAGGACGTTGGTTCGATCCCAACCTCCGGTATTGTCGAGCTGGACGTTAAACGCAGCAACATCGCCGGTGTGGCGCAGAGGTTAGCGCGCGGGGCTCATAACTCCGAGGTCACACGATCGAAACGTGTCGCCGGTATTATTCTTCACATCGCATCGGTGCTTCTAGGCACTTGAGCAACCCTCTACCGGGGTGGCGCAGAGGAAGCGCGCAGGACTCATAATCCTGAGGACGTTGGTTCGATCCCAACCTCCGGTATTGTCGAGCTGGACGTTAAACGCAGCACACTACACCGGTGTAGCTCAGAGGAAGAGCGCCTAAACACCCGTCAGCTAAACCTTTCGACTACTCTGTGGTACGATCTGCTGATGGTTATCCGCTTATAACGGGGAGGTCGTAGGATCGAAACCTACCGCCGGTAAAACCACCTTTTTTTTTCATGATGTCTTTCTTCATCATGAAAAAAAATTTAGTTTATTCTTTATTCACATTCACAACACACACACACGCACGCTCGCTTCGCTCGCTCATTCCACTTCAATACTCTTCGTCTCTTCATTCCATCTCCCTATCTCTTCGCTTGTCTCCATGTCATACACGATTCCCTTCGCCGATCTCAAGTATGTTGTTCCTTCATACTCTATCTCTTCCACTTCCACTTCTTCTTCCTCTTCTTCTTCTCTTCTTGTCGCAATCGGCTCAACTACTACTACTTCTTCCACTTTCTCACTCGCAACAACATCTTTCTTTGTCTTCTTCGTTGTTGTCTCTTTCTTCGTTCTCTCTTTCTTCGGCTTCGCTTCTCCTTCTACCACCGCCGCTTTTTTTGTGCTCTTTTTGGCTGCTGGGGCCACCGCCACCACCACCACCGCCTTCGCCTCTTCCTTCTTCTCTTCTTCATCTGTCACTTTCACCGCTGCTGCGACTACTTCTTTTTTTGTGGTTTTCTTTGGAGCCTTCGGCTCTTTCACCGCTTTCACCTTCGGCTCTTTCACCGCCTTCGGCTCTTTCGCAGCTTTCACCGCTTTCGCCTTTACCTCTTTTCCCTCTCCTGTCGTCGCCGTCGGCTCCTCCTTCTCCTGCTCCTTCTCCTGCTCCTTCTGTTGCTCTTCTTTCACTTCTTCCGCTCCTACTGGTGTCGTCGTTGATGACGACGCAGCACCCTTTCGCCCTCTCACCTTCTTCGACAACAACAACATCTCTTTCATCACTTTCATCTCCTTCTCCATCTCCGCCATCTCATTCAACATCAACATCTTCAACTCCTCCTCTCCCTTACCCGTCAACTTCTTCATCACTCTCATTATGCTTTCCATCTCTTTCTTACTTTCGCTTCCTTCCCTTCTTTCTTCTCTTCTCATTTCAATTTTTCTCTTTCGCCTCTTCTCTCTCCTCTTCTCTCTCTTTCTTCAGTAATTCTCACTCCATTTTTTTACTCTATATTTTCTATTTACGGCTCTATTTCTATCTTTTTGCCTTTATATCTCCTAACTATTATTCCACCCTCCATTTTTTCGGTTATCTTTTCACTTTCATCTTGTTTTGACGACGGTTTTTTCCGACTACTCGAACGAATACTGGTCGCACTTGTTGTTGATGACGGATTTGAGAATGTCACCGATTGAGACTGTATGTTGTCCATGAGTTTTGAATAGATATACAACCTGCGTTATATATCTATTATTAAGATGAAACATATTCAATTTATTATGTATTTACAATTTGATTTCCACTATTGTCGGTTTGAATCGAACCAAGAGGAAGTGATGAAGTACTTCGAACGCTACCAGATGGAGATACTGAAGGAGCGACATCCACGTCAATTGGAATTGGAACAATTACGTCGTTTATTTGGGCTTCCGCATAAGGCTGTTGTGGTGAAAAAGAAGGCGGTAGTGGTTGCGACATTATATTCGCACTAGCCAACCCTGTTCCGATACCTTGTTGTTGTAATTGAGTAAGTAATCGCAATAAATCTAATTGATTTGGTTGTTGTGGTTGTTCTACAACAACCTGTGGCATATTTACCGTTGATGTCACAGGTAACAATATTTCTGGTGCTTTACGAAGCGACTGCGACGTGGATTTAACAGAATTATTACTATTATTATTTACTGTTTGAATAATGGTCGGTTGTATTGGATCAATACTATCATTATCATCATCAGCTCGAATTGAACCATTTATTATATTATTTGTTTCATTCATTTTTGAAATAGAAGTATTTGTTATTCCTTGAGTTTGTTGTGTTTGAATTTGATGGTCATATTCTGGATCATGAGACGGAATCGACAGTTGCTGTTGTTGCTGTGTGTTGGCCGGACTTCCTTCACGACTACCATGCCGACTTGAATACTCATACTCATATTCGTTATTGTTAGAATTAACGACAACATCAGTTAATCCATTTACAAAATTCGGCTTTTTAACACGTTTATATTTGCGATACTTCGCATTATATATACTAATAATATCGTCATCGATGAGCGGTGCGATATCTTGCATGTTTTTAATATCTGTCTTAATAATGTTCATCATATTTTCAGCTGTCATACGTTGATTTCGGTGTAGCGTCAATTCGACCTGCATTTTCTTCGATATTTGAGAAAACTGTAATGAACAAATACGATGTGACTCTGCACGTTTTGCCAACTGAAAATACGTATCTACCGACTTTATAATACCAACAAACACACTTCCAACACCTAATATAATGTTCATTTGGTCATATTGCAGGTCGATACCCGTTATAAACCCGATTGCACTACTCAATATTATCACAGGTATATTGATATAATTCGACCGTGTATTGTATTTTTCATACGACATACGATGTAATATAGATAATGATTCACATTCTTCTGAATTTTCTTTCAGCAATCTCTCGAGATTCGTATTGTAAGTAACCGGCACAGGACCTTTCGACTCCTCCTTTTTCGCAATAATATCTTTCGCTGCTTGATCTCCCATATATTCTACTAACTATTGACGATAATCTTTATATATCTACTATCGACATTATAATCCTTTCTAAATAACCGAAGATTGTCCTCGTGGAAGAATAATTACAAATATACCGATTGCGATAAACCATAATAAATAACTAATATAGAATACGAATTCAACATCAAAAAAATTCATGATTTGAACAATAATCCCGCTCACAAAGAACAACATAATAAAATTGTAAAACTTATTATCGAATAGACCCATTATTGACGGTGATAACTAGTTTAAGAAACGAATCTGTGTTATATACTACAGTGATGAATATTTTACGTAATCATATAATCTGTAAATTCAGGATCATATGACGATGGTATATGGTCCGTAAGCACCTCGTAGTATGATAACAATTGAAACTGCCGATAATCACATACACACCAAACTGGTCGTATTATTTTCTTAGTGGAATAAAAACCATTATATATCGTATCATACTCCTCTGGCCATGTATAATCATAACTATAAATACTGTCATAAGCTCCACGTTGGTATTGTTCTTGTGTTTGCCGGTATTGATTTATCTGTGTTTCAAATATGTTTTTCCGTTCTGTATATTGTCTCACAATATTAACATCATAGTCGTCATCTTGAAAGACGGTTTTCATTCGTCCAGTAAAAACAGCATATCTAGATATGCCGCCTTGCGCATTTTTTGCGCGTTTTGATCCGTTACTCGTATTGTGATAACATGCCCAATAATAAGAGTGTTCGAGAGTTGTAAAATAGTAAAATGGACCAAACCGAGCAATAATCGGTTCTCGTTTCAAACCATAAATCGATGTATTTTCAGCATAACACAGCGTCGAACCGTAATATAAAATAGACGGCACTTCGATATTTTCCAATCGGGTAGAATTATCTTTATTCACACGAACAATATTTTGTAATACTCCGATCAAAGGATATGCTATAAAAAAATCGATCGCATCTTCGGCGATTGGAAGTGTAACATATCGTTTGTGGTTTATGATTTCAGAAAAACAGATCCAATACCAGTTATGTGGTTTTGTAAGAGCCAACTGCCCAGGAATTACGTGTTCCTTACGGAAATATTTCTCGTAAAAAATAACACATTTACTGGTTTGCTCATCATAAATATATCCTTTGAACCTAAACTTACTACTAAATAATTCTTTCATAATCGCATCACATTCCTTTCGTATATGTTTTTTCGAAGAATGGTTATAATATGGTAATTTACAAACCGATTTTTCGTAGTAAAAAAGAAACTCAAGAAACGGAAGGGACGATACTGTATTTATTCGATATATCACGAGTTCAAACATTTTTATTTCCGGGTGTTTTTCTGCGAATTCTTCGATATCATAATCGAGCTCGTTATCAACAAAACTATATTGATAATGTATCGCGTTGTCTTTTATAGATGTTCCTAGTGCGACAATATAGTCTTGATTCTGTTCGTCGGTATGTTTTTCGGAGCCGGAGTTCACGGATTCCTCGTCCGTTTCGACATCATCATCACTTCGATCAGAATCGCTATCGTTCTCTGACCGTGTTGTTGCTCGTGACCGTGACCGTGACCGTGACCGTGACCGTTGCTTGAACTCATTATCATCTTGATCTTCTTTTTCATCTACAGCTGTAAAAATCTCTCGTAATGCGTGTTTCTTACCTCTAGAACCACCATTTATATAAAACATGTTATAGGTATATAAAAATACTTATAACATATGTATTTATTTGATTTTTGGAATCTTCATTTTAATCGACTCGCGGGTTTTTTCAACACGAGACGCAAGTAAAAATTCTGTTAGACTATTCGCTTTCTCGATGTCATCCTTATAATAATTCGTAAGCGCAGATTTCAATTGACCATTATTCAAAGGTGCTCGGGTTTTTGTCTTAGAATACACAATACGGCCATTCGCAATATCAAAACAATCAATCTCATTCTTACGCATAACGTCTAAAAGTGATTTGGATAGTTGCTGATGGATCAGTTTGCGCTTTTTGATTTCAGCCGCCAGCGTGCTAATCTCATTTTCTACACGAACCCACTGGCGTAAATAATCCTTCAGCTCTTCTTTTGTTATAGCGGTTTGTGATGGAGTAACTTGAGTTCCAGACACAGACACCGAATCAGACGAAGACACGCTTTTTTGTGGGTTTTGTTTCGATACATGAACCAAATCTGTACAAAGTGGTGACGCAGTCGGAACTCCTTGAACTGAAAGAGGATATTGTTGTGGATGAGGTGTTTGTTCTAGTTGAGACATATCTTAGATTATATGTATAAACAATAAAAAAATGTCTCACTATTATCGCGTATATTTGGAAGGTTTCTGTGCTAGACGATATGCGGGTTTTCGATGATCACACTCTTTATCTAATATATGAAAATCGACAAGCGACGCATTCCCACCAGTAATCGCACTCGCTAACCGAGCGTTCCCCCATGATTGTGGCGTCTGATTTGGGCGAGAACCGGATGAATAATACGCGCCCTCGCCTTTCTTCACAATCTGCCTTAATCCTTTGAGCGAACACCCCGACCTTCGAGACAATTCTTTCGTTGGCCTTATTTTATTTACATGATATAACGTTGCCGCATGCTCGAGATGTTTAGACGGTTTTGATTTGAACGAGTGCATCGACTTGCGTGTATAATATTTGCCTTGTTTGTATAATCGTCGTGATTTTGTCAGTTCTTTTCGTTGTCTTGTCTTATCACGGGCGGATAATGAGTCTGGTAAGTAGCGTTTTATGAATTGCATCCTCATTCCTGAATACGTATTGTCACAATAACACACTATTATATGTATTAGTGTGTTATATTTTATTGATCTATTATATAGTGCCCAATTTGTGTAACTCTTATGTTGAAACGCGCTAGATTAACACTCATGGCTGACGTCCATAACAATAATAAGAATGCGTCTTACACAGCTGGTTCGGGTGTAGGGGCTTCTTCGATTGCGGTGCGACGCGCGAAATTGAGAAATGCGGCACCTCCTGTTGCCTCACTTTGCCGTCTTCAACCAGTTCCAGGCAATTCCCGTGTGAATAATGTTTTTATGAAGATGTAGAAATATAGACATATGTTCATTCTTTTATTTTTATTTTTATTTATTTTCGTTTATAGGCAATATTAGTATATTTTACTATAAATATAATCATATTTTATCATCATTACTATTTACTAAAACCTATCTTTTCATAATGCGTCTTACAATATGCGGCTTGTGGTGTTTCTGAACCACTATTCGATGATATCATTTTCGGAATCCACATAGGTTTTCCGCATGGGCAACCTTTACGTGGTCCAGACAATAATTTGAATGAGCATACACTAGTTGCTGGATTGTTATGTGAAACGATAACATTCTTATAATCAACATCTAACGTTGATTTTGCGGTGGCGGTGGCGGTGGCGGTGGTTCGACGTCTTGATTTCCGAGTAATAGGCGGTGATATTTCATTTTCAGTTTCAACCTTTGTTTCTAACTTATTGAAATGTCGAGCACACAACATCATATCATATTTTTCTTGATATACACAACTTGTTCGACATTTTGTCGCTCCATCAACATGGCTGTTATATTCACATGACAAAGCAGGAAGAGCTAGATCCGCCGGAGTATTCACATATTTGATTTTACTTACATCTGGATATGAATAATATGGAAGTAGTTGCGGTGTTAGCGTGCGACAATATGGACATTTTATTTCGTTGTATGATACCTTCGTAGTCTCAAGATTATATGAACTGTTATACAAGACTGTTGAAATATTCGACTGTGGCGTGTTCTTTATATACATAGTAACAACCTTAGATGATACATTTTTAGGCAACATAGAGCATTTTTGAAATAGGACCTCCTTAAAAAGAGGAACATAATTGAATTTATGACCACACTTTAACGTAATATGGTCTTTTCGTAAAACCTCATCGCTGATTAAACATTTCTCAACAGGTTTATCTTCAATATTAAGTGATAATGAAGGCATACTCGTCTCAATCGACTTGCTTGTCAAATTTTTAAGCTCTTTAAAAAAGTCAAGTCCACCTTCGATTTCATACGTGACATCCGAATCCATTATAAAAGACTTGTATATGAATATAAGAACGTCATTTTTTTATATTCATATAATTCATATAATTCATATATTACGTGATAATATAATTGTTGTAATGGTCTCAAAAAGTATATGGGGTCCATGTGTTTGGTATTTATTTCATACGCTGGCATACAAAGCAATACCTGAAAACTTCGCTGAAATAAAGAATGATCTAATTCAGTATATACAGCGTATTTGTGCGAATCTACCGTGTCCAGAATGTACGCAACATGCGATAGAGTATATGAAACAACATGCGCGAGTTCTATCTCTCATAAATACAAAAGAACAGCTTCATTATTTCCTCGTAGATTTTCACAACGCGGTAAATGTTCGAAAGCAAAAGGCAAAATTTACATACGAAGAAGCCAACGCAAAATACAGCCGGGCAAAAACAGCCGATGTCGTTCAGTATTTTTTTCGCATCTATGGAGAACGTTCACATGGAGGCAACTTGAAAATGTTCGTCAACGGTTTTCAAAAACAAATACTATTGTCTGAATTTTCAGGATGGATGGTGCGGAATTACAGTAAATTTTATAATTAGATTATCGATCATTTATACATTATACACGTAAATATAATGTATATAACACTATGGATCGTCTAACGGTTATGTTTTTATATTACAAGTCCTGTATCACCTGTCCATTTTTATAGACAGAGCATTTGAAGGTTTGGTTCTGCGGACGCTTACAAACAACATTATTGCTTGTCAGATCGTGAAAAAACAAAAGGCTCTCGAAGTTGTTGAATTTCAACAAGAAATACCAGATTGCGCCTAGAGACAATCCAACGATTCCGCCGATCGTAATACCACGTGGAACCGTGCAGAAATACTGGAGTTTCACATAAGCATCTACTGCGAATATACTAACGATTGTGCCAACAATCCAGAAATTAATTTGGTTATTGGATAACATCGGGAGTAGAAGATACATCAACGTGAAACCAATAAACATACTATTATAATTCGGCACGTTGTATCGATTTGGTATAAGTGGAAACTCAACAAGATTACAAATGGGCCCTTCATTATCAAGTGGCTCACTTCCAATCACCATACTTACCATATAGTTTATCACCGAAGCAATCAATACACCACCTAGATATATCATTCCTTTAATGTTCTGATTAAAAATCGAAACCAGAACAAGAAAAGTTCCTAAAAATAAAGGTGCGAATATACTGAATAATTGAATAACATTTGAAAATGTAAGTTGGAGTGTCATTTTATGATCGTTATATAATAGTAGTATTTTAATCTAGATACAATTGATATATAAACACATCATGTTGTAGAATAGTAGTTACGCTGATACGTCATATTCTATTGTTACGAAATGGGCATTCCAAGTTACTTTTCAAATATCGTAAAACGTCACAAATCCATTATTAAGAGATTGTCCGGATTGCCTCGGGTCCATAACCTATACATGGACACAAATGGACTTATTTATGACGCAGTTCGTGTCGTGGGGACGAACCGCGGTATGTCCAACGACGAATATGAAACGCTTATCATCGATACGGTGTGTAGGAAAATCGACGAGTATCTCGCCTTGTTTCGTCCCAGCGATAAATTAATGATCGCATTCGATGGTGTCGCACCTGTTGCTAAACTGAACCAACAACGCGAACGAAGATACAAATCGTGGTTTACTTCAGTTGTCGAAGATACAATCACTCGAAAAAATGCGCTTATTGATCCGTTGGCGGTAGATGCGGTTGCAGTAACAGGAGGAGCGCCGAAAACCGCCACCAGTAGTCAAAAAGCATGGAATACTTCCGCAATCACACCAGGCACCACATTTATGAAAAAACTCAATATGCGTATGCGTGATTATTGCGAAGTAAAAGCGCGCATAATCGAAAATCAAGTCGCCTACGTATATTCTGGAAGCGACATTCCGGGTGAAGGGGAGCATAAAATTTTCGAGTATATCCGCGAAAATGCTGACTATCACAAAGACACCGTGACATTAATCTATGGATTGGATGCCGATCTGATTATGTTATGTTTGAATCATCTACATATCTCTCAGCGCATTTATTTGTATCGTGATACGCCAGAATTTATACAGTCGCTCGACAGCACATTATCATGTAACGATCAATATTATCTAGATATACCGGAATTTGCGTGTTCGTTGGAAGAAATCATGCGTGAAACAAAAAGTAATGGCAGAGGAGGTGGCGAACTTCAGCATAAAACGCCTTATATATCTGATCATAAAACAGTATCGGCTACGTCACCGACGACGACGACGGACAGCACTGACAAGTCCGTGAAAATAACACCAGAAGTTGTTGCTGCGATCGATGACTATATCGTGATGACGTTTATGCTTGGCAACGATTTCATGCCACATTTTCCGTCTCTGAATTTACGCACAAATGGTATGACCGTATTACTCCAAACATACGCAAATATGTTTAAAGGGACGAATGATTACTTGGTTTCGCGCACATCTGGGCGACCAGTTATCGTATGGAAGCATATGCGCACGTTTATTGGATTGTTGGCCGAAACCGAGCATAATCGATTCATGAACGAACATAAAACACGGGATCGACAAGGAAAGATGAAATTCGGAAGTGATGGCGCCAGCAGTAATAATGGAACTTCGGGAAATAAACGTGCCATCGGGAGAGACGTTGGAACCGCCGCCGCCGCCGCCGCCGCCACCGCCACCGATAAATCACAACCGCCCATCTCTGTCGATATTCGCGAACTCACGAAGATTGCGTGTAGTCGGGTGGTTCAATTGGTTGGTAATATTGAGCGTTGCCATTCCTTGAACGAATTCATGTCCATTCCACTTCAAGAACGTGCTGCCGAGAAATATATTGACCCATTTCGAGAGAATTGGGAGTTCCGTTATTATGACGCATTATTTGGTATCGATATTTATGCTAGAGAACGTGAAGGCAAACCTGGCAAAGATGATAAGAGTGGAACTATCGACCGACTTCAGATGATTTGTGTTAATTATATCGAAGGGTTGGAATGGACCATGCGATATTATTCGACGGGTTGCGTCGATTGGCGATGGACCTATAAATATCCTTACGCCCCTTTACTTGTTGATTTGATGCGTTATATGCCGCATTTAGACACGGCCCTATTTCCGAATGCTACACCTGATGTGAAAAACCCGGTTCGTGACCTTGTTCAGTTGTGTTATGTCCTTCCGATGGCGTCGCATAGCCTTTTACCGGCTGCGGTAGCGGAAAAGTTGAAGCGTTATTACTCGCATTATTACTGTGATAAACTCGATTTCAAGTGGTCATATTGTAAGTATTTCTGGGAAGCACATACTGAATTGCCGCATATCAGGATTTCAGAATTGGAGCGGGTGGTGGCGGGGGTGATGTAATTATTATCTCATATTATAATATACATCATATGTCGTCGGCGGAAGGCGTTGCTACTACTGATGAAATTGTCACCGTACGCATTATTATTGGCAGGACTAACCCTCCGCATAGTGGGCATATAAAACTGATGAAAGCTGCGATAGACGCCGCAAAGGGAAATCTAGGCCCAATAAAATGTGCTTTATTGTTACTAGGCAACGGACCTGGAGGCCAACGAACAAATGAAGATCCAATAGACCATGAAACAAAAAGTTCTTTTATACGAATCAAACTTATGAATGAACGTTACACAGATAATGTTGATTTTGTAATTCAACAAATGAATACAACAGAACAAGGTGGTCCTTCACAAAATATATTAAATTTTTTGTTATCTTCTGGAATCATCCCTGGTAATTATCATGGTTCAATTCATATTATTCAACATACTGGAAATAAACCAGGCAAACCCAGTAAAACAGGACGAGTTGGTCCTAGTGATTCTCAAAAACATGAAAGGCTTCGTATTGATATCAGAAAGAAAATTCAAGATATTTATCATACTGACGTAACATGCGGGCAGGAAGATGTTGAAGCCCATACAATACCTGGAGAAACACCAATGTCGGCAACAAAAGTAAGAGAAGAAGCAGTTCGTTGTTATGGTGAAAGTATTCGTGGTGATGATGGTGGTGGAGCTGCTGCGGTTCATGATGATGATGATGATGATATGAAACTGGAACGTGGATTTGATT
>Ga0194129_10008370_pt1 | contig 11982 bp, 10 predicted proteins | sample TA2KigCa35mmetaG_FD_150862 | JGI IMG/M metagenome (GOLD analysis project Ga0194129, IMG submission 150862) | Freshwater microbial communities from Lake Tanganyika, Tanzania - TA2015038 Kigoma Deep Cast 35m | ecosystem: Environmental > Aquatic > Freshwater > Lake | place: Tanzania: Lake... | reverse complement strand
CGCGGACCATCGCCGACCTCGACGGCAGCGACGCCGTCCGCGCCGTGCACGTCGCCGAGGCCCTGCAGCTGCGCGGCCGCATCGACGGTCGGCCGCGCGCCGCCGCGTAGAAGCGCGGCGCTCCGTCGCCGGCGAGACGACGAGACGACGAGACGACGAGACGACGAGACAACGACGCCCGCAAAGAGCGACGCCGCAGCACGGGGCTGCGGCGTCGACGTGGTGGGCCCTGCTGGATTCGAACCAGCGCACGGTCGGTTATGAGCCGAATGCTCTACCGCTGAGCTAAGGGCCCCCGCGACGTGGGCGCTTTTCGCGCGCCCGCCGCCAAGACGCAATGCGGTGCGCTGACGACCAGAACGGCGACGCTGACGACGACGAGTGTCGTGCGTTGGTGCGCTGGCGCGATCCGCTCGGCGGTGGGGTAGGCTGAGCCATGACGCTCGGAATCCTGCTCGTCGATCCCCAGTACGACTTCTTCCCTGGCGGCTCGCTGGCGGTGGCGCGCGGCGACGAGATCGTGTCGCCCATCAACCGCCTGCTCGCGCTGCACGCCGGCGCGCCGCTGTTCGCGTCGCGCGACTGGCACCCGACGTCGACGCGGCACTTCAAGGCGCGCGGTGGGATCTGGCCGCCCCACTGCGTTCAGGGCACGCGCGGCGCGGCCTTTCACGACGGGCTGCTGATGGGCCACGCCGTCGTCTACGACAAGGGCACGAACCCCGACGACGACGGCGGCTACTCGGCCTTCGATGGCGATCGGCTCGACGAGCAGGGGCGGCGACGCACGCTGCTCGACGACCTGCGCGCCCGCGGCGTCGACGCCCTCGTCGTCGCCGGCCTCGCCACCGATTACTGCGTGAAGGCCAGCGTGCTCGACGCCCGCAAGCATGGGCTCGCCGCCTTCTTGTTCCTGCCCGGCGTGCGCGCCGTCGACCTGGCCGCAGGCGACGGCGACCGCGCCGCCGCCCTGATGCGCGAGTCCGGCGCGCACCTCGTGCAGTAGCTGGCGTCGTTCCCGTCGGCGTCGATCCGTCGGCGTCGATCCGGCGGCGTCGATCCGGCGGCGCCGTACCTCGACAGCGGCCCGGGCGCGCGCTACGCCGCCCCCATGCGTCTCTTTGCCCTCTCTCTCTGCCTGCTCGTCGCGCTGACGGCGGCGTGCTCGCCGTCGCGCGGCTACTGCGCGGCGGCCTCCGACTGCGACCGCGAGATCCTCGGCGTGCCGATCCCCGACGCCGCCGGCAACGACGACGACTCCGCCGCCGTCTGCGCCGTCAACGTCGACACCGAGATCGCGGCGCTGCGCGCCAACGAAGAGAAGGAGTGTCAGGCGCTGGCCGCCGCGCTCGAGCGCTTCTACGCCTGCGTCGCCAACGAGTTCGCGCAGAAGTCCGACGGCTGCGACGCCCTGTTCGGCGGCAGCGACATCGGCCAGAACGAGACCGACGGCCCCTGCGACAACGAATTCGACGACGTGCAGGACGCCCGCGCCGACATCAACGGCGACGAGTGCTCGTCGCAGGAGGACTGACCATGCGTCGCCCCAACCATTCACGCCTGGCGTTCGTCGCCGTCGCCGTCGCTACCCTCGTCGTCGTTGGCTGCAGCGGCGGCCGCGCCTACTGCTCGAAGGAGGCCCAGTGCCTCGCCGAGGAGGAGGACGTCGAGCTCGAGAGCGACTCCGTCGGCGTCTGCGTCGCCCAGTACGACGGCAACATCGCCGCCCTGCGCGCCAACGAGGAGCCCGAGTGTCAGGTGCTGGCCGACGCCATCGTCGCCGCCGACGCCTGCCGCGCCAGCCTCGACTGCAACGACTTCTTCGACGCCGCCGACTACCAGGACGCGTGCGAGGACGAGCTCGACGACCTGCAGGACGCGCTCAACGACGTCGACGACGGCCGCTGCTCGGCGCAGGAGAGCTGACGGACACGGTAGCGCCGCCGCGCCGCCGCGCCTACAGCGCGGCAGCTTGGCCGTGACGACGACGGCGCGGGGGGAAGCTAGGCCAGCACCTCGCCGATCACCGTCGACGACGCGGTGAGCCCGACGCCGATGGAGGTGCGCGGTGAGCCCATCGCCCGCAGGATCGTCACGAGCACGTCGTTGGTGTTGCGCTTCAACAGCTGCGGCCCGCGCACGTGGGTGCCCGGGCGGCGCATGGCGCCGCCGGCGCCGCCGACGAGAAGGATCGGGTAGTCGTCGACCGAGTGGTCGAGGCCCTCGGCGGTGTCCGACGTCGCCAGCCACAGCGAGTTGTCGAGCAGGGAGCCCGCGCCTTCGGGCAGGGCGGCCATCTTCTGCATCACCGACGAGAAGCACTCCATCGTGAAGACGGTGCTCGCCTGCACGGCGCCCTGCTGGGCGGCGTCGTGGGTCAGGTCGTGGTGGCCGCCGGTCGTGCCGGGGAACACCGTGTAGCCGACGGAGCCGGTGAACTGGATGGTCGCTACCTGGCGGATTTCGCAGGCGAAGGCCATCGCGATCAGGTCGGCGTGCAGGTCGCTCATCGCCCGCAGCGTTGCGGGCGTCGACGTCGGCGCTTCGGGGATCGTGCACGCGCCGGTCAGCTCGGGCGGCAGCGCCAGGATGCGCGCCCGCAGCTCGCTGACGCCGGTGAGGTGCGCGTCCAGGCGGTTGCGGTCGTTCGTCGACAGCTGCGGCTTCAGCCGGTCGATGTCGTCCTTCACCAGATCAAGCACGCTGGTGCGCAGCGCGTTCGTCGGATCGTTGGTGTCCGGCGGCGTGAAGTTGCCGAAGAGGCCCGCGTAGATCTCGGCCGGGGAGCGCACCGCCGTCTGCGGCTGGTCCGGCCCGCGGTGCGAGATGAACTGCAGCGTCGGCCCCTCGCCGGTCACGATCTCGTCGACGGTCCGCACGTTGAGCACCGGCTTCGAGGCAGGAATACCGAGGTCGGAGTGCAGGATATTATCGATGGAAGGTCCGCCGAACTTCGACGAATAGTTGCTGTTGGGATGCTCGAGCGGAATGAACTCAACACCCGACAACATCCCCGACACGCCGTTGTGGTGCCCGCGCGGCCCGGCGGCCTTCACCTCGTAGCCGGTGATCACGTTCAGCACGTCGCGCACCGGCGCCAGCGGCTGCAACGACGGCGACAGCGCGAACCCGGGACCCGTCGTCGTCGGCACCCACTGCGACTTGCGCATGCCGTTGCCCCAGAAGAACACGCCGAACCGTTTGGGCAGCGGCCGGCCCTGCGCCAGCGCCGTCCCGTGGTTGTTCAGCATGCACTCGAGGACCGGCAGCGCGAGCATCGCACCACCCAGACCACGCAGAAACGTGCGGCGCTTCAGTATATGGCGAGAGCGCATGTTCATTCTCCGTCCGTGGTGTCGACGAAGCGGAAGGCGTCGGACGTGGCGATGGCGACCATGGCGTCCTGCAGCTTCAAGCCGCCGTCGATGAAGGCGCTGTCGACGTCGTAGAGCGCGGCGTCCTGCCCCGACTCCTCCATCCGGCCGACGGCGTGACGGTACAGCCCGCGCACGAGGCAGCTGACCAGGTCGACGCGCTCGTCGAGCAGGCCTATGAAGCCCGTGGCGTCCTCGGAGGTGCGATCGTCGAGGCCGCCCGAGGCGTCGATGGGCAGGCCGTTTTCGTGGGTGCGGTAGCGGCCGTACTGGTCGAAGTGCTCGAACGGGTAGCCGAGCGGGTCGATGTAGGCGTGACAGCCGGCGCAGCTGTCCTCGCGCGCGTGGGCCTCGATGCGATCCCGCGTGGTCCGCGGCAGCCCGTCGGGCACCTCGTCGGGCAGCGTCGTCGCCACGCCCGGCGGCGGCGCCGGCACCGCCGCGCACAACAGCTGCTCGCGCACGAACTTGCCGCGCAGCGTCGGCGAGCTGCGGTCGGGCTGGGCGAAGCGCACGAGGAACGCGCCGCGGGTCAGCAGGCCGGCGCGGTCCTGCTCGGCGGGCGTGGGCACCTTGACGAACGTCGCGCCGGCGCCGGGCAGGGGGAACCCGTAGTAGCTGGCGAGCTCGTCGTTGACGAACGTATCGGTGCTGCGCAGCAGGTCGCGCACGTCGGCGTTGCGTGTCCACACGACGTCGTCGACCAGACGCAGCGTCTCTTCGACCAGCGCCGCGCGCACCGAGGGTGTCAGGGCCGCGTCGGGGCGGTTCAGCGCCGGCAGGTCGGCGAGGTGCAGCTTCTCGACGAAGTAGCCGCGCAGCGCGTCCTTTGCGCGCGGGTCGGTCAAGAGCGCGCGGGCGGTCGCCGACAGCACCGTCGGCGACGACAGGTCGCCGCGCTCGGCGGCGTCGAGCAGCTCGTCGTCGGGCGGCGCGCCGGTCAAGAAGAAGCTCAGGCGGGCGGCGAGCTCGGCGCCGGTGAGCCGGCGCGCGGCGGGGTCGTCGCCGGGCTCGCCGCGCTCGACGAGGTACAGGAAGTGCGGGCTCTGCAGCAGCGCGACGAGCAGGAGCTCCACGCCGCGGTCGACGGCGCGCGGCTCGCCGATGTTGCCGTAGGCGACGGCGGCCTGCTGGCCCAGGGCGGCGTAGCGGGCGACCTCGTCGTCGGCGAGGGTGCGGCGGAAGGCCCGCCGGCCGAGGCGCCGGGCCAGGTCCTGCCAGCACGCCGCGTCCGTCGCCGACGACGGAGCGCAGACCGCGCGCCACGGCGACGACGGGTCGGCCACGGCGGCGGCGGCGGCGGCGCGGGCCGACGCCTCGTAGGTGACGAGGGCGGCGGCGTCGAGGGCGAGGTCGCCGGCGCCGACGGCCACCGAGCCGTTCAGCGGCACGTCGGGAGGCGCGCTGCTGGCGGCGGCGGCGGCGTCGCCGAGCAGGTCGGCGACGCCGTTCGTGTACTGCAGCTGCAGCAGCCGACGCAGGCGCGCCGGTGACGGCACGAACGGCGACGGCGGCCGGACTGGGCGCGGGCCGAGGTCGACGTCGTCGTCGGGCTCATCGGGGTCGGTGGGCAGGGGGACGACGTCGTCGGGCGTGGGCGCATCGTCGTCGACGACAACCACGGTGTTGGTGCACGCGAGCCCGAGCGCCAGCACGGCCGACGGCACGAAGAGAAGAGAGCGCGACCGCATGAACGCGAGCATGACGACCACTGTAGCACCGCGGATCGGATCGATGACCGACGCGGTCGTCGGCGGCGAAAAACGAGCGCGCCCCGTGGGGGGCGCGCTCGTCGGCTGTCCGAACCTTGTGCGAGCGCCGGGCGACCGCCGGGCGGCTGCCCGCCCGTCGTCAGTTCGCGGTAATCGCAACCGTCATGTCGAACTGCGTTTCATCGTTGCCGGCCTCGCCCACGCAGACCTTGTGCGTGCCGACGGGCAGCGTCGCTGTGATCCGCGAGCAGTAGCCGACGTCGTCGTCATTGTCCTGCGTCGAGCCGTCCGCCAGTGTCAGTGCGACATACGGGTCTGTACCGTAGTCCTCGCAGAAGGGCGCGGTCGCCGTGATCACATACGAGCCCTCGGTGGCGACGGTGAACGAGTAGCAGTCGACGTCGCCGACCGGCAGCACATCGCTCGTCGCCGAGAATGGGAAGGTCGGCTGCGCCAGCGGCGCATCTGGTCCGCCGGCCTCGTCCACGATGACGAGGGTCTCCAGCCGGAACTCGAGGGCCAACGACACGCCCGTATCCGTGGGGCTCTGGGTGCCGTCGTCCGGACCAGAGTTCGAGACGCACAGCACGTAGTCGCCGGCGGTCAGCTGCTCGACCAGCTCCGGGCAATATCCAACATCATCATCGGCGCGCTTCAGCACCGTTCCGAGCGCCCGGCTGTGTACAGCTCGATCTCCGGGTCATCGGTCAACGACGCTGAGACGCCGCACGTCGGTGAGATGGCGCTCGCGACCACCAGCGCGTCGGCCGCCAGCGTGAACGAGTAGCAGTCGCATTCGTTGACCGGATCGATGTCGATGTACCCGGCGAGCGGCAGCGTCGCCGCCGTCGGGGTGGTCTCGTCGCCGGCATCGGGCAGGTCCTGCAGCGGCGCTTCGCCCTCGCCCTCGCCCTCGCCCTCGTCTTCACCCTCGCCTTCACCCTCGCCCTCGCCTTCGCCTTCGCCGCCGTCGGCGGGACCACAGGCGGTGACCGCCAGGACGCTCGCGCCGAGACACAACGACAACAACCATGGCTTCTGTACGTTCGGACCTCCACGCGCCGCGACGGCAGCGCCGGGCGGGAGCACGACCGAAGACCCGCGCCGGGAGCGAGCCTGTCCCCGGGCGTCAGCGCTCCTGCACCACCTGTCGCACCAGCCGCGCGACGACGCGCGCCGGTGACGCCGCGACGAGGCGCTCGATGAGGCGCGGCAGGAAACGCACCCACGGCTCGTCCACGAAGGCCCCCAGTGCGACGACGTCGGCGCGCTCGAGGAAGCGCCCGTCGTGCAGCGTGGCGAGGAGGCGGCCGCGCTTGTCGAGGCTCGGATCGTCGGCGACGCCGAAGGCTACCTCGACCAGCAGCGCGAAGCTCGCCGCGTCGGCCGCGATGCGCTCGGCGGTGGCCGGCAGCAAGAGCGGCGCCGGCGCCAGCGTGAGCCGGGGCCCGATGGGACCGCAGGCGCGCTCGACGTCGAAGCCGCCGAGGGCGACGCCGGCGTCGTGCAGCGCGGTGACGGCGTCGGCGACGGCGCACAGGTCGCGCGCGAGCCCCTGGGGCACCGAGCCCAGCGTCGCGAGGTCGGCGCGGCCGTCCTTGCGGCCGTGGTGCTCGTCGCCGGCGAGCACCACGGCGCGTACGCCGCCGTCGTCCTCGAACAGCACGTCGTAGACCGGCTGCACGCCGCGCCACAGGCGCGCGGCGGCGACGTAGGGCAGCAGCAGGCCCTGCGTGGGGTCATCGGTCTGCAGCACGAACACCGCGCGGCCGACGACGGCGTCGCGGCCGACGAACACCTTCACCGGCCCGCGCCGCTCGACGAGGGCCCGGGTGACGTAGCGCTCGCTCCCCGCCGTTGACGACGCCGTTGCCGGCGCGTCTCTCGTCGTGCTTGTCGTGCTTGTCGTGCTTGTCGTGCTTGTCGTGCTCGCCGTCGCGTGGGTCGTCGTCGCCGTCGCGCCGTCGACGCGCCCCGCGCGCGGGAGCGTCGACGGTGACGCTGCCGGCAGCGCCGCCCGCATCTCTTCGGCCGAGGCGAACCGCGCGCCGCGATCGGGCGACAGCGCGCGCGCCAGGAACGCGCTCCATGACCCGGGCGTCGTCGACGGCGTGGCGTCGACGACGGGTGGCGCCGCGCGGCGATCGGCGGTGGGGCTGTCGTAGGGCGGGCGGCCGGTCAGCGCGCGGTAGGCGATCGCCGCCAACGCGTAGAGGTCGCCGTCGACGTCGGCGGCGCCGCCCTGCAGCTGCTCGGGCGACAGGTACGGCCACACCGAGGCGAGGCCGCCGGTCTCGGTCGCCCGCAGCGCGAGCAGCCGGTGCGCGCCGACGTCGAGCAGCTTCACGCCCCCCGACAGCAGGAACACGTTCTGCGGCTTGAGCCCGCCGTGCACGAGCCCGGTGCGGTGGGCCGCCGCCAGCGCATCCAACGCCTGGCGCAGCGCTGGCCGCAGCCAGTCGCCGGTGCCGCCCTGCAGCAGGCGCTGCTCGAGCAGCACCGCGCCGTCGACCTCGCCGTGCAGGTCGGTGACGACGAAGCCCTGCGCCAGGTTCAGCTCAACGAGTCGCACGAACGCCGGGTGGTCGAGGGCGGCCGCGGCGCGCACCTCGCGCGCCCAGCCCTGCACCGCGTCGGAGGCGAGCACGGCGGCGCCGAGGATCTTCACCGCCACCGCCCGGTCAGCGAAAGCGTCGTGGGCGCGGAACACCTGTCCGGTGCCACCGCCGCCGAGCGGCGCGCCAAGCAGGTAGCGGCCATTCAGCAGCAGCCGCTGCTCGGCGAGGACGTCGTGGGGCTCGCGCGGGCCGGTCGCGGTCGCCGGCTTCGCCGAGCCGCCGTCGCCGCCGCCGAGCAGGGCGTCGAGGGGGTCGTCGGCGGGGCGTCCCGGGGCAGCAGCGGGCCGCGGCGTGGTCGACGTCTGCACGGCGGCGAAGGCGGCGGCCCGCGCCGAGCCGAGCAGCTCGTCGAGCGAGGCCGGCGGCGGGTCGGTGCGCAGGGCCGCGCGCCGGTCGTCGTCGGTGGCGTGGGCGAGGAGCCGGGCGTGCGCGGCGCGCCAGCGGCCGACGATGGCGCGCGCGGCGTCGTCGTAGCCGAGCGCGGCGAAGGCCAACGCCATGGTCGGCGCGGCGCGGCACAGCAGACCGTCGCGCCCGCCGTTCCCGTCGTTCCCGTCGTTCCCGTCGCCGCCGTCATCGGCGCCGCTGCGCAGGGCCCGCTGCAGCAGGGCGATGGCGTCGTCGTGACGGCCGAAGCGCGCGAGGATGCGGCCGAGTCGCACCGCGGCGTCGGCGTCCTCGGGGTGGCGTTCGAGCCACCGTTCGAGCAGCAGGCCCGCCTGTCGCGCGTCGCCGAGCTCTTCGTGGCACGCCGCGGCTTCGGCGAGGCTGCCGGCCTGCTCGAGCGCACGGGCGGCGGCGGCGGGCTCGCCGCGCGCGCGCCAGACGCGCCCGATCTCGCGGTGGCGCGAGGCCCGGGCAAGCACCGACAACAGCGCGTCGCCGAGGCCGCGGGCGATGGCCTCGCCGACGAGCCGGTCGACCGTGGCGTCGTCGAGCAGCGTGACGGCGACGCGGACGGCGGCGACGACGTCGCCGGCGGCCTCCCAGGCGGCGAGGGCGGACCGCGGCTCGAAGAGCTGCTCGTAGAGCGCCGCCGCCCGCGCCGCGGCCCCGGCGTGCCGCAGCGCCGCCGCCGCCGCCGCGTGCTCGCCGGCGGCCAGCAGCCGCTGCACCTCGCGCTCGACGTCGTCGCCGAGGCTCAAGGCGCGCTCCCGCCCGCGCGCGGGGCCGCGGTGCCCGGGCTCGTCGACGGCGATGACGACGGAGCGAACGTCACCGTCGACAGGGGCACGCCCTCGGCGTGGAGCACGAGGTCGGGGTCGTGCCGACCCCACTCGTTCCAGACGTCGAGCTGCTGCTGCTTGAACTCGCCCTGCGGCTCGACGTGGGCGACGGCGGCGCCTCGCACCGCACCAGCGAACCCGATGTCACGCCGCAGCAGGCCGTCGCCCACGTAGCGGGCGTGGCTGTCGGCGTTGACGTCGCCGAAGTGGATGCGGCCGCCGCGGGGCGTGCGGGCGTTCACCAGCGGCAGGGCCGCGCGCGCCTCGTAGCCCCAGAAGGTCCGCTGCATGCCCACGTTGGCGGCGCCGCGCGTAAAGCCCACGAGCTCGTTGTAGCTGCCCAGGCCGTACGGCCACACGCGCACGCTGATCACGACGCCGGGCAGCGCAGCGACGACGCCGACCACGACGACGACAGCGGCGAAGCGGCGGCCGTCCTGCGGGGTGACGCGGCCGACGGCGGCCTGCAGGCGGGCGACGCCCTCGACGAGCGCCCAGGCGCCGAGCACGCACAGGAAGGGCAGTCCGTTCATCCAGTGCTTGGTGCCGCCGAAGATCGGGGTCGACGGCAGCGCGATGAGCACGAACGGGAGCAGGCCGTTCAGCAGCAGCAGCAGCGCCGTCTGCCCCGAGGGGGCCACGGCGACGTCGCCGAGGGGGACGCGCGTGGCCTCGGGCTCGAGCTCGGGGCCCACGCGCCGGGGACGCCAGCGGGCCCCGAGCGCGCGGCCGGCGGTGACGGCGCCGAGCGCTGTGCCGGTGACGAGCAGGGCGAGGGTCGGCAGCGGGATGGTGACCGCCGACATCACGAAGGGGAACAGCCAGGGGAACGGCGGCGCGGTGAGCAGGTCGCCGAAATAAAGGATGGGATAGTGCTCGTGATGCAGGTGGAACGATAGATACCGAGCAAAGCGGCCGACGACGTCAGGCCATAGATAGGGCCACAGCACGACGTACACGATCGGCGCGAGCAGCGCGAGGCAGAAGAAGACCAGCGGAAGCCGCAGTCGACCATCGCGTGATCGTACCGATTCGGTGAGCAACCAATGCAGCACGAAGAGCGCCGGCACCGGCAGCACGTTGTGCTTCATCGCCGCCGCCACGCCGAACGCCACGCCCACCACGACGGCGCCGCGCGGGGTGCCACGAAAGCGCAGCCACGCCCAGACGAGCGCGGTGTGGGCGGCGGTAACGCCGATGTCGAAGCAGGCGACGTGCATGTGCCAGAATACGTGGGGCATCGACACGAACAGCAGAACAGCGACGAGCGCGCCCCGACGGGGCAGCAGCTGCCGCGCCAGCAGCCACACGAACGCTGCCGAAAGCCCCGCCACGATCCACGCCGGCAGCCGCAGCGCCACGTGGTCGGCCACCGGCACGCCGAGCGCGGTCTTCAGCGCCAACGACGCCGCGAAGCTGCCCTTCAGCAGGAACGGATGCTCGGGGTTGTAGGCCAGGTGCCGGTCGATCCCCGCCGCCGACAGCGCCGTCGCCGGGTCGGACACCAGCGTGCGCCACCAGCCGGCGTACAGCGCGCCGGCCTTGAAGTAGTAGCCCTCGTCGCGGGTGAAGCCGAGGGTCGTGGCGGTCAGGCCGACCACGACGGCGACCACCACCGCGATCCTTGCGGCGACGCCCCGGTCGCCCCGCGTCGTCGTCATCGCGCGCCCCCCGGCCCGGGCACGTAGGCGTCCAGCGCGAGCTCGTGGTCGACCGTGGTGTGCGCGCCGTCGTCGGCGGCGGCGCGCACGACGAGCGCCAGCCGGTGGGCGCCGCCGCCGAGGCGGCGCGTGTCGATCACCGTGGCGCGAAAGCCCTCGCCGTCTTCGGCGGGCGGCCGCACGAACGCCGCGCGCAGCGCCGCGCGCGACGGCTCGACGAAGAACGACGGCGCGCGGCGCAGCGAGGCCACGACGGCGTCGTCGACGACGACGTCGACGATCATCGCGCGGCCGCGCTCGGCGCCCGCGCGGGTGTGGCCGGCAGCGACGACGAGGGTGTCGCCCAGCGCGACGTCGTCGAAGCGGAGCGCCACGCGGGCGCCGGGCCGGGGCTCGGGCACGCGCACGACCAGCCGCCCGCTCTCGCTGACGAGCGCGTGCTCGCGCGTCACGCGCAGGCCGGCGTCGTCGCCCTCGCAGCCGTGGCCGCGCACCGCGCCGCGCTCGAGCGGAGTCGTGCACGGCCGGCCGTCGACATCGACCCGGGCGCCGGGCAGGGCGGTCAGCAGGTCGAAGCGCGCCGGCCCGCCGCCGTCGAACACCAGGACGTCGACGGCGCCGAAGCGCTGCGCGCTGCGCGGCGCGCCGAGGCCCGCGAGCGCGGGCAGCCACGGCGCGGCGTCGGGCTCGACGACGGCGACGACGCGCGGGAAGCGCCCGGGCAGCAGCGCCGCCGCCGGGCCGTCGCCGCCAACGACGCGGGCGGCGGCGGGGCCGAGCGCGGCCAGCGGCCGCAGCGTCCACGGCGGCAGCACCACGATCGCGCCGTCGTCGCCGGCGGCCCGCGCCGCGTGCGCGCACGCGGCGGCGAGGTCGTCGTCGGCGGGGACGTCGTCGGCCTCGGCGACGAGCAGCGCGAGCGACGCGACGACGGCGCAGGCCAGCGGCAACAGGAGCAGGGCGGCCACGCTGCGATCACGCACGCCACAGGCGTCGCGCCGACGTCGTCGCCGCGCAACCCGGGTCGTCGCTGTCGCGTCACCGCGGCCCGATGCGTCGCCGCCGGGCTCGCAGAAGGGACTGGCAGAGCCCTCGGGCGCGTGGCACACCGCACTCGTTCGGGAGCCCGGAGAGCCTGCCGCGTGCAGCGCCGCCCGGGCCAAAGACGGGCAGCCGTTCGACGCGCGGTCGTCGAACGGCTCGCCCGCCGCCCCGGCACCCTGTCTGTGTGCATGACCCTTGGAAGGAGAACCCCATGATCCGACTGAACTCCGCGCTACAGGCCCTGGTGGCCGTGAGCGCGTTGGCGGCCGCCCCCGCCTGCATCATCAACACCGACGGCACCGGTGACGGCGCCGGCGAAGGCGAGGGCGAGGGCGAGGGCGAGGGCG
>Ga0194129_10008367_pt1 | contig 11987 bp, 4 predicted proteins | sample TA2KigCa35mmetaG_FD_150862 | JGI IMG/M metagenome (GOLD analysis project Ga0194129, IMG submission 150862) | Freshwater microbial communities from Lake Tanganyika, Tanzania - TA2015038 Kigoma Deep Cast 35m | ecosystem: Environmental > Aquatic > Freshwater > Lake | place: Tanzania: Lake... | reverse complement strand
AACCAAAACCAACAGACCCAGAATTTTTTATCTCAAAATCAGAAGAATAATATCTCTTTATAGTCAAATCATGAACTTCTGCCTTGAGTGGATGTTCAAATTTATAAGAGTTCGGTTCATCTTGCGCAGTATCCTGTATCAGTTCAGCAACACCATCTCTCTTTGCAGAGTTAGTAGAGAAAAAATATGCTTGTGAAGATGCACCTGAATTTTTACCTTCGTAGTAATTTCCCACACAAAGTGCGTCGGGGCTTGCAACAGAGATGGAAGACGCTGGATTAATCGTTCCGGAAGGAACATTGAAGTATCCTCTATTAACACCGTCTATTACAAAGGATCCTGTACCTTGCGCGTATTGATCCGTTCCCCATCTGATTGCGACGTGATGCCACTTATTGTGTGACAAGGAGTTATCGTCTGACAAGAATACCAAGTCGTTAGGATAGATTCCTGATACAGCTTTTGAAGGTGAGACGTCTGCACTATGCTTAAGCTGAAGTTGTATTCTAAACCCGTCGGGTAGACCACGTGGATCTTTTGAAGAACCAGTCACTAATGAGACAGCATAGCTTGACGATAGATGAAAAATAGTTCCTGCTTTAAAGTGTCCAGTGTTTAAACCGTCATCTTGATACCTTGGATTAATATGAAAATCAAAAGTAAAAGCGCCTGATAGACAATAGGTTCCCGACACGTGTCCTGTCTGAAAAGGCAAAAAACTGCTGGTAATGTTGGGGTATAAAAGCACCGACGCTGTCGGTATTAGAGTTGAACCAGTAGATACTGTAAAAAAATTAAAAGAATGATAATTTGTGTATGCCCAATGTGCGTGCGGATAGTCAGTCCTGTAGAACTTCATTAACATATTTTTAACATTGTTCTTACAGAGCGTGTACTTAGTGAAATTAATCGTTGGCGTAAATCTTTCTACATCTAAAGTAGATATAGGTTTAGCACTAGAATTCTTCACGACTTGCATGTAGTCACCAACAGAGCCAGTGATTGATTTGTTTGCAAATCTTAGAGTTCTAGAATCATTTTTTATCTGCTCATAGACTGACTTAAAATTACTTGACTCCCAACTGCCAGTCAAATTACCGTCAAGAAACGCTTCACCAGACATTAATTTTTCTGATGAAGAAAGTCTAGGGAAGACCTTTACTGATCCTGTCACGCCAAGAGAACTTGATGAATATTCTCTCTTAGGCGTAGTGATGATTGTGAAGTATTCTACATCATCTCTTGTTACAGGTATGATTGCCATGATTTAACCATGACCCATCAGAAGTCAAGTCTTACTCTAAAAGTCAGATCTCTTCCAGCACTCTTCTCAACCGGTCTGCTTAATTTGGCAACAGCAAGTAGACCGCCGGAAGCGTCGTAGAGACCAATTGTCGTTACATACGCGAAGTTTTCTTGAATCTCATCAGGAAGAGCAGGATCGTAAATCACAAGTCTGCCTTCATTGGTTGTTCCCTCTGCTTCGACATACGTGGGATTGGAAGAGAAATTAAAATCATCGGGTAGAGCCCTGCAGAATATGAGCGAAGAGTTAATGTTAGTCACATTCTGGAATGTGATGGCTGTGTTGGAGCTGCTTCCAAATCTTGCATAGCAGAAGTGATCGATAATATTATCGATACTTCCTGAAGTCATTAGATCCGGTACCATCTTTGCCTTACCGGCAGTCTCCGTACCATCTGTTCCCAATATTAACTGACCCGTAGGAGTCATTGCATCAATCGTTCCTGACATGAATTGTGACCCAGAAGTCACCTTTTCAATGTCAAGCACAGCAAGTCCATAGTCGTAATAAAGTCTTCCAATGGCGTTTGCTGTATTAGCAGCGTCTACGATGTAACCAAATTGACCACCAACGCTAAAGAACTTTTGATCAGACGATCCAATGTCTGTGAATATAGAAGATCCTGAAGCTGAAGTTACATAGAGATTTGATCTACCACCAAGTCCAGAATCATAGATCGTCATATTTGATCCTGTGCTCGTCAGTGACGCTGATGTGAAAAACTTCATTGCAAAAGTTTCTCTCTTTATCTGATCTCTAGAAAAAAGTCGCTTGAATGCTAAGAATAGCGCAGCGTCTATTTCAGTAGTTGTTGTGCTTGTAGAAGTCAAAGAAGCGTCAACAGGCAGCGTAAAAACTTCTGTTCTATCACCAAGAAGTATTTGCGCAAACTGTCCATAAATATCGGTTTTTTCTCTCATCATGAGAGAGCTGCTTGGATATAAGTACTTTCCGCCAGAGTCTTGAGCTGTTGAAGTTTCAGCTGCAAACCCATCGGACTTAGCATCAGGAGGGGCCAAGCCTATTGTAACGTCAAATACAGGGTTTGCTGTCTGTAAAGTAAAGTCTTGATCGTATACAGTTTGAAAAAGAGAAGATGTAACTCCAGGCCCGATGCCGCCTGTAACGAAGACCTGATATTTTCTTCTTGAAACTGAAGCTGAAATATCCTCTTGAAGAACGTCAATCAGCTGATTAAGAAAAGATCTCGTTGTTTTTTTGTCGCCTGACCCAAGCTGCTTAGATAATGCCATTGTTCCTCTTTAATTACGCTGTAAATCGATATGAGACGGGAACATCTTTTGATATTCCGTGTCTGTTTCCTGTGATCGTTAGGTTTGATGTGATAGTTCTCTCAGAGACGCCAGTCTTCTTTCCATACACCGTCTTGGTTGCACTATCTAAGACTTTAGCTTCAATTGTAAAACCACAGGGCTGAGTTGTGTCGTTGACGCTCAAAATATATGTAGCTATTCTTCCAGGATCTCCGCTGGCAATCGTCGACTTAGCAGCATCAATTGAACTTAACGATCCATTGACTGGTGAATGAACTACAAAAAATCTATCAGATACCCTAATACTGTAAGAAGTCTGTGCAACTTCAGATATTTCTGCGGGACTTGAAGATCCCTTATACTTCAAGTTTATTGTAACTGCTTGAGTTATCGTTATCTGCGACGGAAGATTTGCAAGAGATACGCTCGTCGGTGTAGTTGACAAGATGGGTAAAAATACCTGAGATGCAGCTGTTCCAACGTTCTCACGACCAACAAGTCTATACTTGAGAGCAATGCTTGGATTTGTCAAGGCTTCAAATATGGGAGTGTTCTTTTCGATCTTTTCTTTACCTACAGCTCTTCCGTACTTCTTGATCATGCTGTAGTCGACCTCGTCGTCACCTAAAGAAAAGTGAGTTATGTTAAATGTGCTATTAGACAAAGAAAGTTGTTGTCTACCATAGTCTGTAAGAACTGCATCTAGTATGATGTTATTTGTTGAATGATCAAGCCAACCCATTTTTTATAGTCCTGTGTGTTACATCAAAATTATCAAGCTACTCAACCAAGATACCTATCTAATATTCTAATGATCTAATTATTTGTTAAATGTTTGAGTCATGCTTACGTGCTTTTAGTGCTGTCTGTCACGTCTAAACGCAACAGCTGAACTATCTGATTGTCTAAGTTAATTATCTGGATCAAGTAATAACCGTCCTGATTGACGACATTAAACTTTTTGCCTCTCTCGTCTTGGACATCCAAGTACTCTGGGCTGAAATAAACTTTCATCTTCTTTGTAGCGTCGCCAGATACTCTAATTGAATCTTTGAAAGCATCAATCTTTAGATTCATGTTAGGATACGATCTTGGGGAGCCTTCATCGCATATCAGAGAAATTTTTAGTCTATTTTTAAAAGGATCAAACTTGACCTCATACTGACCAGAGTAGTTTGATATCAAACCATGAGCATCAACTGATGCTAATGCATAGATGTAAGATGTCGATTCAAAAAATTCTGTATCAATTACAAAGTCTCTATCAATGTGTTTAAAGACCGGTCCAATTGTTTCTTTAACTAAATTTTTTCTACTGCTATCTATGTTAGCAATGTTGTTAGCATCAATAAACTCGCCAGTTTTGTATTTTTCATTAGTAGGCAATCCAGGAATTGACTTATCCCATCCATACTGACATATTAATTCGAATGGTTCATTTACGGTTTTTCTTCTGAAAATCTGAAATTGCTTAATATCTTTCTGTCTATTAACAGGAAGATCCCATGTTACAGCAACATTTCTTTTAGCATAGTCAAAAACAAATGCTATGTCTACGGGAGGAGGAGGAGGCTTATATTCAAAGCATAGAATTTTAGTAGATGACTTTCTTGACACAAAAGTCATTGTCATTGCTTCGTAAGTACCGTCATCTGCGAGTCCGTTGATGTCGACCTCTGCTACAACGCTTAAAGAATACAGATAGATGGCACCATAAAGAACCTCTTTGTCTTCATAAGACACCTGTCGAGAATCTGGCAGATATATACTTCTTTCTTGGCGTAGCTCATTGCCAATTCTGCGATATCTTGTTAAGACGTAGCCTATGATTCTTGGTTTAAAGTCAGTGCCTGTTGGAGCTTTATAAGCGGAAATAAATACATCATTACTCTTGGCAGAAAGAGCTTTAGAAGACTCATACTGTTCGGAAAAGGTATCTAAACTCTTTGCATAAAAGTCTCTTATGGAAGTTGTGGCCGACCTTGGATTTTGAAAGACGTCTGGTATTGCCAGCTTGTTTATCTTCATGTTTAGAGTAAGAGAAGTAGATAGCGTCTTTAGAAAGCTTCTATCGTCTGTTATATTGCCCTCGCTGTCATAGACTCTTAGACCTAAAGTATCAATTGGAAGATCAGTGACAGCATCAAATGACTGTCTCAGGTTTGATACAGCAGCTAAGAAATCTTTAGACTCAAAAATTCCTCCATTGCCCAGCAAATTTTGAAAATTTTCTTTAGCAATCTTAGTTACACTCTTCTGAGCAGATGAAAATAAATTAGCATAATTTGTCATCTCCTGGGATCCTTGTGCAACTGTAGATATCTCAGAAAAATTCATGTTTAAATACATGGGTGACAATGACTCGTCTTCTGATATTAATTTTGAGAACAAAACATCGCTGGGCTCTGTACCGACCTGTAACTTGTAATTTGAGCTAGGAAGTGGATCCCAGTTTAGTTTAACATATCTTGGTATGTTGTCTAAGTTAAATTGAGAAAACTCTTGCCTAAACTCGGTGACTCTTTCGTCTTCAACATAAAAATTGTAGACAAATTCAGAAGAAAAATTTGTTACTTCTGGGACGTTGGCAGTGTAAACAGAGTCTGTTATCTTAGATTTCATTTGTTATATCGTAAGGTTCGATTGTTGCCCAATACTCTTCTAGGTAAATATCAGACTGCTGAGTGTTTCTAATCCAGAGAGACTGATCAGTGGGACTTACTAGTCCGGCATTCACATACTTATTCTTAGTAACTTCATCAGCAAATGTTACTATTCTGAAAAAGTCGGGATCAAATATCACATTGAAAACTCTATCAAATTTCTTTGGATAAAGAATTTTTCTCTTGTAGTCATTTAAATCCATAAGGAGCGTTTCGTTATTAAGATACCTCTTTACTGTATTTTCAAGATTTTTAACAATTTTTTCTACATCTTGACCCTGTGTGTTAACATTGGCGGGTTGTTTGTATAAATTCTGCAGATCAAACTTATTACCCGTTGTCTTCAAGTAATTCTGAAACTGCATTACTTGATTGTTTAGATAATCTGACATGCCGGTATAGTGTGTATATCGAGACTCATCTACTCTATTTCCTGAAAACCAATTGATGTATTCTTCAATTAACTGACTGTAGACATGATTAAGATAGATAACTTGTCTTTCAAAATCGGTCAAGAAATTACCATAAGATGAAAAGGCTTGATCAAAATTCTTGTGCAATACTATCTTGGAACCATCCCAGTATTTTGTCGGTATAGACTTGAAATTTAAACCATCAAAATTGAGAAGTCTGTCCCAGTTAGAGACGATCTTGGTTGGAAAACGATTGACTTCGAAAAGATATTCTAGGGGCTGAAATACTATACCCGGATTTAGTATGTCATTTTTGTAGATTTTTAGTCTAATGACATTGCTTCTTGCTCTATCTGCACTTTCCAGTTCGTATGCCGAAGGTTCTCCGATTAAATTTCTAAGCATTCTCGGAGGCATGCCAATTGACAAAATTCTTGCATTATTGCTTTTTTCTTTTATGAATCCTTCAAAAGTCTTGAAGAAAGGTGACAAAGTTGTATAAGAAGTTAAATCTAGATCTGTGAATGGTGCATAGTCAATGAAGGGTGAGGGATAATTTTTAAACTCAGGCAAAGTTCTTAGTTTTGACTCAGACTCATTCTTGGTATCGAATCTATCTAGAATCTCACTCAAGATGTAATCAGATAGAACGAGCTGCTCTCTAGAAAAAGACATGTTAGCTAACGCAACTCTCTGAACTTCATTTAAATTTTGATCTGATCCCAAAACGTTCCTAGACTCTGCCAAATAAGATCCAAAGTTGCTTGTCAAATTGTCTCTAAAATTCTTGAGCTTATTGAGAGCATTCTTGATAAATTTGTCAAGTATGTCTATGTTGTTAGCTTGTCTAATTTGTTCTGAGAAGTATCTCTTGCTAAAATCATCTATAAAACTTGAGATGAATGTGTTGCCTTCCACTGTAAATTTCTCATCTATCTCTGCTTGAAGTAATTTTAACTTATAACCACCAATTCTTATTGGAGCGCTTGTTTGAGTAGAAAAAGTACCATCAAAAGAGTCGGGTACGACCGCGGCAAAAAATTCACATATTAAGTTAAAATAAATCCAGCAAATTTCTCCATTTGAAAGACGACTGTATCTAGTTCTTGATATACTCGCAGGAGTAGCTAGGGGACTTTCGAACGGCGCATCAAACATGGGTTTTGTTACTAAATCAACTATCATGTCCCTAAGAGCCCCTATCAAATTTTGGGGCTCAGAAGAAATTCCTGTGCCTAATTTACCGAAATAAGATTCTGGTGTTGTTAGCAAAGCAAGAACAGTTGGATCGTCGCCTACTGTCACTTGATCATTCGCGACGTCGTAGTTGACCGCGGGGGCGTTACCAATTACAGTATCAATTGTCTCCCCTGCTGCGGTGGCGCCATCTTTAATAGATCCTTGCTGAATTACTGCGGCTGCCATCTCAGCTTCGACGCCTTCCCCATTGGCTAGAGTTATGGATCCCTTTCCGATATTGGCGATTTCCATTAGCGGAACATATGCTTGACCAGAACCGGCTGACTCGATGCTAGGTAGCGATTCATAATGTCGAGTCAAAGATATTAAAAGAAAATCTACAGCTTGTTCGGGCGTTTGGATGGCCACGCCGCTATCATCAATTTGATCCTTTACAAACTGATAAAAGTTGCCGATTGCTTCTCCAGCATAAGTTGCATCAGTCCATATGAGAACATTTACATCAGGTTCTAAAGTATCGTTATCGTCATGAAGCTCTACGCCTTGCTGTGTTGCAGTAGCACCTTTAAAATCGCTGTAATTGTCAAAAACTGCAGCATAGTCTACAGCATAACTAGCGTCTAATACTTTTCTAACTTCTCTCATCAATATATGAAACAAGCACAGCCTTAAAGCTAACTGTTTACCCCTGACTTTTTCTTCAGATTTTTCTGAAGATGAGCTTGCAGCAAGCTTAAATATCGAAGCCATGACTATGGAAGCTGCATCAGGTAAAAGTCCCTGATCTTTAATATAAAAAGATTCTTTTCTTTTTGCAGGAACTAACTGCACTTTCCCTGATGAATTTACTATTGAAAATTTCTTATATATTTCAAAAATTGCACTTGATAAATTAATAATTTTTTGTATTGGATCTGGGTCTGATCCTTGTGTGTCTTTTAACATACTGTGCACATTTTTATCAGCAGATTTAGGCTGACCTGTGTACATTTTTTTAATTAATTGATTAGACTCATTAGCTTTTTCTAAATCTAAAATAAGTGAATCAAGCCTAGTAGTGTCGAAATTCTCAAAATTAGTAGTATTGAGAGAACTGTCAATATAAAAATATGAGCCGTGTGTTAAGTTGTGAAATGATTCATCAACTAAGGGCATGTTGTTTGTTTCAAAAGTTAGAACGCTGTATTTGTTTTTATCATTTTCTCCAAGCTGATATTTTGATCTAGACAAACCAAGTAAAGTAGGATCTGAATTTGCTGTGCCTATTAGTCTAGCTTGATTTTCAGATATTGACGTCATGTCTAATACGTCTTTCACGAAATTAGAACCTATAATGTAATCCCAAACTTCTGTATTTTGTGGGGTCGTTGCGCCGCCGCTGCCGAAGCCGGCCTTCGAGGCCTCGACGGTAAATCCTCGATCAGATAAGCTAGTTATAAAGTCTGGATTTGATAAAGTAGTCGAATAAGATATTTCTCTAGAAAGAAGAGTGGATATTACAACTGGGTCTTTAACGGGCAAATTTGAATTCGAAATTTTTACTGATGTATCCATTCCAACTGTGTTAAAATAATTTCTAAATTCATCATCATATCCTCCAGGGGCGGTCGCGTCGCTCGCGAGGGCGAGTATTCTTTCAACAGTGACTTTCGAACCGTCTTGCCCGGTGAGGGCTTCCAAGTTGGCTCCCGCTTCAGGCTGAGTCATGGATATGATAGAAGGTTGATCTTGTGTAGCAACAGTCCAAAAATATGCTCGACTATAAAGCTTTAAATCGTCTTTATCTTTTTCAAGCTCACTAACGGGTTTTAACTGTCCTACTGAATATTTTGTTGATCCTTTATAATCAACGTGATCCTTTTCAAAATCATCAGGAATATTGAATAAGCTTCTAAGCTCATATGCAGATCTATATTCATTTGATAATGGTGTGGCCTTGCCCAGCGTTAATGGATCTGTCAATAAGTAAGGAGAATGAGTTAATAAGCTTCTCTTTAATTCAAGTATAAATTGTTGATATAATGCTGTAGGGGATAATTTCTTTGCTTCATCACCCCAACCAGCATCATATAGATAGTCTGTCATAGTCGTCAGTTTAGGAAGTACAATATTTCCTGCTCTTTGGTTTGAGGAGGTTGAGGAAAATATATTAGCGTTATCTTGCTGTGGCTGTTGATTATTTTCACTGCTAAGCACAGGCTTAGAAATATGTGAAAAATACTTAACATTAAGAGACAAAATTGAAGTGTTTAGAGTCTGAATTAAGCTCTTGATTCTTGCAGACTGATCTTTTGAAAATTTAATTAGCGCAGATTTATTATCTGATAAAATCTTTGATGTTTGTTCATTTTGTGAGAGCACCTTAAATGCATTAAGAGCTGTCATAATTTCTGACTTCTCTTTAACATTTAAAGCATAGTCTCTGGCACTTGTTTCTACTGAACCAAAGAGAGGCAAAAACTCTGTTGATAAAATAATGGTAGGCTTGTTTTGCTCAAATCCCGTATTAATTAAAAAGTCTTTTTCTTCTGGATTTTTTGAAAATGAGTTGACTCCTTCCAACTCTATGACAGCAGCTAGATCAGATTGGTTAAGTACTATTATGGGTACTGGGGTTGGGTCGGGAGTGTCGGCGACCTCGGCGCCGGGATCAAAAAGGTCACCTTCGCCTGATTGACCAGATTGCTTTGGAACAACGTGAACAAAGACATCTTGAAATTGATTGACACCTTTTATGATTAGACCGCCCATGTTAATCGTTCCTTAAGATTCTTTCTGAAGTATCATCTAAAACAAAGATAGAATTAGAAAAATATGTATTTTGTACTGAGTAATCATTACCGTCGATTGGAGTCACTTCATAATATACAGTTCCTAAATCATTTTCTTCTATCTTGTGATAGAAATAATTTTTACTTGTTGAGCCCAAAATAGTCTTCTTTCCATTGACTACTTTGACAACTACAAAGCTATCAAAATTAAAATTTGTCAATGAATTCCATTGAATTTTATGTGTTTTTCTTGTAATGCTGCTTGCTATTGGAGTTATTACTGAAGAACCTCCAGCACCTGGTATTGTATATTTAAGTGAATTTAAGATGCTGACAGGTTGCATAAGTAGCAAATCTCTGTCAGAAATCTCTGGTGTGTTAAAATTATCTTCACTAAAGAGAATACCAGTTAAGGCAACTTTGGGATTTCTCCACTTATACGGTGAATAAAACCAATCTTGATTATTTTTTCTTCCTGACGCAATATAATTCTTGTTGGTCGAAAGAAGATCTCTTTTATAAGTTGTTATCTGATAATAGTATGTACCTCCTGGGACGGGCGGCGGTACGCCGCCTAAAATTTTTCTTGTTTCTCTATTATCAGTAAAAACTCCATCTGCAACTACTCCCATTGTATACCTCTCGGATGTTGCCTCAGAAATTCTTGTAATTTCATGAAAGTAAAGATCTTTTAAATCTTCTTTTTTTTCATCAGTAGATATTACACTGACAGGATCAAATCGTGCTTGAGCTGCAGGATCTAAAAGTTTAGACAAGGCATTTTTAAATAATGAAGACTTTGAATCTTTTACAAAAGTCGATATTGTAAAAGAGACTTCATCATTAATGATGTTAGTATTAGTTACTGAAATTCTAGAATCATCTTTTTGAAATTTTTGAATCTCTACTAATGCAGGATCTGAGGTTTGAACAATATTCCCTCCGCTTTTGTCTAAGCATTCGATGTAGTATTCATAAAAGTGACCGGGTATTAAGCCTCTATCGACAAAAGACGTAGATCCAAGTCCAGCAAGACTAACAGTATGCTTATGCTTAAAATAAGCATCAGGAGAATTAGTGCAGTCTCTTTGGTAGATTTTCATTATTTCAGCAAGATTTGTTACATTTTCAATCATTGCTCTTACAGTTCCTAATTCATTAAAATCTTGCAATAATCTTAATGCTAATCTTTTACCTGTAGCACCTAATTTGCCATTACCAAGGACAATATCAGTAAATTTCTCGGATTCTCCAAATTTTGTTACGGGTACAATTCTTGCAACTGCTAGTTCATCTAATGAAAAATTCTTAAGAGAGAAAATAGATTGCTTAAGTCTTAAGTCAAAAACATCTATATTTCTTAAAAACTGGAATTCAGTAAATTTCCCATTTTTAAGAGTTTTGGCATAAATGTTAAAAGAAACTACTTTATGTTTATCAAATGCATCATAAGAAAAGGCTAAAGTTGCCGCGGTGCCTCCACGAGAACTTACATAGTCGACACTGGGAGTAGATGACAAAGCGTAGTAGGCTTCAAAATAACTCTTTGCATCTAAAGACATTGTAATAGACTCTAGAGGTAATTTGCTATTTTTTTCAAATAAATCAAACTTAATCTGCAATGCAGAATTTTTAAGTGAAATTGGTATCTTAATTCTAACTGGTATCTCAAGCACTGAAAGATTAGTAAAATCAGTTTTTATCTTGTAGAAATTTACCGTGCTTAAGAAATTTTCTGGGGGTTGATTGGTATCATGAATAAAGTGGTCTATTATTTTTTTACCAAAAAGTTCATTATGAGTATTGAGAGAATTTATGTAATTTGTGGGGAGTCTAAATGTATCGTTAATTTCTTTGATCATATTAGAATTAATAATTCTATCTTGTGTGAGTCGTGCACCCTGATCTAAAGACACTTCTTCAGGTATATCAAACAGCTGTACGATACATTTTTTATTCAACGCATCAGTTATAAGACTATTAATAAAAACTGATACTTTTGTTAAGTAATCAGAAGATTTTGCTTGTTGTTTTTCTAAAGCAAACGGCATTAAAATTTTATTGATTTTGTCGAGCGCCAACTTTGGTATGCTGACTTCTGGTTTATATACTTTTTGACCGGCTGAATTAAATTTTAACTTAGATGTAGAAGATTTTGTTAATGTGCTAGACAAAGTAGAAAAATTTGGATTTAGTTTGGTTTGTTTCTCACTTGTCTTTGCTTTATTAGTAGTAGCTGACGGGCTTACTATAGAAACATCTACTCTGCTGTAATCTTCTGGGTTGATTGCTGCAACATTAAGCTTTATTTTAAAAACAAATCTCATCAAGAAATGGTCAAGATTTTCTTCTTCTAGCTC
>Ga0194129_10008363_pt1 | contig 11991 bp, 10 predicted proteins | sample TA2KigCa35mmetaG_FD_150862 | JGI IMG/M metagenome (GOLD analysis project Ga0194129, IMG submission 150862) | Freshwater microbial communities from Lake Tanganyika, Tanzania - TA2015038 Kigoma Deep Cast 35m | ecosystem: Environmental > Aquatic > Freshwater > Lake | place: Tanzania: Lake... | reverse complement strand
GCCTGGCGATTCCTAATTTCATTAAATACTTAGAATTTGCTCAGGTTGACGAGGCAAAATCTCTACTCAATACCGCCGCAGCCGAATGCCTTCAGCGGTACAGGAGCTCGCCAAGCGAGTGGGCAACACATGAGCCCGACGCCCTGAAATCAAGAAGCTTGCCCGGGAATTACCAATATGCGAAAGATTCATCGGGCGTAGAACTCAAAACATGCCCTGAAATCAGTATTTACGACCCTGCATCGGCAAATGAGAAAACAAACTTGATTTCACTCAGTTTTATACTTGCCGGCGGGAAAGTAATCAAAGAATCACGATTCTTCAGCGATGAGACAGAACAAGCCTGCAAAAGCTGGGGAAATTGTAACGGTAGCCCTCAGGCCCAACATCTAAAACAATGCAATCTCAACAAACAATCGTGCGAACAAAATCTTTCAGCTGAACTAGCCAAGGGACTGGACAAACGTCTTGGATTTATTGCATGGACAGGGCTCTGCAGCTGGCCAGCAGATCCATCGTGTGGGTGTACAAAAGAGGTATGGGCATGCGATGGGAGAGCGCAGTACAGCGTCACAGACTTTGAAGCTTGCCTCACTGCCAAACGAGGTGCAGCCTGCAATGCTCACCTAAATAGCTTGAAATCAAAAACGGGTCTTACGCATGACAAAGCTCCAAATCCGTGTGACCGAGAAAGCTGGTGGTTGAATGGATCAGAGGTTGATCGATGTGATTATGAGTATGAAAAATGGAAAATTGACAACTCGGAAGGCGCGTTTACTGCCAGTGGATGCACGAAAACGGGCTACAAATGCCGAGTTCCCAATGTTGGCATGAAAGTCTTTGAAAATACCTCAACAAAACCGACTGATTGCACTCCACCTGCGCCGCCGCCCGCACCACCTGCGCCGCCGCCCGCACCTCCTGCCCCACCTCCGAAGTTCCCCGTCTGTCCATTCCCAAAATGGATGGGAATCTGTTGATACAAGCACATGCAAATATCGACAGTTCGACAACTAATCGACGAAAATTTCTCACTCGCATGGTGCAGAGAAAATATCGTCATCCCCATAGATGTGTTGGATGGCGCGCCATTTGGCAAACCAGGCCAGCAGACAATGGTGATTGCCGTTGGCAACATCACCTTTCTCGGAACGATTGGCGGCTTCATTAAGCAACGCGTAGGCAGGACTGGGCTTGCGTGCCAATTCGTTGAGAAATCACCAGAAGAGATTCAGTCCTTACTCGATCAAGCAGCAGCGGAACGCATCATTTCAGGCGATGCTCTTGATCCTACTGCTTACGACGAAGATGCTCTAGCAGAAGCACTCAAACAAGCAGATGATGGTAACGAAGGGGGCGTCGATTTTGAATTTGATGATGATAGCGATGAGCTATCACTTGCAGAGGAAAGCATTCTGGATATTTCGAATGAACTTCTCGGCTCAGGCATTCAAAGGGCAGCCGCGCAAATCTTAATCAAAGCCGTCAAAGAAGACATTTCAGACATCCACATCGAACCGCAGGAAAATGAATATCGAGTTCGCCTCAGGCAAGATGGGGTCTTAAGGTCATTCATCAAGATTCCAAGGGGTTCTGGCATCAAACTCACAGCCGTAATCAAGACAATTGCCAATATGAATGTAGCCGAACGCAGGGCCAGCCAAGACGGTCGAATACTACGCAAGCTGGAAGGCAACAAAATGGAATTCCGGGTATCCACATTACCCTCCAAATATGGCGAAAAGACTGTCTTAAGAGTTCTAAAAAGCGACCCTGGAATGCTGGATCTTGATGTACTCGTTTCCAATTCAGAGGTCCTGAGCAAACTTCGGAACATGATCCACCAAACGTATGGAATCATTATCGTTGCAGGACCAACAGGCTCAGGCAAATCAACGACGCTTTATTCGGTAATCAACGAACTCAACACGGGAGACAACAACATTGTCACAGCAGAGGATCCAATCGAATACACCTTGCCTGGAATTACTCAGGTGCAAGTTCTTCGAGAAAAAAATCAGACCTTTGCCACCATATTGCGGACTTTCTTACGCCAAGATCCTGATGTAATGTTAATCGGTGAAACCCGTGATCCAGAAACAGCAAAAGCCTCGATGGAAGCCGCTCAAACCGGCCACCTTGTATTGACAACACTGCACGCCAATAATTCGGCTAGCTCAATCACCCGTTTGCTTGACATGGAGGTACCCCACTACCTCATCACATCCTCACTGCTGGGCGTACTGTCACAACGCCTTGTCAGGCGCCTGTGCACATGTTCAGTAGAACGTCCTGTAAGCGAAGCCGAAGCGAGACTCTGCAACCTCCCCGTAGGGACACCAATCAGGGTACCCAATGCTCTGTCTGCAGAAGAAAAAGAAAAAGCCAAATCCGAGCAGAGACTTTGCCCACGTTGCCAAGGTACAGGCTACAAAGGTCGTGTGGGGGTCTATGAGTTGATGCCTGTCTCTGGCAGTATCAAAACGGCGATCCGAGACCAAAAAAGTGGTCAAGAGATTCAGGACCTTGCGCGTAGCGACGGCATGGTCACCTTGGAAGAGTATGGCCGTGCCCTAGTGCGTGATGGCATCACCAGCGTTGCTGAGCTACAAAGGTTGAGTAGCTCTGCCTTTGATTGAAGCGGCCATGTCAATCGCCAAAGAAATCGTAGGTTTTGCGATCAAAGCAGGTTCTTCGGATATTCACCTTGAGGAAGGATCTCCAATCGCCATTCGCGTGAATTCCGATATCATGATTCTCGATCACATCCTCAGGCCAGCCGATATGGATCGGCTTCTACAGGAGATCGTTGGACCAGAGAAGATCGAACAATTCAATAAAACCAATGACCTCGACACCTCGATTGGTCTAGAGGGGCTCTCGCGTATTCGCATCAATGCCTATGTGTCCAATGAGAAGCGTTGTCTGACGTTGCGGATCCTGCCTGATGACCTACCAAAATGGGAAAGCCTTGGCCTTCCCCAGCCATTTGTTGATTTAACGGCCAGGCACAGGGGTCTTGTGCTCTGCACAGGCCCGACAGGCTCAGGCAAGTCAACCACGCTGGCCGCTTTCATCAATTGCATTCTGGAAACCCAAAAGCGGCACATCCTCACCATTGAGGACCCCATTGAGTTTCGCTTTAACCACTCGAAAACATCGATCATTCACCAGCGGGAGGTCAAACGAGATACCCAGAGTTTTGCCTCAGCCCTCAAGGCGGCGCTGAGAGAAGACCCTGATGTGATCTACATCGGTGAGATGCGCGACCTGGAAACGATTCAGTTAGCGATCACTGCAGCAGAAACGGGGCACCTGGTGCTGGGAACACTGCACACAAGCTCAGCCGCCAAGACCGTGGAGCGTATTGTCGATGTATTCCCCGCCGAACAGCAGGAACAGGCACGCCTGCAGGTCTCCACATCGCTGCTGGGCATCCTCTCCCAGACACTGTGTAAAAACAGTGCCGGTAAGCGAAGCCTCGCCTACGAACTGCTGATCAACACACCTGCCATTGGCAACCTGATTAGGGAGCGCAAAATCAGCCAGATCTACTCGCAGCTGCAAACCGGTACCCGAGAAGGTATGAATACCCTGGAGCAGTGTTTGATCCGCCTCATGCAGGAAGGCAAGATCAGCCAGCAGGAAGCGATCTCTAAAGCGAGCAATCCCAAGATGATTCTGGAAGCCGGCGCTACCGTGGCAGCCTGAGGCCATGGTTCAGTACGGGAAAGCATCCGCCGGCACGGCTACTGCAGCCCGTGTTTCCACTCCAGCCAGCCAATCAGCCTGGCTCACTGAACTGCTGGGCGGACCACCACAACCTGCTCGGCTGAAGGTGCCGCAGAAAGATCTGTTGATCTTCTTTCGCCAGTTGGCAGTCATTCTGCAGAGTGGAGTGCCCCTGGCACAGGGCCTTCAGCTGCTGGCCGACAACATGACCAATCCAAACCTGGCTGGATGCATCCGGCAAATTGCACTGAGGCTCAATGCAGGAGAAGAGTTATCGGTCTGCCTGAAGATGTATCCGAGGGTATTCAGACCGATCACCATTGGACTCATCGAAGCTGGAGAGGCAGGCGGAATCCTGGAGACCGTGCTCGACCGTATCGCCCATTTGATGGAACAACAAGCCAAACTGCGCGGTCAGATGATCGGAGCTCTGATCTATCCGGTGATTGTGCTTGTACTGGCAATCACCGTTGGCCTAGCTCTGCTGATCTTTATCGTGCCGCGCTTTGAAAATATGTTTAACAGGCTCGGAGCAAAACTGCCTGCGCTGACACAGTTCATGCTGAATGCATCCCGATTAGTCACTAACCCAGCAGCAATGGGTATAGCAGCACTCATGGTGATTGGCGGTGGCATGCTGTTTCGAAGCGTCTACGCAAGCAAAGAGGGGCGGCTAGCGATCGATACCTGGTTGTTCAATATTCCACTTTTTGGACCATTGATCCTGCGCTATGAGATGGCATCTCTTAGCGAGACACTGGCCACATTAGTCAACTCTGGAATCCCGATCATTGATGGCCTCCAGCGCTGCATCAGCGCAAGCTCAAATCAACTCATACGCAATACGATTGCTCGCTCCATTGTCTTGGCTCAACAGGGGCAGCCGTTGAGTATCTCGCTTGACAACAGCAAAGCGCTGCCGACACTATTTATCGCCATGGTCCGCATTGGCGAAGAAACCGGCGAACTTTCATTCATGCTTGAAAAACTAGCTGTATTTTACAATCGCGAAATTGAAAGTGCCGTCACAGCTCTCACAAAAGCAATGGAACCTGCAACCGTTATGGTTGTCGCTGGAATTGTCGGAACGATCGTTATCTCACTCTACCTACCGATGTTCGACTTGATTCGCGCCTTCAAAAAGTAAACAACATACTTAAAGGCTGTCATTTTCATGAGTTGATACATCTACATCTTTCGAAACAGATGGCCATAGAGATGGATCATCCGCCAAATAGGCCTTCTCGCCAGCCTCCACCGGGTCTTCATCTATCGATTGACGCGGAGCCGGAACGGGAAGTTCTCCCTCTGGCTGCTCAACTTGCCTTGCCTGAAAAGAAATCATCAAATCACCCATTGAAAATGGAGAATCCTCATCCTCCTTCTCAAGAGACAGATTGCTCTCTACATCATCGCCTTGTATGACCTGCTTTTCTAAAGCAATTTCATCGAGCCCTAAACCATCAATCTCATCGCTGAAACTAAACAATATAGGAGCTTTGCCCTCATCATTCTTCTCGTCGGTTGCAAAATCCTGCCGGGACGTTTCATGGGGAAGCCTAGATATCATCAACTCAGGTGACGCATCAGCCTGTGATTCCTCTAAACGAAAATCCTCAGGCGAAGGTGTTGACGCAAGCGATTCAATAAACGCTGCTGATGATTTGGAATCATGATCAGATTGCATACTATCAATAAGAACAAGCGCTTCGCCATCCTTCTCACCATCAAGCCCAGTCTGCTCAGCCTGTTCTGGCTGTTCTGATATGAGCGTACCAACTGGTAAGTTTTCGAGCTTGCTTTCTACAGACTGATCAAGAAAACTCAAACCCAAGCCCACGAGCCGTCCCAGCCTCTGCACCAAAATAGGTTGCTTGAGTTGCACGGAAGCAACAGAGCTCACCGACAGGGGCCGACAAAGCTCAACAGGAAGGCTCAACGCCTCTTGGAGAAGACTGGCCAGAAGAGGGTGAGCACTATTCGGCCCCGCAAGAACAACAGAGCGCCAAGAAATCCAAGGAAATTGCAGTTCAGACTCCTGAATCGCTTGCCGAAGCTCTTGCGTCAAACGTCGTATGTCTAATTCTGAAAGTGGCAAATAACGATCGCTTGCAACGATCTGACGTTCAGTTGAAACGGGTTGATTGGTCTCAAGCTGAGCAGCATCAGCGTCTGGTTCTGGAAACTCTCTGATTGCAGTGAGGCGCACAATTTTAATCGGCCCACCAGTCGACACAAGTGTGACTAAGGAGCATTCACGCAGCAACTCCACATGTAAAATCACCTCACCCAAGCGCAAGGAGATCATGAGATCATGTATCTGATTCAGCTGAGAAACCGTTCCAATCTGCAACCGTATTAGCTCAAGGTCTGCCAGTTTGATCGTCTCCAGTAGACGATCAATGAGCTTACGTGGAACAGCGGTCAGAAAATAGTACCGCTGTCCTTGCTTGGTCTGCGGCAAGTTGAGAGGGATCAACTCAGCATCAGTTTGATCCAACTGAATTGGCACCTGAACCGATGAGGCAGGATCAAGGGCATAGGCGAGAGCCTGCGACGGATCAAGATCAGCAGGCAGTTGAATCAGAGTCGTAAATACTGCATCTGGGGGGATCACCACAGCTGCTCGATGAGCAGGGATATCTTCCTCATCACAATGTGCCTTGATCAGCTCAGCCATTTGGGGTGGGTCAGTGGGAACCCCCCGCTCCATCGCTTCTTCAGGCAACGGGTAGCGTCGTATGTGATCAAGCGAAATTGAAGCGTCATTAACCTTGACTTCTGCAAGGTTGATTGATGAGAAGCCGCATTCAATCAGAAGAACGCGTTTCGATATACGACGCCTCAGCTGTGAAAAGCTCGACTTCATCTTGCCGAGGTCCAAGCCAAAAAAGGTATTGCCTACAATTGATGATGTCATAAATCACCTCTCAACCACAGAGATACCTGGGACGACAAAAAAGCCGCTGAACAGGTTTTCTTGTGGCCACAAGGCGCAGCGCCTCAGAGGGTTGAGCCTGAAGCAAGTAAAGTCCGGGCCTTTGGGGTGTCGCATCAAGATTTTCCTGTATTAAAGGGGACTCATAAGCATAGATACAGATAGTATAATCAACAGGCCAGGTTAAATCTGGCCTTTCAGAAGCAAGGAGATCAGGGAAAAGAGCTTCAGGGTTTCCCGCGCATTGACTCTTGCCATCAAGGCCGCGGGCTGCAGCATAAAATTCACTCCCGGATCCTGCAGGGAAGGCAGAGGACTCAAGAGATTGGACAAGAGAGTCGAAGTAAAGCTCGATACAAGCGCGATCTTCTCCTGCTCCCATGCACTCTGCTCCAACCTTCGAGGGCTGATCCGACAAAGACAAAGATGTCGTGTATTCCGTGACAATTACAAAGATACCACTAAAGATAGCGAACAGCAAAATCGCTATCAACAGCTCGACGAGACTCATTCCAAGCGATCCATTGACATCAGTGAAACGAGACAAGGCTAAAACCAGTGTACATCTCTGCCGGGCCAGAAGTAAACGCTTCACTGCTAAATCTTGCGCCTATCAGCCAACCAAAGCCTTAATCTCTCACTTTCATCTTGCTTTTCTATCTCCGAAAAAGACGCCGCTACAGAGCCCGGCGCATCAAGCTTGACCATTGAAGATCGAGCAACACTGACTTCATAGGGAGAAAGAATCTTTTCGTCTGAATTAAGGGCATTTTGACCAATCTCCACGACAAGAGCCAGGGCAGAAGTCGCAATCACGGCAATGATTGCTCCAATCAATGCATCAATCATGCAGCAGCTCCCTCCTTCGAGCAAGCCTGCCGAGGAGCGCCATCGTCTATAAAACAGTAATCACGAATAGAAACTGCACCATTATCGGTTATTTTAACAAAAAATCTCCCGCGGCCTTTTCTGCTTAGCTGTGGATAAACTAACGGATCAGGCTTAAGCCAATAAGGGCAATTCGTAGCACTTCCGACCTTCTCAAGGCCTCCAGAAAGCGCTGGGCACACAGGCCCACTGACAGTCGCAAGATCAATCTGCTGGCTGAAAAAAACAATTGCCTGACGCATGAACGAGGATTCCTCTGCCAGAAGAATCTGACGAGAAGCCTGGCGATCGATCAAGACCTGGTCATTGCCGGCTTCCAATTCCGTCAGGGAAAGCGCAATCTGCAAGCCAGCCATGATCGGCAAGAGCATTGCCATGCCAAGGCCAGCATAGAGAAAGAGCATCTGACAAATAGCTCAGCCAATGAAATTCTAGAGTGGCTTTGCGATCTAGTCTAGGCAACTAGAGGTATGAAAACCCACTTGGATCTGGTCCAACAACGCCTCGGCCAGGTCCTGCTGGGCAAGGCAACCCAGATCCGCCTGGCGCTGTCCTGTCTGCTGGCGGGGGGGCACCTGCTGCTGGAAGACCTGCCCGGCATGGGCAAAACCACCCTGGCTGAAGCCCTGGCTCGCTGCTTTGGCCTGCAGTTTTGCCGGGTGCACTTCACCAGTGATCTGCTGCCGGCAGACCTGACCGGCATCAATGTGCTGGAGCCGGCCACGGGCGAGTTCCGCTTTCAACAGGGGCCGCTCTTTGCCCAAGTGCTTCTGGCCGATGAGATCAACCGCGCCAGCCCCCGCACCCAGAGCGCCCTGCTCGAAGCCATGGCCAGCGGCCGCGTCAGCGTCGACGGCACCAGCCATGCGCTGCCGCATCCATTCTTTGTGATCGCCAGCCAGAACGGCCTTGATCAGAGCGGCACCTACCCCCTGCCCGAATCCCAGCTCGATCGCTTCTTGATGCGCCTCTCGCTCGGCTTTCCCGACCGCGCTGCCGAGGCGGCGATGCTCGCCGGCCGGCGCGCGCCCCTGGCGAGCCTCGATGGTCTGCTGAGCGCCGAGCAGTTGCTGGCAGGCCAACAGGCCGCAGCGACCCTGCCGGTCAACGAAGCCTTGATCGCGTACGTGCTCGACCTGCTGGCTGCCAGCCGCAATGCAGCCAGCGCCAACGGCCAACTGCCGCTGTCGCCGCGAGCGGGGCTGGGTCTACTGGCGGCGGCACGGGCCTGGGCCTACCTGGCCGGGGCCCCGTTTGTGACTCCCGAACATGTGCAAGCCGTGTTTGCGGCGGTGGCCGAGCACCGCCTTGATGGCGGCCAACCCAGCAGCCACCGCGGTCAGCTCAGTGCGGCCCTGATGGCCCAGGTCGATGGGGTTCGCTGAACGGCTGCCCAAAGCGCTGCAGCGGCGGCTGAGCCGGCGCGAAGCGGTGTTGCAGCTGGGGCTGCGCAACCTTTACATCGTGCCGAGCAGCTTTGGCGGCTTGTGGCTGCTGGGCGGCGGCGTGTTGTATCTGGTAGGCATCAATGGCCGCAGCAATGGGCCGGTGCTGCTGAGCCTGTTGATGCTGGCGTTGCTGCTGCTCAATCTTTTTCTCACCCACCTCAACCTGCAGGGGCTGGAGCTGCGCGCCCTGCAAGGGCACACCAGCTGTGCTGATGAGCCCGCAGCTGTGCCACTGCTGCTGATCAGTAGCAGTCACAGAGCCGGGCTCAAGCTGCGCTGGCTGACGCCCCATGGCAGCCTTCAACAGCAATTGCTGCTGCATCTGCCCCCTGGCCACACACCGATCTCGGTGGCCTGGCAACCCAGCCAGCGCGGCAGGCAGCGCCCGGGCCGCTTGCTGATCCACTCCACAGCGCCGATGGGCCTGTTTCGCTGCTGGGGGTACTGGGAACCACCGATCGATCTGACGATCGCACCAGCACGCACTCCTGGCCCTGTGCAGGAGCTCAGACGGGCCGAACACACGCAGGCGGGCGCCGTGCTCAGCGGCGGGGCTGGCAGCGACCACTTTGACGAGCTCAGGCCCCTGCGCCCCGAAGAGGGCCTGCAGCGCGTCGCCTGGAAAACGGTGGCCCGCGGGCAGGGCTGGTACGGCAAGCGCTTTGAAGCCGAACAGGCAGCGGGCCTGTGGCTCTCACCAGCCAGCCACGTGGAACCGGAGCTGGCCTACGAACACCTCTGCCGGCGGCTGTGGAGTGGTCTGACTGCCGGTGAAAGCCTGGGCTTGTTGCTGCCTGATGGAACCGCCATTGCCCCCGGCAGCGGCCCCAAACACCTGGAGCGCTGCTTGCAGGCCTTGGCAACGCTGCCCCGATGAACGGTGCGCCACTGCTGCAGCTGATCAGCCTGGCCCTGCTGTGGCTGCAGCTATTGCTGCAGGGCCAGCTGCAACCGCTGGTGGCCCTGGCTCTACCGGGGCTACTGGCGCTACGGCTGCGGCGAAGCACCCTGCAGCGGCCGCTGCTGCTGGCCCTCACCCTGGGCTCCCTGGTGCTGTGGGCGCTGGGTGCCTCACTGGGTGATCGCACCGCCCTGCTGCAGAGCGCCTGCAACCTGCTGTGGCTGTTGTGCGGTCTCAAGCTGCTTGAGGCGCGCAGCCACAACGAGCAGCGTCGCTGCAGCCTGCTGCTGCTGCTCAGCGTGGGGCTCGCCGGTGTGGCCGGCCAACAACTGGCAGCCAGCCTGCTGCAGGGCCTGTGCGCGCTGCTGGCCCTGGCGTCGCTGCTGGCCCTTGAGGGTGGGCCCAGGCCCTTGGGCCAGGTGCTGCGGCGCAGCGGTGTGCTGGTGGCTGTTGCGCTGCCTGTGTTACTGGCGGCCTTTGTGCTGCTGCCGCGGCTCGAACCGCTGTGGAGCCTGCAGCTGGGCAACTCGGGGCGCAGCGGCCTGAGCGATCGCCTGGCTCCAGGCGAACTGGCCTCGCTGGTCAGCGACAACAGCCTGGCGGCACGGATCAGCTTTGCCGCTGACCAACCACCGCCAGCGGCCGAGCGCTACTGGCGGGTGCTGGTGCATCAACGCTTTGACGGCAACAGTTGGAGCGCAGCCCGTACAGAGCCGCCGCGCCTGCAACTGCCCGGCCCGCCGCCGTCTGCCCCTGTGCAGCAGCGCTGGATGGTCGAGCCCAGCGGCCTGCGCCAGCGCCCCTGGGGCGGCAGCGGCATGCCGATGACCCCAAGCTTGCAACCCAGCGTGCTGGGCACCATCAGCGGCGCTGCGCCCCTGCAGGAACGCAGCCTGTACACGTTGCAGCGCGATCCAATGGCAGAGGTCTGGCGGCGGCTGCCCCCCGATGCGGCCGACCTGCAGCTGCCCCCGGCCGCCAACCCCAGGCTGCTGCGGCTTGGTCAGCAGTGGCAGCAGCAGGGCGCCAGCGCCGAAGCCAAGGTGCTGCTGGCGCGGCAATGGTTTTTGCAGCAGGGCTTTCGCTACACCCTTGAACCCGGAAGCCTGGGGCCCATCGATCCATTGGATCGCTTTTTGTTTGAAACCCGCGCCGGGTTCTGCGAACACTTTGCCGCCAGCTTTTCGGCCTTGATGCGTGCCGCAGGCGTGCCGGCACGGGTGGTGGTGGGCTATCAGGGCGGCGCATGGCAGCAACCCGCAGGCGGCAGTCCCTATCTGGAGCTGCGCAACAGCGATGCCCATGCCTGGAGCGAGGTCTACCTGGCTGGGCGGGGCTGGGTGCGGGTCGATCCAACGGCCTGGGTGGTGCCCGAGCGGATCCGGCGCTCGCTGGCCGACAGCCTCAGCGAGGCCGACCGGCAGCGGCTGAGCCCTGAGCCGCCCAGCTGGGTGCGCGCCGCCGTCAACCAATGGCAAGGCCTTGACTACCGCTGGCAGCTGTGGGTGATGGGCTTTGACCGCCAGCGGCAGCGCGAGTTGCTGGGCGAGAGCCGCTGGCAGGGGCTGATCGCCATCAGCGTCATGGCCGCCGCCCTGGCCCTCGGCCTGCTGCCGCTGCTCAGACAGCAGGAGCCAGGCGACCCCATGCGCCGGCGGCTCAATCGTCTGCTGCGCCGGCTCGAGGCCCGGGGTTATCCGCTGCAAAGCGGCGAGACGCTGACGAGCTACTGCGAGCGCGTCGGTCGCTGCCAGAGCGAACTGGCCGGCCCGCTGCAGACGCTGGCGCTGCACTACACAACCTGGCGCTTTGCGCCAGCGGGCCAGGAACGCGACCAGCAACGGGCGCTCAGCAGCAGCCTCAAGGTGCTGCTGGGGCTGACGTCGCGGGTGCGCGGCCGTAAGCCGACAGCTTGAGCTTCATCTCAATAGGCGCAGCTTTGGCAGCATTCGCGCCGGCCTGAGCTGCAGTCTTGAGGTCGAGATCGCTGGCGATGGCGATCACTTCAAGCATCTCGAGGCGCTGCAAGAAGCGGCGCAGATCGTCGTAGCGGCCGCGCAGGGTGATCGTGGCCGAACGCTTTT
>Ga0194129_10008353_pt1 | contig 12004 bp, 7 predicted proteins | sample TA2KigCa35mmetaG_FD_150862 | JGI IMG/M metagenome (GOLD analysis project Ga0194129, IMG submission 150862) | Freshwater microbial communities from Lake Tanganyika, Tanzania - TA2015038 Kigoma Deep Cast 35m | ecosystem: Environmental > Aquatic > Freshwater > Lake | place: Tanzania: Lake... | reverse complement strand
GTGAAGCAATCCTGTGAGGAGTGGGTGCAGTATCTCGAGCAAGAGAGCTTTTTCATAAATGAAAATCACAAGGCGGCGCGCGATTGCCTTCTTATGTGCTCTACAAGGGCCCTCGCGTACTTTGCTTTGTTTAGCCAGAAAGAAGTGCCTCTCGTTCCCATTTCGCTTGAGATGTTTGTGGAAGGGGCGGAGTTTATGATTCACAGGTTGGGACAGGCGCTGGTTCCTCTTGTTGAAAGGATTGAGTTAAAAACTAAAGAAGTAGAGCAAGTTCGCGCCTCCATGCAGTTGTTCAAGGTCGGGGTTACTCAGCAGGAGATTGACCAGCACTTCAAGCTTGCCTCTGCGCAAAAGGAAGTTGAGCTCGGCTTCCCGCTTCAGGAGAATACGTTTGGTGGCCTGATGATTCTCAGGACAACCACGGCAGGAATCGCAGAGAGCCCTCCCTCCAGCCCCGTGACCACGATAGGCGTCAAAAGAATTAGGCATCATTCCGGGGAAAGAAAGTCTTGGACTAAAAAGCCGCCGACGGAGGCAGAGCTGTTGGAAAGTATCTTTGGTGATAAGATTCGTTTTGAGGCCCTGCAGCGCAGGATTCCCCTGTATGTGTTGGCATGGCAAAAGCACATGTGCATTGTGAACAAAGCTTCCGGGCTCCCCGGTATTGAAATAGCTGACAACCAGAAGTTTATGCTCGAGTACTGGCGCTTTCACTTTGCCGTGCGCGGTTTCCGCAACAGTCGCTGCAAGTTTTTGCATCGCGAATACTTGGAGACTGTCACCAAGTCCACTGGGCTCGATCACTGGGACCTCAACTGCCTTCACTGTGTCAGGCACGGCCGTTTGAACCGAAACTGCACCGAGTGCATCGTGCAAAACTGTGTGACGCCGACCAAGTATCACCAGCTCGCCATAGTGTTGATGGTGCTGCAGAGCCCCGGTGAGCCCGACCAGTGGCTGACTTATAAATCTGATGATTTCAACATGATTACCCACCTGGTTTACCGCGCTCTGAGCAAGGATGAGCTTATCGAAAACTGGCACGAGCTCCAGGGCGCCGAGGACGTTGTCTCGTGTGTGACCCGGTGAGTTTTCATGAAATGTTGCGTTGAATGAGTTTGTTTTTGTAATAATGTGTGTAAACAGTGCTATGCAAAAGTATGAGACGATCAGCAAAGAGTGGGATGCCGTCGACGCTCTGGTGAAAACCAATAGGAACAACCCCACCTTTGCCACGGTGTTGAAGCGCCGCGGTCGCCCCTTTAAAATGAAGATTGAGCGCTTTCTGGCCAACGACGAGATTGCTTGCAAGATTTCCGCACACGCCGCTGCCATGCTCTCCGCTGCCGCTGCCCAGAAAGCGTTGCATGCCACCGCTGCCGCTGCTGCCACCGCAGCTCTTACGGAGGCTGTGGATGCTGCTGCGATTGCGGACGACGAGGCGGCCTCTGCCGAAGTCTCATGCGACCCCCTTTCGTTTTTCTTGAACCCGACTTGATTGTATGATTTGGTCGGCCTGGAGCGTTCAAGCCCCCACTCGCTCGGCCTCGTGATGGCCTGGAGCGTTCAAGCCCCCACTCGCTCGGCCTCGTGATGGCCTGGAGCGTTCAAGTCTCCACCCGCTCGGCCTCGTGATGGCCTGGAGCGTTCAAGTCTCCACCCACTCGGCCTCGTGATGGCCTGGAGCTCCTTTTTAAGCTGGTATTATTAAACACTTTGTGTTTGCCCTTTTCTTGTGAAATGTGTGAGAGGGTTTTTGTGTGCTTTAGGCATTGTAGTCGCGCCCGTTGCTACAGTAGGCTCATGGAGCGCCTAGGCCACGTCTGGATTCATGCATGGCTGCACTTTGGCGACTGCAAGGCCGAGCCAGGCGTCTGCGTATTCGAACTCAGTGAGGAGCCTGCCCGTCGCCTAATGCTCGCAAGCAAATCGCAGACTTGTTCGCAAGCTGTAGAGCTGACCAGCCCCGTGAGCTGGTCCGCTCTGGCAGGCGCTCAGTGTGCAGAGGTAGTGCTAGAGAGTCTATGCGAGGTAGGGGCGTTGCAAGTGGAGGCTGACGAGCCGCCCAGGCGGTTTACATGCACCCAACTTTATGAGATGGTTTCTAGTTCCCCCCTCTTTGAACCCTTAACGCGCGCTGACACGGATGGTTGGGGCATAGAGTACTTGTAAACGTTTAATGCGGGCCCCATCGGCCCTTGTCAGCCCTCAAGGCCACTCAAGATGAGAGTCGCTTGACTCCCGCTTAATCGGCCCTTCTCAGCCTTCAAGCCCAATTAGGACCCATCGCCCAGCGAATCATCATTGTGTCCAGTTCCAACGGGGTGATTGGTTCATCGCTCTCGTAGTTGGTGAACTCCTCTTCCTCGTCGGTGGGCTGCTGCTCGGTGGGCTCCTCTGAGCAGCAGTTGTCTCTCACTTCGTGTAAAAGCTGCAGGAAATGGTCAATGTTGTCCTGCGCCAGGTAATTCAGCAGCTGCTGGTAGAGGTTCTCGTGCTCCAGAAACAGTCCCAGAGAAGAGGAAGCCCCCCCCCCGTAGACCGTGGAAGGCATTCCGATTTCATGGCAACTCATCAAATCCACGCAAACTTCGAGGAGCCTGACGTATATTTCGACCACATTCTCATTTGAGCAGTGCAGGACGCGATCTGTGTATGACGGCAAGAACTCGTCACAGAAGAAGTTGAGCTGGAATGGCCACTCTGTTTCCATTCGTAAGAGAAACACTGCGTACGCTTACTATATACACACTGAACTTTTTTAAACGTACGCATACGTTAAAAACTGTAACGTTTAGCTTTAAACGTACGCATACGTTAAAAACTGTAACGTTTAGCTTTAAACGTACGCGTACGTTTAAAACGCATATATATAAGAACGCCCAGTAATCAACGTACGAAGCATAAGATGAGTGCCTCCGAGTACCTTTCCGAGCCAGAGACGAGGTTTCCCGCAGTCTCCTGGGTGCAAGTTCCAGAGGCCAAGTCCCCGCAGTACATTGCAGGCGTGCCTCAGTCGCCCGGGTGCGTGTCTGTGTCTCCTGAGATTCTGTCGCCCGAATTTCACGCGCGTGTCAAGCGCGTGCCCAAGTCTCCAGAGTTTGGCGAGTACGTCCCGCGCGAAGAGTACGTGCCCACGTCGCCCACGTACGTGCCCGGCGAGTATCTGCCGGACTCTCCCAAGGAGCGCGAAGAGAGTGGCCCGCTCAATCGCTGCCAGACCCTTGTTGCGTGCAAGGCGAGCCCCAAGCCCATGAGCGAGGCCGTAAAAAAGCAGTGGGAGAGCGCCCGCATAGTTGGCTGCCTCATGAACGCCGTGCTGGACGGCAACTACAAGGACGTGGTAAGAAACGCTTGCTTGATGAGGGCCCGTGATGACAAACTCAGCGTGGAAGACAAGGAGTTTCTCCGTGAGAATTTGTTGAACCACATGATTGAGGAGGCCAAGAAAGCCAAGGAATCACGCGAGCGCCGCGCCAAGAAGCAAAGGCTGGAGCCTGGCGAGGGGCAGGACCCCAAGTTTGAAAAGGGCGAGCAAGCCCTGCGCACGATGAAGACCATGTACGATGACTGGCTGTTTGGTTTGAAAACCGCTCTGCAGCAGGTGCTTGAGGCGCAGATGGACCTTGTGAAGAGATTGGACAAGGAGTTTGCCCGTGAAATTTCAAATATCACATGGCTCAATGATGTGAACGCGGTGATCATTGCGAACTGCAGGAATCTCCTGGCCCAGATGCAGAAGGAGATGGTGGACATCTTTGGGTTCGTTTCACGCGGCGAGGAGGCCATTCGCCAGTCCTCTGAGCCTCTGATTGCTGCCCTTCACAAGGTGGAAACCATCTACAGGAACGTTTACGGCCCTCTTTTCGACTCGTCTGATGTCATGAAAGTGCATGTGCTCGAGGTTCTTTTCAAGCGCTGCGCCGTTTATCCTCGCATGCACTTTGAGGTGAAGAAGTACGTGGCGCACAGCTTTCCGTCGTATGCTGAGCGCGCCGCTGCTGAAGAGGACGTGCCCACCGCCCCCGCCGATTCTCTGGGCATCAGTGTGGCTGCCTTGGCCGCCACCTCAGCGGATCTGCTGCTTAGCAACGCCAACGAGGCCTCCGCTGCGTGGGAGCTGATGGATTTGGCCATGTTGTGCGGCAACGGCTTCAAAGAGGCTGTGACCACCGGGATGATTTGCTCTCCCGAGTTGGAGTCTGACGTTGGCGCTTCCACGGAGGCCCTCCTGGCGTTCGCCATGATTCAGACGGAGCCCGCCGCGGATGCTTGAGCTGTGTTGCTCTGCTGTCCGGCTTGAGCCCCCCTTGCTCTGCTGTCTGCGCTCATGCCCCTGGCTTGAGCAGCCTTTCCCTTTCCCCCCCTTTGGCTGTGCTCTTTGGGTTATTTGACGAAAAAAATAAAAAAAGTAAAAAAGCGTGTGTTATGAACGCGACCCACTCCGACGCCGCCGCCTCGTGGTACAGGCCCGCGAAGTAGAGTGCGACGTAGATTATAGCTGCCACCAGCGCTCCAGCCCCGATAAAGTAGAAAGCGATTCTCTGCCACCCAGCCACCTGCAAGAACAAAGGCACCGAGTAGCCCACTGTCCCTGCGATGAACACTCCGGCCCCCGCGAAGTGGGCGCCCTGGTCCGATGGGCTGCACACGAGGAGGATCCAGCCCACTGCTGCTGTCAAAACACTAGTGAGTGCAGCGTACAGCCACTGCCCCCGCAAGCTCTCGTAAAGGTAAAAGGCGACCGAGAACAGCTCGAAGAGCACGAATGCAGTGTTGCAAACCCTGAAAAACAGCAGGCCGTTGAGCTCGGTGGACACGAAAACGTGCGTCTTAATGCTGGAAGAGAAGTATACACCCATGAGTAGCCCCGTGTGCGTCATGGCCACCACCGCCGCCAGCACTTGCACCCCGTGCATGTGCTCGCTTTTGAATGCTGTTTGGTGACCTGCTAAAATAACGTGCAAGTCAGTCCTAAGTTTAAGGCTACATCGTGTTATTTAACGCTGACATTTTACCCTGCACTGAATGCGGCCGCTGTTTGCCTTGATATTACTCGGCCTGTGCGCGCCCTGCGCAGCGCAGACCCTAGACAGCATCGATGCCACCCTTCAGCTCCTCTTTGGCGGGTCCGACATCACGCAGATCGACCTGAGCACTCTGGACACCAGCCGGCTGCTTTCGAATCTCCAGTTGTTGGCCGCCGACAACCCCCACGACCCACAGTACGCCGCCCTGGTGAGCGCTGTGGTAAAGCTAATCGAGGACCAACACTTGGACAACACTGTGTCTGCTGAACTCTGCCCCGTCGGCAGCTACATCAACCCTACCACCTTGGTATGCGTGCCGTGCCCGCCCGGGACGTACTCTTCCACTCCGTCCTCTCAGTCCAACAACCCCGGCGTTTGCGTGTCGTGCATTGCAGGGACCTACTCCAACAAGACCGGGGCCAGCGCCGTCTCGGCTTGCATCGGTTGCTTGCCCAGCTTCTACTCGACGGTGGTGGGTGCCAGCAGCGTCAGTGTGTGCGAGTCTTGCGGAGAGGGCTCGACGAGCGTTGTAGGGGCTCAAGGCCCCGGGGCGTGCGTGTGCGGCGGTGGCTTCGCTCAGTTCAACGGTTCGTGCCAGCCGTGCGAGCCCGGCACCTGGTGCACCGGGGGCGTCAAGAACTACTGCCCTGGCTACTTGCTAGGCAAGAGCTTGAGCCCCCCCATGTCAAACGCGATCGAGCAGTGCTACTGCAGGCCTGGCTACTACAGTTGGGCCTACCAGCTGGACGGCTGCGTGGACTGCCCTGAACATTCCTATTGCGATGGCACCCAGTTGCCCACCAATTATGGCCAGATTTTCCCCTGTCCAGCCAACAGCATCTCAGGGCAATTCAGCGTTGCGATTGAGGACTGCGCCTGTGCCAACAGCTTCCGGCGGCGCTGGAGCAGTCCCTTCAGCAGGGAGTATGAAGTAACCGCCGGTGTCTGTAACTGCACAAACGCGGTGCCGTGTACTGCCCTCGACTCTCCTACCTGCCTGAAGTGCACTGACACCGAAAACTGCGAGACTATTACCCATAATTGCAAACAGGGCAACCTTGCTCGAACGGGTGCAAGCGCAATAGTATACCAGGCGCACAACGCCCCTCTCCCTGAAACCAAGTCTTTCTCCATTGAGCCCGCTGGGGCCGAGATCACGCGGATCACGTTTACCAGACTCGCACTCTGCGCAGGGGTAACGCTGAAGCTTTCCATGTGCCCTACCTCTGCCTGTCAACTGCGCAAGTCCTGGACGACGGGCAACTCTTACACCAGCCTCACTGGAACACTACCAACTCCCCGAATACACGTTACAGAGCCCGGTTTCCCCGTGGTTAAGATCGACCTTGTGTTCACTGTCAGCTGTGGGGACGCCTTTTCGCTGTCCTACGGGAGCGAGATCGCCTGCAGCGACAAGAATCAGCTCGGGGGCGTGCCCTATGCAGTGACCGACTTGGAGACCATGGAGCCGCTGTCCTCCTTTTTTAGTGCCCCCGTCAACTGGCCCATCGTGATGTGGGTTGGGGATATCTTTGGGGTGCCCCTCACCAGCATCCCACTTGACCTTTGGAACGCCTCTGTGGGTGGCACGAGCGTGCTGAACCCCATTTGGGGCATCAACAAGTATTTCCCCACTGTGCCTCAGACTTTGTGGTTGGTGGATCTCAGTTTCACGACACGGGTGCGCCAGGTCGAAGTGGTCCCCACGGACCCGCGCCGTGAAATTCCTGTGAGAGTTTACTACAACGTGGCCAATCAAAAGTTCGTGCTAACCGGGGACGTACAGGGCTCGAACAGCCCTGACATCGTGCTGGTAATGAAGGACATCCTCACGATGAATCGCCAGTCCTCTTCGAATGCCATAGTGCTGCTCAGCAGCTACTCAAACTCTTCCTCGTATACGCTGCTTAGCGGGTCCAAAGTGAGCGGCCAGAGCACTGTGACGCGTTTCGAGCCCAGTGTGACATGGGACACCGATGGGTTTCCCAGCGGAGTGTACTACTACGCCAACGTGGCGAGCTTTACCGCTGTGCCGATGGGCAGGATCATCCTGCACCCCCTGGGCGGCGGCCAGTCGTGCGTGCAGTGCTTTGAAGGGGAGTTCTGCTTCATGGGCAACGTGCTTAAGTGCCCCGTGAACAGCCGGAGCCCCCCCGGGAGCACCAGCGAGGCGAGCTGCACGTGCCAAACTGGCTTCTCGCGGAGCAACGTCGACCTTGACGCTTACACCAACGGTCAGATGGTGGACACCGGGGGCAAGCACAGCTGCGTCATTGACCAGTCCGAGCTGCTGTGGTGCTGGGGCGCCAACGACAGGGGTCAGATGGGCCAAACAACGGTGTCCTTTACACCCACTGCCACGCCCGTGCAGGTGCCCGGGCTGACTATGGTAAAAAAGGTCTCCCTGGGCGAGGATTTCACGTGCGTGATTTACGGCTTTGACCTGCGGATAAAGTGCTGGGGTGGCAACGATTACGGCCAGCTGGGTCTGGACGACACCCGCAACACGATCAGCTTGGTAACGAATGAAGCCAAGCTCGGGGACGGTGGGAGCGTGTTCTACAATAGCAAGAGTTTGGCCTGCGCCGGCCATTCGTGCTGTGCTATCGTGACAAGGACCAGCGTCCTACTTGGGGATCAGGACGTGTTGACGTGCTGGGGCAAAGGGGACAAGGGCCAGCTGGGCTGGGGCAGCTCCGGGTACAACCTGATGAACATAGGCACTGGAATCACTCTGGCGACCAACACGCGGTACTCCTTCAAGAGCGCGGGCGCTGTGCTGCCCTCTGGGGCTGTGGTGTACGTCAACGTGACGATGGCCGCCGAGCACGCCTGTGCGCTGGGCATGAACGGCGAGGTGGTGTGCTGGGGCCACAACGCTTTTGGCGAGGTGGGCGCCGGGGTGGCCAACCTGTACATGACGCCCACGCTCATAGACATTGGTAATCCCGCGAAAATGGTCAACTGCTTCTCGTACGTCTGCTGCGCTTTAATCAAGGACCTGTACGTGGTGCGCTGCTGGGGCCGGGCGCTCAACGGCCGGCTGGGCACCGGGATCTTCGACGTGGGCAAAACGGCGCAGAGCATGGGCAGCAACCTGCAGAGCGTGAACCTGGGCGCCAACTCCCTGGTGATGGACGTGAACGTGGGCGGGGAGCAGACGTGTGTGCTGCTGAGCAACAACTACGTCAAGTGCTGGGGCAAGCTGGGCAGCAACGTGGTAGGGGACGCGCCCGCCGCTGATTTTATGAACATGCTTCCGAACGTGGCGTTGGTGGACAACAGGCTGGCGCTGCAGATCAGCGGCAAAGGCTCTACAACTTGCGCCGTAACGACAGACTACAAGGTGGTGTGCTGGGCGCCAAGCAACGCCGACAAGCAGCTTGGGGGCACTCCTGTATCCTCGACCGCGCTTGGCGGGACCCTGCTGGCGTTAGTTAACGTGAGCGTGGTACTCCGCGCTGGGTCTGCCGCGCAGTTGAACTGCATGGTGTGCGAGCGCAACACCTACTGCGACGGGCTAGGGGGCTTGCCGCAACAATGCCCTGTCGGAACGCATAGCCCCTTGCAGAGCACCAACATCAACGACTGCAAGTGCCTCCCCGGGTACAAGCAGCTTCCCGACTACAGCTGCCAGCAATGCAGCGGGCCGGAGTACTGCGTGCTGGGCCAGCCGTACACGTGCCTTCAGTACTCTGCCACGATGTCGCCCGGGTCCACCGACATCAGCGCGTGCCAGTGCGACAGAGGCTACTACTACGCGAGCGCCGCCCTGGGCTGCACCGCGTGCCCCCTGGGCTGGTACAAGGACGTTGTGGGCAACGCCGCTTCCTGCACGGAGTGCCCCGCGGGTACCAGCAACTCCACGCTTGGCCTCAATACCCTCGCCGGCTGCACGCAGTGCCCCGTGGCGACGCGTGCCCTCAAAGGATCCAGCGTGTGCACCCCCTGCCCCGACGGCGGCGCTGCCCCCCCCGGCTCCTCGTCGTGCACCATGTGCGGCCCTGGCTTCTTCGCCCCCCCCTACAGCAGCGCCTGCGTCGCCTGCGCGCCCGGGACGTTTGATGCCGTTCCCCAAGACGGCATTCAGGGCACGTGCTCCCCCTGCACGGCCGGAAAATTTTCTGTGGTCCGCAACGCGACGGTGGAGTCCGTGTGCGTGGACTGCGCCGCCGGGACCTTCAGCAGCGGGGGCGCGTCCACCTGCACGGCGTGCGGTGTGGCCGAGTACTCCGAGCCCGGCGCCATGTCGTGCCTGTCCTGCCCCCAGAACTCCACGTCAGCGCCCGGGTCCTCCCTGTCGCTGTGCAAGTGCGTGGCTGGTTTTTACAAGAGCATCATAGCAGGGAACGCCTTCAGCTGCGTGCAGTGCCCCCCCGGCGAGTTTGCGTCCTTCGACTCCACGCAGTGTAGCCAGTGCCCCCCGGGACCGCCAACGTGGCAGGGGGCGGAACGAGCAGCGCCTCGTGCTCACCCTGCGGCACCGGCCGCTTCGCCGCGACCGGCGCCAAGTCGTGCCAGCCGTGCTGGAACAGCACCTTCACCATTGGCCCCACCGCGGAGTCCTGCACGCCGTGCAACATGGGCTTCTACAGCCCCAACGGCGCCTCGCAGTGCACGCCCTGCGCGGCGGGCTTCTACTCTCTGGTGCCCATCGCGTCTGCCTTTGAATGCCTGCCGTGCCCCACCGGGAGCTACTGCATCGGGGGCGACGCTGCGCTGAGCGCCAACGTCCCCCAGGTGCAGCCCTGCCCCCTTGGGAGCTTCTCGAACGTAACCAAGGTGAAGTCTCTGACGCAGTGCAACCCGTGCCCTGCCAACTCCTACTGCCCCAGCCCCACCCTCAAAGGGACGTGCCCCCCCGGCACGCGGTCCAACGCGTCGAGCCCCAGCCAGCTGCGTTGCTACTGCACGGCCGGGTACACGTGCCAATACCAGAAGTTTGTCAACGCTGTGGTGCGGCTGGTGATGACGGAGTCGGACTTCTCCGGGGATGTGCGCCAGGCCTTCCTGCTGGCTGTGGCGAGCGCCGCCAAGACCAGCGCGGACAAGGTAAAGATAGTGAAGGTGGTTCCCGTGGCGAGCGGGTCGAACCGCAGGCGTATGCTGGAGGTCGTGACTGTAGCCGAACATCCAAGTGGAAAAATGAAATCAATACAAAACAGTAACACCACGGCAGAGGGGAGGGCAGTGCACTTCCTGCTGGAGATCTACGGCGGGAGCGGCGCCCAGCTGGAGCGAGACCTGTGGGCCGCGATGAGCGCGTTCGGCCTGCAAACAGGAGAGGGCAGAGGCCTGGCCTGGATCGAGCCCCACGAGGTGGTGGCGAAGAAAAAGTGAGCGTGTATTAAAGCGAATTGCCTCTGCGCCAAGTGTAATATTCAAGCTGAATGGCCGAGAGCGGCGTGATTACCTGTGAATTCCCCGCATGCCCCCACGGCAAAGTGCGTGAGCTCGAGCCCTGCCTGCTGTGCTGGGAGACCTTCATGCTGACCGTGAAGTGCCACTCCACCGCAGTGAATCGCCTGAAGCAGGCGCGGTACGCCCACGTGCCCTGCGAGCACTGCAGCGAGAAGCGGCGGTGCAGGATATGCAAAGGGTCGTGGGTGTGCTGCCACGGGATCCAGAAGGTGTACTGCAAGGAGTGCGACGGGAGGCGCCTGTGCCAACTGTGCTTCAAGAAGACGCTGCCGAGGTGCTACGAGGTTTGCAGGCGCTGTCGGGCGGAGCAGCAGTCCCTTGGCGTCGTGCTCCGCAGCAAGTTCAAGCACGCTATTTAACGCTTCGTCTGTTTTTATATTTTGTAAATGAAGCGATTGCTGCTAATCCTTGTTTTCCTGCCGCTCGGGCTGTCCCAGTTCATGTTCACCATTCCCAACTGGCAGCCTGACCTCACCACGCTGGAGGGCCGGCTGACCATGACGTGCAGAGAGCTGGCGAATGGTGAGTCCATCGCGTCGATCCCCTCGTGTGCCACGCAGCTGCGCAAAGACCCAGACACGTTTTTCCAGAGGGGCAACAGCTACCCTTGGATTGGTTCCATCAGTTGGAACTTGAACAAACTGAGGTTCAGTGAAAATCAACCGTCCAACGGCATGTGGACAGACATGGTGTACGCTGACAAGTCCGGCTGCATTCGAAGCAGCGACTCCTTCATTGCGAGATTTCTTTATGGGGATAAGGATTATTGCAGGTCCATGGTGGTGTGCCAGATGGTAGAGGAGTTCTGGGGTAAGTTTAAGGATGCGCAGAACGACCCCAGGGCCCAGAACATCATGAGGTTGGACACCTTTGCCAACGTGGACGGCGACTGGAGACCTAGAACCACACCCGCCTGCGTGGTTTGCCCCGTGCAGGAGTGCAAGAGCCCCTCCTGCGGGAACGGCAGGATCAACCTCGCCCCCCTGCCGCTGGTCAATGGCTATGTAATAGAAAATCCGAGCTGCTCTGCCATGTGCCAAGAGGGCACGTTCCTGACGTGCAAGCAAAGCCCCATCGATTGCTTTTATCGAGTCATTACCGAAAGACAGTACGCGCTGGGCGAGGTTGGGGTCAAGCAGTGGGTGCAGCAAAACTTCCAGGAAGGCTACGACGCTGGCCTCATTATTGAAGCAGGGGTGCCTGCCCCGGTAACCTCGTGCTACCCGTGCAAGCTGGCCAATGGGCGCATGCACTTTGGCAAGATGTGGGACACTGAGATCACTCTGTTTGACAAGGGGTTCCTGCAGTTTTACTGCCCCGGCGGGGCGTCCTCGCCCCAGCAATGTGACACCAACGACGTGAACAAGGTGGCCAGGTACGACACCGTCACGGGCAGGAGCGGCGCGTGCGGCTGCAAGCCCGGCATGTACTACAACTCGACCTATGCCCGCTGCGTGCGCTGCCCCCCCGGCTTCTACTGCGCCTGGACGGGCAACCAGCCTGTCGCTGCCCCCGTGGAGTGCCCCAGAGACCACTACTCGACCGGGGCCGCG
>Ga0194129_10008351_pt1 | contig 12005 bp, 9 predicted proteins | sample TA2KigCa35mmetaG_FD_150862 | JGI IMG/M metagenome (GOLD analysis project Ga0194129, IMG submission 150862) | Freshwater microbial communities from Lake Tanganyika, Tanzania - TA2015038 Kigoma Deep Cast 35m | ecosystem: Environmental > Aquatic > Freshwater > Lake | place: Tanzania: Lake... | reverse complement strand
GGTCGACGCGCTGTCGGCGTCATTGCAGTCGGCAGCGGTCAGCACGCCGTCGCAGTCACCGTCAGACGCTCGCGCGGTCAACGTGCTGTCGGCGTCGTTGCAGTCGGCAGCGGTCAGCACGCCGTCGCAATCACCGTCAGACGCTCGCGTGGTCGACGTGCTGTCGGCGTCGTTGCAGTCGGCAGCGGTCAGCACGCCGTCGCAATCCGCGTCGAAGGCACGCACAGTAGACGTATTGCGATTATCGTCACAATCGTCCGCCGTGAGCACGCCGTCGCAGTCTGCGTCGACGAGACGATACGTGGATTCGGCACTCAGGTCATTGCAGTCCTCGGCCAGGTTGATTCCATCGCCGTCACAATCGCCACGCCGGGTGGTGACGGTCAAATCTTCGTCGTCGCAGTCATCGGCGGTTGCTACACCGTCGCAGTCACCGTCTTCCGAACGGCGCAGCAGGCCCGCATCGGCGTCGTTGCAGTCGAGCGGCTCCACGACGCCGTCACCGTCGCGATCGTCGACGCAGTGATAGTTCGTCGGGTCATTGTCATCTTCTCGAACGGTGCCTGCCGGGCAGGTGCTGCTGAGCGTCTCTGGCGCGACGCAAAGACGCGCCTCGTCAGCCGGGCCGTCGGCGAAGATGGAACGTGCCGAGCAACGCTGACCCGCGGGACAGTCGACATCTGTCGAGCACGCCCACTTCCGCGAGAGAAGTTCGTCGTCGAGCACTGAGAGGCTGCACGACGACGCAGTCGCCGCGCCGAACAAAAATACAGCTGCGGAACGAAAGGACATCGCTCACTCCCACTCAGGCAGATGCTTGCTCTCGATCGCGTCGGCCGCAAGCAACGCCACCTCAGTTCCGACACCGGCGATGAAGACGCCTGAGCCGACCGCGACCATGACGGTCGCTATGGTCTCAAGCGCACGCGCATCTTGCGCCTTTCCCGCCGGAATGACTCCGGGCTCGTTTTTCAGATTGTCGCGCGCTGACGCGACGCTGACGAACGCCGCACCGACAATGACAGCGCCAGCGCCCGCGACACCGAGGGCCACCGCGTCCCACGCCGTCGGCTCGATCAGTGAAGCCTTTTCGAGCCGGACTTCGACCTTCTGCGCATCCTTTGCGCGCATGTGCCCCTTGACCTGCACCACGCGCCGGCCTGGTGCCGCGACGTCCACGACAAAGTCACCGGTAGGCGCGGTGCAACGCCCGACATTGTCATGCCACGAACAGCCCAGACGCCCCGTGATGCGAGGCCGCGAGCCGGTTGAAATGGTCGCCACGAAATCCGCCGGAACGTGATTCAGCACAAGCTCCCCCTTCATCCAGCTGTACTTCGCCGGCGTCAGCAATCCCCGCCCGGGTCGGCCTGGCGAAGGCATGACGATGGTGTTGTCGCCGAAGCGCATCGTCACCTTGCCATCTGGCCAATCCAGGTATGGCAGGCGGATAGCGCCGCCGGCACCTTGCAGAACGCACCCGTGGTACTCGGCGGTCACCCCGGCGGGCCAGTCGGGCATGGCCACCCTCAGCAGCTCGGCCTCATCCGTGGCAGCGAGGGCTGCGACGGCGGTTGCCGCGGAGCGTTCACATGCTCGCGCGAAGGCTCCGGCGACAGAGAAATCAGCGAACCGCTCCAAGCGGAGCTCCATGACCGCGGGCGCCTCGACAACAAACGAGCTGTCGGTCACGAAGCGAGCAAATCGACCGTCGGTCTTCACGAGTTCGAGCGGTGGAAATCGTCGCGCGCTCGAGTGGCCGCGCACAAAGAGAAACAGGGCGCCGTCTTCGAGCTTGAAGCTGACCTCGGGGGCAGGCTGAATCCCACTTGTACGCAGCTCCCCCAGAAACCCAGCGACGACGCGGAGCGTGTTGGAGTCGATCGATTTCGCGAGGGGCTCCGGATCACGGAGCAGCAAGCCCACCCAGCTCTGCAAGGTCTGCCGGAGTTGTAACGCCTCTCGAGACTCCAAGGGCGCCCCATTGGCGCGCACGATCACTGTGGTGTCACGGTAAAGGGTTGGCGCCGCGACCTCCTTCTGGAAGACTGGTGCCTGAATGACCGCTGCGCCGCGCCGGATGAGCGCCGCTCCGGTCTCGCTGTAGCCCAGGTTTGCGAGCGCGAAACCAGCCCACCCAAGCGCAAATGGGTCGCCGGGCACCTTCACGAGCATGTCGGCTGCTCTCTCGATCATCTTCGTCCACGCCTTCTTCGTGGCGTAGTCGACGAACGCCGGCTCTTCCTTGCGGTGAAACGCCTCCAGCTCGTCATCAGCCGCATGTGCTGGCACAACAAATGTCAACAACCCGGCAAGGCCGAACCACCGTGCCAGGCGGCGAATCGACGGGCCGTCCCTCATTTCGCTGCCTCGATCGCGACAATCGAGTCCCACGGAATCATGGCGCCCGCGACCATGATGCCGGGTCGGTCAACCTTGCCCAGAAGACCGCGCTTGGTTTCGCCAGATGTCAGCTGCACGGCGACCTCAGTCCCGATCATCGCCTTCAACGTGCGCACAGTGGCTGCATCAAGGTCGAGCAGACCGCGCCGTGCGATGTCAATCGCCGGCGTCGCTGGCGCAGGCGTGGCCACAGACCGATCACCGGGCGCCGCCGGCGCCGTCGCTGCTCGGTCGCCCTTCGGTGCCACATTGCTGGCCGGCGCGTCGTCGGAGGATGCGGGGGCCGCCATCGCCTGTGTGCGGTATTCGATGGTCGCGGTGCGGGCTGTTGCGCTGACCCTGTAGGTATACCTCTTCGACCGAAGCCACTCAAAAAAGAAAAGGACGGTCCCGTACTCTGACTCCTCGCGAACTGACCACTCATAGATGGGTTCATCGATGAACGCAGATGCTCCAGCAAGGCGAGCCTGCTTGATGAGCTTGTAGTTTACTGCATCTTTCGCAATTTTCCTGTCGTCCTGAAACATCGGCCCGATCGCTCCGAACGCGGCGGCGCCGCTGAGCAACCCAGCCGAGGAGCCAGCGGCAGTCACGATGGGCATGGTTGTGCCGACCAGGAACTGGCTCTCCGCCTTGTCGGTGCGGTTGCCCCCCTGGAACTCGACACGAAAGCCGTCATTTTCGATAATCTTTCGGCTGCTCGTGACGGTGATCAGTACAGTGGCTTCCGCGGAAACCTCCCCAGATGGCTTATAGAAGGCATCAATGCCGTGTTTGGACGACGACACCTGATCAATTGATGCCTCGCTTGTTGTCCTCGATGTCTTGAGGGACACACAAGACGCGGCGCCCACCGCTACCGCAACAACGATCGCCAATCTCATCAGCCGTGATACTCGCAGCACTGCTTTCTCTCCGTTCGACTTGGTCCGGGCTCGGCCCGCAAGACATCGTCTCGACGCAGGGCGCGGCGGGAGCCATCCCCAGACCTAGATGCTGTGTTCAGGGTTACGACGGTCCCCCCGGAGCGGTCAAACTGCCGGTCGCGCTGACCGGTGCGCCGCGTCCCCTGGCCGACGCGGCTGGGCAGTCGGCTGTGGCTCCAGCGCGTAGCGAAGCGCCCCTGCGTCGAGCCTCGCGTACAGTGTGTGCACCCCCGACGGCGGCGGTGGCGCCGTGGCCTCGTGTGTCGGTCCGCTGTTCGACGCCAACAACGCCAGCGATGTGCAGGGGTGTGCCTCGCCCGAAGGCTGACTTCCCGCACGCCCCGGCACCCAGCAGCACCGATTCGGCGAAATCGCGCCATGTGGCGCGACTCGCACCACGCGCCTGCCACCGCATCCGAACGCCCTGCCCGCCCTCAGGCGAACGCCGGATCCCGCCGGGCGACACCGCGGCGCCCGCGCCGGCGATACTGTGACGGTCCCCACGTCCCGGAGCCCGCCATGAGCACCTCGATCTCGCAGCTGTCCAGCTTCACCGGCCTGTCCGAGACCGAGCTCGCGCGGCGGGCGCAGGACCTCGTGTCCACCGGCAAGATCCGCGGCCTGAACGCGCTGGACGCCGCGCTGGTCGAGGCGCAGGCGGGCGGCGCCGGCGCGGCCGACCCGTTCTCGGCGGCGGCGGCGGCGTCGAAGCAGGCCCATGTGCTCGAGGAGCCGGCGACGTCGATGGCGCGCACGTCCGACAAGGGCTTCGCGGCGACGCCGGCGGTGGCGTCGTTGCAGGCGGCGAGCTCGCCGGCGGTGCTCGACCGGGCGTCGCAGACGGGGCAGCAGAAGATCAAGGGCTTCGGCGTGTTCGACACGCTGGCCGGTCAAGAAGGCAACCTGCAGAAGATGATCATGGACGCGCAGAACGGCGGCGACGCCGGCAGCCGCGACCTGATGTTCGAGCAGATCAAGTTGCAGATGCAGCGGATCTCCGAGAGCTTCCAGATGCTCAGCAACGTCCTCGCCGCGACGAACGATCAGGCGAAGGCCGCCATCAACAACCTGAAGGCCTGACCTTGGCGCTGCCCCCGAAGACTCCGCCGAAGCCCGCCTCCTCGACGACGACGCCTTCGGCGTCGTCGTCTTCGTCTCCCACTACGGCGGCGACGCCGGCGCCTGCCGCCCCGGCCGGCCGACCGGTGGCGAAGGTGCCTTTCGCCAACCGCCCGCCGCTCGCGTCGCAGATCACGAAGACGACGGCGCCAGCGCCCGCGCCCGCGGCTCCCGCGGCGGGCACGGCGACGGCGCTGACCCCCGGGGCGTCGAGCGCGAAGAAAGAGGCCGCGCTGTTCAAGAAGCTGCAGCAGATCGCCCGCCACGAGATCACGTGGGCCGAGGCGATGGACCTGACGCGCAGCGAGGCATTCGGCATCGCCCAGAACGCCTACCGCCTGTTCGAGTTTGGCCAGACCGCCCGCGGGCGCAAGATCGTCGAGGGCCTGGTCGTGCTGAACCCCGGCGTCGGCGCCTTTCACGCGCTGCTCGGCGCCATGGCCGGCCGCATGGGCGACGAGGCCGCCGCCGAGGCCAGCTACAGCGCCGCCCTCGCCGTCGAGCCCGACAACCTCGCCGCCCGCGTGAACCGGGCCGAGATGCGCCTGAAGGCCGGCAACCTCGGCGACGCCCTCGACGACCTGCTGGCGGCGACGAAGATCGACCCGAAGGGCAAGACGCCCCTCGGCAAGCGCGCGCTGTCGCTGGCCCGGGTGACCGCGCAAGCGCTGCGCGAGCTGCTGAAGAAGGCGCCGTCGTCGTCGAGGCCGGCGCCGCGCCGCTGACCTTTGCTTCCGTGGCGTGGGCGGCCCGGTGGCCGGTCAGCCGTGCGTTCAGCCGTGCGTTCAGCCGTGCGTTCAGCCGTGCGTTCAGCCGTGCGTTCAGCCGTGCGTTCAGCCGTGCGTTCAGCCGTGCGTTCAGCCGCCTGGCCAGCCGACCGGTTGACCGGGCGGCCGCGCCCGCTGGCGGTCCCGCCGCCGGCAAAGCGCCGCGCCGCACCGCCGACGACCCGGCGACGTCTTCGGCCGGCCTTGTGGGCGGTTGGTTTGTGCATCAGCCTGCGCCGGGCCTCGACGCGGGGCCATGCGGAGCGGCGCGATGATCACGTTGAAGAGCTTTCTGTGCGGGCAGTGGCAGCAGGGCAGCGGCGGCGAGGCGACGCTGGTGAACCCGGCGACCGGCGAGCCGGTCGCCACCTGCACCAGCCGCGGGCTCGACTTGCAGGCGGCCCTCGCCTACGCCCGCGACACCGGCGGCCCCGCCCTGCGCAGGCTGACCTTCGCCGAGCGCGGGGCGCTGCTGAAGCGCATGTCCCAGGCGCTGCACGAGGCCCGCGAGGAGCTCGTGGCGGCCAGCACCGCGAACAACGGCGCCACCCGCGGCGACGCCAAGTTCGACGTCGACGGTGCCATCGGCACGCTGGCCTACTACGCGAAGCTCGGCGCCGACCTGGGCAGCAAGCACGGCGACCGCACGTTCCTGCTCGAGGGCCCCGCCGAGCCCTTGACCCGCGCGCCCCGCTTCTGCGGCTACCACGTGTGGACCAGCCGCCCCGGCGTCGCGCTGCACATCAACGCCTTCAACTTCCCGGCCTGGGGCCTGGCCGAGAAGGCCGCGTGCGCGATCCTCGCCGGCATGCCGGTGATCACGAAGCCAGCGACGTCGACGGCGCTCACCGCCTTCCGCGCCGTCGAGGTGCTGGTCGACAAGGCCGGGCTGCCCGACGGCGCGCTGCAGCTGGTGTGCGGCTCGGTGGGCGACCTGTGCGACCACCTGCTGCCCGAGGACGCGATCGCCTTCACCGGCTCCGCCGACACCGGCGCCAAGCTGCGGTCGAGCCGCTCGGTCGTCGAGCGCAGCACGCGGCTCAACATCGAGGCCGACAGCATCAACTCGGCGGTGCTCGGCCCCGACGTGCAGCCCGGCAGCGAGACCTGGCACATGTTCGTGCGCCACCTTGCCACCGAGATCACGCAGAAGTCGGGGCAGAAGTGCACCGCCACGCGCCGCATCTTCGTGCCCCGCGCCCACGCCGACACCCTGCAAGAGGCGCTGATCGAGAAGCTCGCCGCCATCCGCCTCGGCAACCCCGCCGACGAGGGTGTCGACATGGGGCCGCTGGCCACCGCGCAGCAGCTCGACGACGCCCACCGGGGCATCAAGCTGCTGTGCGACGACGGCGGCCGGATCGTGTTCGGCTCGACGGGCAACCCGGTGGGCCGCGGGTTCTTCCTGCCGCCGGTGCTCCTGCGCCACGATGACGCCGCCGCCGCCCGCGTCGTGCACGCCCACGAGGTGTTCGGACCGGTGTCGTCGCTGCTGCCCTATGACGGTGATGCGTCCGCCGCGGCGGCGCTCGTGGCCCGCGGCGAAGGCACGCTGGTGTGCTCGGTGTACTCCGACGACAAGGCGTTCCTCGAGGGCATGATCGGCGCGTCGGCGTGCTGGACGGGCCGCCTGCTCGTCGGCAGCGAGAAGGTCGCCGACCAGGCGATCACCCCCGGCATGGTGCTGCCGTCGTGCATCCACGGCGGCCCCGGGCGTGCCGGCGGCGGCGAAGAGCTCGGCGGCGAGCGCGGCCTGCGCTTCTACATGCAGCGCACCGCCGTGCAGGGCGACCGGGCGCTGCTCGACCGCGTGCTGCAGGCGCCGAAGGAGCCGGCGACGACGGCGTGACCGACGCTGGGCTCGTCGATCAGGAAATCGCGCCACGTGGCGCGATTTCCTTTTGGGCGGCGGCGGGGGCCCTCACCCGCGGCTTCGCCGCCGCCCTCTCCCAATTCTGGGAGAGGGCTCTCTCGTTCTGAAAGATGGCTCCGTCGCTCCCGGTCCGGCGCGTGCGCCGAGTCCACGGAAGATGGTCGAGGCGGCAAGAGGTGTTGGATCCTGAGCCTACGACTCCGGGTAGGCACCGGCGGTCGTGGCGCCCGCGGCAGAACGCGCCAGTTCGCGCCAGCCTTGGGCCGCCGCTGCGCCCGGGTGCGCCGACGGCCCTTGCGATCGGGCCGGACGTCGGCCACACGACGCGCGAAACCCTCGACTTCACCGGAGCCCGCCATGGACGCCACCGTCACGCCCCCCCCCGTCAATGAGGACGAGCGCACCGAGAAGGTCGTCGTCGGCGCCGCCGTGGCGCTCGCGCTCGTCGTCGGCCTCGGCTTCGCCGCGCAGCGCGCCGGCTGGCTCGACGGGCTTTGGGGCGGCGGCGTCGGCAGCACGCTCAAGGGCATCGCCGCCGTCATCCACAAAGAGGCCGGCGGCGACCCGCAGCGCGTCCTGCTGTCGGGCTCGGTGGCCGAAGAGGCCGCCATCGCCAGCTTCGAAAAAGAGATGAAGCGCGCGTTCCCCGGCGCCGAGCTGCGCAACGCCATCCGCGTCGACAAGCGCATCAAGGACAAGAAGAAGGACATCGTCCGCATCTCGTTCGCCGCCGACGCCGTGAACGAGGCGTGGCCTCGCCCCCGCTTCGGCGAGGTCAAGCGCCTCGAGGTCCTGTGGAAGGACGAGAAGGTGATGCTGCGCGGCGCCGTGTTCAGCACGGCGACCAAGGCCGCGCTCGAGGCGGCCCACGCCGCCCTGCCCGAGCCGTCGCGTGGCGCCATCCAGCTGCGCGAGGTCGTGCGCGCCGCAGTGCCCGCCGCCAAGCTGCAGGACGATGTCTCGGTGGCCCTCGCCGGCCGCTCGGTGGCCTTCCGCAAGCCCGCCGCGCCCGAGCCGAAGAAGCGCAAGAAGGGCGAGGAGACGCCGCCGCCCCCGCCGGCCGCCGACGTCGCCCTCGACACCGACGACGCCAACACCGCCGCCGTCCTCGACGCCGTGGCGCCGCTGTTGAAGGACCTGCGCGGGCTCGAGGTGCTGCTGTCGGCGGGCTACGACGACCGCGCCACCGCCCTGAAGCAGGCCGAGGCCATCAAGGCCGCGCTGGTGGCCCGCGGCGCCGACGGCACCGGGCTACGGCCGGTGCCGGCCCCCAAGAACAACCCCCTCGCGCTGATCGTCCGCGAGAAGGAGTGACCACCGGCGCCGGGTTTCCAGGGCGGGGCGCAGGCCCCGCCCCTCGCCGAGGGCGGTGCCCGACGACGAGCCTCCCCAACGCCTCGCCTCGCCTGGCTCGTGGGCTCCCTTCGCGAGCGTCCAGCGCCTGGTCAGCACCGTAGTTGAACTCCTCTCCGCGGCGCTGCACGAGAGGCGCGTTCTTTCGGGCGAGCACGCAGCGCCGCCGCCCCCGCTGTCCCCGGTCTGCACCAAGTCGGAGTTGCCGATGTCTACCGCCCGCGTCCCGTTCGTCTGCGGAAACTGGAAGCTGCACCACGGCGTCGCCGCGACGCGCGCGCAGATCACGGAGCTCGTCGCGGGCCTCGGCGCCCTTGGCGGCGCCGTCGACGTCGCCGTCGCCCCGGTGGCCACGTGCCTGTCCGTCGCCGTCGACGCCGCGCAGGGCCGGCTGCCCATCGCCGCGCAGAACGTCCACTTCGCCGAGAAGGGCGCGTTCACCGGCGAGTGGAGCGTGGCGCACCTGGCCGAGCTCGGCGTCCGCTACGTGATCGTCGGCCACTCCGAGCGCCGGGCGATGTTCGGCGACGACGACGCCGCCGTGGCGAAGAAGACCCGCGCCGCCCTCGACGGCGGGCTCTTGCCCATCGCCTGCGTCGGCGAGACGCTGGCCGAGCGCGAGGGCGGCGCCACCAAGGCCGTCGTCGGCAAGCAGGTCGAGGCCATCCTCGCCGTCGTCAAGCCCGACGAGGCCGTCCGCCTGACGCTGGCCTACGAGCCGGTGTGGGCCATCGGCACGGGCAAGAACGCGACCCCCGAGCAGGCGCAGGACGTCCACGCGTTCATCCGCGGGCTGCTGCACAAGCACCTGGGCGAGAAGGCCGCCGTCGTGCGCGTCCAGTACGGCGGCAGCGTCAAGCCCGACAACGCCGCGCAGCTGATGGCCCAGCCCGACGTCGACGGCGCCCTCGTCGGCGGCGCCAGCCTCGAGGCAAAGAGCCTGCTCGCCATCGCCGCCGCCTGCCGCCGCTGAGGACCCGGCCCCGGCGGGGCTCACGGCGCCATCGGCGGCACCGGCGGCAGGCCGGGCGCCCCGCCCGGGGCGCCGTGGCGGGCCCGCGCCCACTGCAGCAGCGCCACGACGACAGCGTCATCGACGGCGACGAAGTCGTCGTCGAACGCGCCGACGGCCCACAGGGTGTCGACGGGCAGGCCGCCGACGACGTCGGCGGCCGCGGCGCGCAGCGCCGCCATCATGTGGTGCGGCGCCACCGGCACGGCGAGCACGACGCGGGCAGGTCGTCGGGCGCGCACCGCACGCCGCGCCGCCAGCGCGGTGCCGCCGGTGGGCACGCCGTCATCGACGACCAAGGCCGTGGCGCCCGACAGCGGCAGCGGCGCCCCCGGCCGCCGCGAGAGCGCTCGACGGTGCGCGGGCTGGTGCGACCGCTGCCACTGCCGTGGGCGAACACGACCACCCCGCGCGACGGCGAGACCCGCGTCCACGTCGCCTGGAACTTCGCTCCGCCCCCGTGCCGGACGACGACGACGCGGCCTACGCGCTCGACGACGACCGCGACGACGACCGCGACGACGACCGCGGCGACGACGCGGCCCCCGACCGCGACGCAGACGGCGACGGCGGCGGTCCCGCCCCGGGTCCGGGCGGTGCGACGCCGCCGACCCCGCGGTGGCAGCGCCTGCGCGGCGCGGTGCCGCTGACCTCGCGGGCGCTCGCCGGGCTCGTGCTGGCGAACGGCTTCCGGCTAGCCCTGGCGCTGGTGCACGCGCTGCTGCTGCCGTTCTCCGTGTTCACCGGCGTCGATCCGTTCCTGCTGTCGCACTACGGCACGCGGCTGCCGTCGAGCATGATCGCCGTGTTCCTGCCGAACAGCAGCGACGCCGGCGCCTATCTGCAGGAGAACCGCCGGGCGGTGACCACCGCGCTGCTCGCCGTCGTCGCGCCGTGGACGGCGGCGCCGTGGAGCCTGCGGGGCGCGACGTGGCGGACGGGCCGCCCGGCGCAGGCGTTCTTCGCCGGCTCCCTGTGCGTGATGTGCGGCGCGCTGTTCGTGCGGCAGGCGTCGGCCCACGGCGGCCTCATCGAGGTCGCCGCCCACGATCGCAGCAGCCCGTTCGGCATCCTGCCGCAGGCGTGGGTGGCGTCACGCGTGCGCGTGTCGGTGGAGCAGCACGCCGCCGCGGTGTCCCACGTGCGCTTCGCCCCCCGGCGCGTGGCGGGCGCCGCCCCCACCGTCGTCGTGGTGGTGATTGGCGAGAGCGCCCGCCCCGACCGCTGGGGCCGGTACGATCCGTCGCGCTTGACGACAACGCGGCTGGACGAGACCCCCGGCCTCGTCGTCCTTCGCGACGTGCTGACCCCGGCGCCGCTGACGCCAGCGGCGGTGCCGCTGATGCTGACCCGCGGGCCCCTCGAGACCTTCAACGCGCTGCCGTCGCACAAGTCGGTGCTGTCGGCCGTCTCCGAGGCCGGCTACGCCACCGTCTGGTACTGGACCCAGCAGCGCGACCAGTGGACCGGCGCGGTCAACCTGTGCTCGAGGGAGGCGCAGGAGCGGCACTGCTTCGACCGTCGCCACGACGACGTCCTCGTGGGCGCGCTGGCCGAGCGGTCGGGGCGCCTGCGCGAAGACGACAGCGCCCTCGGCGCGCTGCACACGCAGGGCAGCCATTCACGTTCGCCGACCGCTACCCGCCCGAGGCGGCGGTGTTCGCCACGCACGGCGCGGGGCTGTCGGAGCGCGAGCGGCTGTTGGACGACCGCGACAACAGTGTGGCCTTCACCGACCGCGTGCTCGCCGACTGCAGCGACGGGCTCGCCGACCGCGGCGGCGACGCCCTGCTGCTGTACGTCCCCGACCACGGCGAGAACCGCGCGACGACGACCGCGCGCTGTTTGGTCACTTCCTCGGCAACGAGTGCGACCTGCGCATCGCGATGCTCCGGTGGGGCGGCGCCGGCTGCCCCGCCCCCCCCCCCCCCCCCGCTGGCGGCGGCCCGCGCCAACGCCCGTCGTCCGGTGAGCGCCGTCGCGGTGTTCGCGACGGTGCTGCAGGCCGCCGGCGTAGCCGTCGACGACGTCCCTGACGACGAGGGCGTGCTGTCGGCGCGCTTCGCCGCGCCGGCGCGCCGCACGCTGAAGGGCTGGGTCCCCGTCGACGCCGACGCCGTGGCGCCGCGCGCCTGCCGCAGCGACGCGCTGGTGGGCACCCCCACCGGCGCCGGGCGCCGGCGCGCCGACGAAGACGACCGGGGCCCGTAGACGACGACGTCGACGGTTTGCCATCGCGGCGGGCTTGTCTCTATCCTCGACAACCTTCGGGTTCGCCGGGGCCGCCGTCCGGCGGGTCGCCGGCCTGCCTGCCGTCATGGAGCAGCGATGACGCCGTGCGCCCGCCTGTGTTTCGTCGCCGCCGCGCTAATGCTGTGCGCGGCGCTGCCGCTCGCGGGGGTCGCCGCCTGCACCCTGCCCGCCGACGCCGCCTACGGCCGCGCCTGCGACGCCGACGTCGACTGCGGCGGCGACTACGTCTGCGAGCGCGCGGTCTGCGTGCCGTTCACCGGGTTCTTGTCCGGCGAGGGCGAGGGCGAGGGCGAGGGCGA
>Ga0194129_10008350_pt1 | contig 12005 bp, 10 predicted proteins | sample TA2KigCa35mmetaG_FD_150862 | JGI IMG/M metagenome (GOLD analysis project Ga0194129, IMG submission 150862) | Freshwater microbial communities from Lake Tanganyika, Tanzania - TA2015038 Kigoma Deep Cast 35m | ecosystem: Environmental > Aquatic > Freshwater > Lake | place: Tanzania: Lake... | reverse complement strand
ATTTTCCAATTTATTTAAATGCTCCTGGAATAGTAAAGGAGATGAAAAAACTATTTGATCTTGATATGTTTGAAGATATTATTGATCATAGTTATGATCAAATTGAAAATCATTTTGAAAGACTTGCAGCTGCAGTTGATCGAAATGAAAAACTATTAAATGGCTCGACAAATATGAAAGAGTTGTGGTATGATAATCGAAAAAGATTTGAGGATAACTGTGATAAACTAGATACGCTTTTTTATGACAAAACTTATCGAAGTGCATTTAATGAGGAAAAAATTAAAAAAGCTTTAACACATTTTAATGTCACTATCATATGATTATTGAAAATAATAAACCCATTCGATTTATTGGTTACAGTGAATCGTCAATGGTTGAAACTGTGTTAACTTTTATTCCTTTAGAAACTCAGAACGAAATTCAAGTCATTACTCCTGAGGTATTTTTGGAGTTACCAAATAAAACAGATTATCAGTATCTGGTAGCATTTTGTATCGATACAAAACTTAGAAAAGAAATTTGTACTTTGATTGATGATTTGGATTTAGATTGCATTACTTGGATTCATGATTCTGCAATTGTTTGTAATCAATGTAAAGTTGGTAAAGGAGTGATTATTGGTGAGTTTACCTCTGCATTGTATTACACAGAGATTGGAAATCATTGTTATATTGAACCTCATTGTATGATTGCACATCATGTTACATTGGGTAGAGCTTGTGTAATTCATGCAGGAACTTTAATTGCAGGAAGAACAACAATCGGTGAGAATTGTACATTTAAATTTAAATCATCTGCAATTGGTAAGGTTACGATTACGGATGATGTAACAATCGGAGCATTGAGTAATGTGACAAAAGATATCACAAAACCCGGTCGATATGTTGGATCAATTGCAAGGTATATTGGGGAATAATTAAAAATCATATATAATGTTTGAAATGAATCATTAAATACATGGAACTTAAATTGGATTATCAGGAAAAAGATTTACTGATCGACTGTATTCAATATCGTCTTGATGTCGATAAAGTCTTAGTAATTAACGAATCTCTCAAAAATGAAATTGAAGATTTGTTATCAAAAATTGACGAAGAATGTCTCTAATCTAACACTCTAAATAAATCAGAAACCATTGCATGATTTGATTTGTAGTGGTAGAATAACAACATTGCAATTCTAATTTTATGTCTAAAGGATTTACGATTAAAGCTACAGCTCCAACTCCAAAGAAAAGTGAAGAGGACTTTGATCTTGAAGCTGCAAAACAAATGATTCGTGGTAAAGCCATTGTTTTTTGCCTTCCAGGTCGCGGTTGTTCTTATACCTTTTTAAAAGCATTCGTTCAACTTTGTTTTGATCTTGTACAAAATGGTGCAAGTATTCAAATTTCCCAGGATTATTCTTCCATGGTGAACTTTGCTCGTTGCAAATGTCTAGGTGCAAATGTTCTTCGTGGTCCAAAACAAGTTCCCTGGGATGGTAAATTGAATTATGATTATCAACTCTGGATTGATAACGATATTGTATTTGATACCGAGAAATTTTATCGTCTTGTCGCAATGGATAGGGATATTGCAGCAGGATGGTATATGACTGAAGATGGTCATACAACTTCTGTTGCTCATTGGCTTGAAGAAGACGATTTCAAGAACAATGGTGGAGTGATGAATCACGAGACCGGAGAGACCATGCAGAAACGCCGTAAGCCCTTTACGGTTGACTATACGGGGTTTGGTTGGGTTCTGATTAAGAAGGGTGTATTTGAGTCTCTAGAGTATCCCTGGTTCGCTCCGAAGATGCAAGTCTTCGATTCTGGCGAAGTTCAAGATATGTGTGGTGAAGATGTGTCCTTCTGCCTTGATGCAAAAGAGGCTGGATTTGAGATTTGGTGTGATCCGAAGATTCGTGTAGGACATGAGAAGACTCGTATTATCTGATAAGAGTCCTTAACTCCTAGAGACTGATGTTCGGCGCGTTTAAAACGCAATTTCGGCGCGCAAATAAAACCAATTGTGAGGTATTAGAAAAATGGCAGTAAAATCAAAAGGTGGATTAAATAAAAATATAGGTTATATACCTGGAAAACCCAAACTGACTCGTCAAGGTATGGGAACTGGAACTAAATATGCTGCAACAAGCCGTAACAAGGCTCGTAAACCTTATCGAGGACAAGGAAAATGAGTAAAACTCAAAGAACTGTAAGAGAAGGCAATCTTTGCCGACCAGATAAAAGATATAAAGGTATTAAAACTCAAGCAAAAGCAAATAAAGGTAAGAAGTCTAAATAATTTAAATCTATAAATTTATAAAGAAATGGCAGATTCAGATCCAAGACTATCACCTTTAGCTGAACCAGAAGCTCCTGAAGAAGCATCAGTATTTTCTTATGATGTTGCTTCTCAAGCTTCCTCTGCGCCTGTAAATGCACCAAATCCGGCTTCTCCTCTAGCCGCAGGTTAATATGACTGAAAAAGAAGCTTATATTCATGAATGGATTCGAGAAGTTTCGAAAAGTAAACCAGAATTAGGTGGGTTAGCTGTTTGCCCTTACGCTTCTTCATCAAAAACTTTAATCGTAGATACAACTATTGATAACATTGTACCCGAACCTGGGTATGATGTTATGATTTTTATCATAGAAAGCTTTTGGAGACCCGATCATGTGATAAAATGGGTCAAACATTATAACGAAAAATTCCCTTATTACAAATTTTTTGAAGATTTATCCGGCAGAGACACATTTATTGCTGGTGTAAAGACAAATAATGAAAAATATAACCTAATTTTATGTCAATCGAAGCAAAAATTGAGCAAATTTCGCAAAAAATTAGCAGAAACCGAGTATTATACCTTTTGGACCGAAGATTACCTTAAAGAAATACTCGGAGATGACTATAAATTGTTAGAAAAATCCTCCGAAGACGAGTAAAATATCAAATTTTGGACATTTCGGGATAGCAACCCCGTAAAAAGTTCTGATTTTTACAATCAGGAGCTAAAATGTCAAATTTACCCGTTGATAGAGACCAAAATTACATGAAAAAAATGTGGGGAACCACAAAATTAGTTACAGATTACTACGAAACCCCTAAAAACAGAATTATTCAAGAAGTAATGTATGATCGTGCGCCTAAACATGATCTGATGAAGCAAACAGACCTTCATGAAAAAATTCGCAATGATGAAGATTACGATGATTGGGAGTATGGAACCGAGCCAGTCTATGGTAAAAAGTGGTAAGAATGTCTTATACATATAATAAATACCCTTAGTTTGAGTAATGACCAGGATTTCTCGCAAATTTAAAGACATCAGTCTTTCTTTTGTAAGAAATCCTGTAACTAATGATATTCTTGCAATAACTGATGCTGATGCAATTAAAAAATGTGTTATTAATTTAGTTAGAACTAGAATAGGTGAAAGATTTTTTAATTCTTTGTTGGGGTCTAGAGTTGATGATTCTATGTTTGAATTGCAATCTCCAGAAACAGCTCACTCTGTTGAAATAAGTATAGAAAGTCTTCTAAAAAATTTTGAACCAAGAATATCGTTATCATCAGTGTTAGTTGCATACCCTGAAGACTCCAATGATTTAAATGTTCGAATTTCTTACACTATAATAGGATTATCTTTACCAACTCAAACGATAGATTTCATATTACAACCAACTAGAGTCTAATGTCATTTAATCAATTCACAAATTTAGACTTTAACGATCTAAGAACTCAGATCAAAGATTATCTGCGTGTAAATCAGAATTTCACAGATTTTGATTTTGAAGGATCTAACTTTTCGGTTTTAATAGATTTATTGGCTTACAATAGTTACATAACTGCTTATAATACTAATATGGCAGTTAACGAAATGTTTCTTGAAAGTGCTACTCTCAGAGAAAATGTAGTTTCACTTGCAAGAAATATTGGTTATTTGCCTAGATCTAAAAGATCTTCAAGAGCAAATGTTAGTTTTACTGTTGATATGAGTCAAACTGACGCTAAGACAGTAAAACTTCTAGCAGGACAGGTTGCTCTTGGTGCAGTAGTAAATGGTAATTATATTTTTTCAATACCAGAAGATATTATAACTCCAGTTAATACTGATGGAATTGCTATATTTGATAATTTGCCCATATACGAAGGTCAATATTTAACAAGCACATTTGTCGTAGATACATCTCAAACTAATCAAAGATTTATCTTACCTAATATTAACATTGATACTACTTCTATTCGAGTTAGTGTAACTAATGCTGTAACTGAAGTTTACGCATTATATGATACACTATTGGGTATTGGAAAAGATATTAGATTCTTTTTTGTCCAAGAAGTTGAAGATGCTAAATATGAAATTAGATTTGGAGATAATATCATTGGCAAAAAACCAACAAATGGCAGTACAATAGAAGTTAGTTATATTGTTACTAGTGGGCCTTCAGGTAATGGTGCTTCAAATTTCACATTTTCTGGTAGATTGAAGGATAATAATCTTTTTGACATTACTTCAGGTATTTCTTTACTTACAACTCAATCAAAATCTGAAAGTGGAGACGATATAGAATCTATAGATTCTATTAAATATTTTTCTCCAAAAGTATTTGCTTCTCAATATCGTGCAGTAACATCAAATGATTATAAAGCTCTTATTCCATATGTTTACCCAAATGTTGAGTCTGTAAATGCATATGGAGGCGATGAATTAGATCCACCAGAATATGGAAAAGTTTTTATATCTATAAAACCAAGAAACGGAACATTTTTATCTGAAATTACAAAACAAACAATTTTAAATACTATTAAAAAATATTCAATAGCTGGAATTAGACCAGAAATTATTGACCTATCATATCTTTATATTGAATTGGATACATCTGTATACTATAATGCAAATTTATCAAGTAATCCAGAAATCGTAAAAACAAAAGTAGTTGACACTTTGACTGAGTATGGCAATTCTAAAGATGTTAATAGTTTTGGTGGAAGATTTAAATATAGTAAAATTGTTGGATTGATAGATGATTGTAATAAATCAATTACATCTAATATTACAAAAGTAAAGATGCGAAGAGATTTAATTCCTGAATTAAATACATTTGCAACTTATGAAATATGTTTTGGAAATAGAATACATACTAGGGATGGTGGATATTCTGTAAAATCAACCGGATTCTTGATTAATGGAGTTTCTGATGTTATTTACATGTCAGATGCTCCATCAAAAGACAATAAAACTGGAATTATATTTTTCTTCAAATTAGAAAATAATTTGCCAGTCATTGTTAAAAATGATGCAGGAACTATTGATTATGTAAAAGGCGATATTAGATTGGATGTTGTAAATATCCTATCATCAAGATTGACCAATGGATTTGTAGAGGTTCAAGCAATCCCCGAATCAAATGATGTTATAGGTCTACAAGATTTATATTTGCAATTAGATGTTAAAAATTCTGTGGTAAATATTGTAGAAGATGTTGTTAGTTCTGGTGAAAACTCTTCTGCAACTCAATATGTAGCTACATCTAGTTATTTAAACGGAAAGTATACAAGATAAAATGTCAGAAATTAAAAGAGTAACAATTAGTTCACTTATAGAATCTCAAATTCCAGAATTTTTATCTGATGAATCTCCCCTTCTTGTAGATTTTCTTACTCAGTATTATAAATCGTTAGAATATCAATCTGGATCTATTGATATTATTTCTAATATTACTAAGTATAAAAACAGCAAAAAGTTTAATAATATAGATTTAATAGAAAAAACAACTTTAACTTCTAATATTTTAACTTTTGATCAAACTATAAATGTAACATCAACTAAAGGTTGGCCTGATACATATGGACTTTTACAAATAAATGATGAAATTATTACATACACTTCAAAAACTAGTACTTCATTTAACGGTTGTATTAGAGGATTTAGTGGAATTGAAAATCTAAAAGCTTTAGATAACCCTGAATTTGCAATATTTTCATCTACTCAATCTTCAGAACATAGTTCTGGATCCTCTGTTAAAAATTTAAGTAATTTATTTCTAATAGAATTTTTTGAAAAATTTAAATATGAATTTTTGCCTGGATTTGAATCCAGAGATTTTTATAAGGATTTATCTATAGAAAATATATCATATAAAATTAAAGATTTATATTCATCCAAAGGAACTGATCAATCGTATAAACTTTTATTTAAAATTTTATATGGTTCCGATATTGAAATTATTAAACCACAAGAATTTACATTAACTCCATCATCGAACTCATACTTTATAACAAAAAATATTCTTGTAGAGAAAATTTCTGGTGGTAATCCAGTAGATATTAAGGGTAATTTCTTATTTCAAGAAATTGCAGGTATCGGTACAGTAAGCGCTTCTATATTTAATGTTGAGTATAGACCAGTATCCGATAAAAACTTTTATGAAATTTCTTTAGATAGCACATCTTTCACAGGAAAGTTTCAAGCTTCTGGTAAGACAAGAATATTGGAAGATGTTGCAGTTAATTCTAATAATATTATAGTTGATTCTACTGTAGGATTTGCTAATTCTGGGTCACTTTTAGTAAAACCAAAAAATTCTGATTTCATTACAATTAATTACTCTGGAAAAACTATTAATCAATTTACTGGAGTTACTAATGTATCGAAACCTCTTGATTTTGGATTGGATTTAGTAGAATCAAAATTTGCATTTAGTTATGTTGGATTAGGAAATACATCTAAAGTTCAATTTAGAGTAGTTAATGTTATTGATAGTATTGATTTTTCTAAAACATCAAATCTAAGAGTTGGAGATACGATATCTCTATCAGGTTTTGGTAGAGATTTATTTAATAGATTTGAATTTAATAGTTGGATTTATAATATTCCTACAAATCATGATATTGATGTTATATCTCAAGTTGATGCAACCAAGTATAGAATTGAACTATTCGATAAAGTTTATTTTTATGTTGGAGAGCCAATTTTACTAATAAATTCCAATGAACAAAGTTTAGAAGTTAATATTATTTCTGTTGAGTATTCTCCTTCAGATATAGTCAAAAAATATAGCCAAAAAATTCTTGTACAAATAACAACTTCTCCATCTTTTGATATTTTAAGTTCTATTAGAGTAAGAAAAAAAATCTATAAAGCAAATCATTTTAGTAATTATTTTAATAATCTAAATTCGATACCAACATCAGTTCAAAATACATATATTGATTCAAATGAAGAATACTTTTATGTAACCTCCTCAGGATTACCAAATTATACTATTTTTTCTACTGATAATAAAAAATCTTTATCAACTAATGTTGGAATTTCTAATACTGATATTTTTAATGTTACTGATCATAATTATTTGAGTGGAGAAGTAGTCTATTATCAACCTCAACAAGTATCAGGAATACAAACAGGAATTTATTTTGTTACTAAAGTTGATAATAATAAATTAAAATTTTCTTACAGTAGATCTGATGTTTTTTCAAAAAAATATATAACAACTACTATACCAATAACTAATGATATTTTATATAAAAGTGGGTATGAAAATAAAACCTTAAAACATCAAAAGTTATTAAAAAAATTTCCTTTTAATCAGATAAAATCTTCTTTTGATGATTTAAATAAAAGAACTACTTTTAATAGAGAAATCGGTCTTTTAAATAATGGAGTTCAATTACTTTCTCCAACATTATTTGACGAAAACATTTATTATGGAGCTATAACTTCGATTAATGTTACCAATGAAGGGCAAGACTATGATGTAATTGATGTTCCACCCATAGAAATAAAAGATGAAACTGGATCTGGGTGTAAAGCACATGTAAATCTTTCTGGAACAGTTAGAGATATTAAAATATTAAACGCTGGATATGGATATCAAGAAAAACCAAAAATTACTATTGTTGGTGGAAACGGTAAAGGTTGTGTATTAGAATCAAATCTTGTCAGCACACAAGTTTCCGTAGGATTTAAAGCGGATTTGAATGTAGTTCCAGCAAGCAATACCATACAGTTTTTAACAACTATTCCTTTTGAAGATGGAGAACAGGTAGTCTATGATTCAAATAATAATAGTAATATTTTAGGAATTGTTAATAGTTCAACATATTTTGTTGGAATTTTAACGGATAATAAAATTAAATTATTTAATAATAAAATAGATGCTCTTCAAAAAATAAATGAAATAGATATTGTTGGAGTCTCCTCTGGATTTCATTTTATAAGAACTTTAAAAAATAAAAATACTTTTACAAAGATTTATGTAAAAGATCCTGGACAAGGATATTCAAATAGAAAAATAAAAGTTCCATCTGTACTTTCAGCCGATAATAGAACTTTAGGTATTAATACTTTTGATTCTTATATTTTTGCAAAAAATCATGGATTTTCTGACGGAGAGGTTGTAATATACAGTTTTACAGACACTGCGATAAGCGGACTGTCATCCGTTTCATACTATAAAGTTAAAGTCATAGATAATGATAAATTTAGACTTTTTAATTCTGGAGTTAGTACTTCTTTGAGTGATGAAAATTATACAAAAAATAAATTTATCAAATTTAACTCATTGGGAATCGGAACTCATATTATTGGATATCCGCCCATTGAAGTGCATGTAGAATCAAAATCTGGAACAGGAGCCACTACAAATATAAAATCACAGCTAAAACCAATCGTACTAGGTTCTATCGAAGATGTTTATGTTGAAGATGGAGGTATTGGATATGGATGTACAAATATTATTAATTATCACAGAAGACCAAATACTGGAATTGCAAGTATAACATCTGAAGCTGTTTTAAAGCCAATTATCATTAATGGTTCAATAGTTGATGTTCAAATTATCGGTAGAGGTAATGGTTTTAGAGAAAATTCTGAAATAGTAATTACTGGAGAGGGTAATTATGCTCAAATAGAGCCTATTGTAGAAAATGGAAAACTATCTAATGTAAATATAGTCTTCGGTGGGGTGGGTTATAACTCAAAAAATACAGTATTAACATTAAAAAATAGAGGACAAAACGCTAAATTTTTGACAAATGTAACTGAATGGAAAATAAATCAGGTAATTAAATCTAAAGTTATTATTAATAATGATGATGATGGAATTATATATTCATCTTCCAATGTAGACCTCGGACTACAATTTACTTATTTTTATATTCCTAAAAAATTAAGATATCAATTATCAGATAATTTGGGAGAAAATAATAAAGAAAATACCGGTACACTTAATCATTCTCCAATTTTGGGTTATGCATATGATGGAAATCCCATTTATGGTCCATATGCATACAATACAACAACTGGTGGATTTATACGAAGGATGAATTCTGGTTACATATTGAATGTGGATTTAAGCCCAGGCAAAAGACCACCACTATTTGAAAATGGATTTTTTGTAAATGATTATATTTTCGATGATTCTGGAGACTTAGATCAACATAATGGTAGATTTTCTATAACTCCGGAGTATCCTAATGGAGTTTATGCATACTATTATAGTATTGATGTCAATGCATCTAATGAACCTATTCCCAGATACCCATATGTAATTGGTCCATATTTTTATAATTCCCCAGTAGAAGAAAACTTTTTACCTGGATTCAATCAAGATTTTAATATTTTTAATACTAGTCTAACTAGAAATGTTGGTCCGTACTATTTAAATTCTGCCAATTCTTCTTATGACCTAATAGATAAAGTTCTGGAAGAATATAAACAAGAATTCGTTGTAACAGCTATAAACTCTGATAAAATAGAAGATGTATCTATATTTTCTTCTGGAGATAATTATAAAGTAAATGATCCTGTAGAAATAGACATAAGTGATACAGGAGGCATACAATCAAATATCGTTGTAAGTGAATTACAAGGTAGAGTAATTCAAAACTTCAGTTTAATTGAAGATAACATAACTGATTGTGAAGTTATAATTTCTAATTTTGGTGCTATTATAAAAACAAGTTCACCACATCAAATTAAAAATAATCAACCAATAGTATTAAGTGGAATATCAACAATTACTGCAAGTGGACTAGAAGGCGTTAAATTCGTTAAAGTAGCAGAAAAACAATCTGAACTATTGGAAACGATAGGTGATTTAAATGTAACTGGCATATCAACTTTTATAAAAGTAAAAGATATAAATGGATTCAAATCAAATGATTTTATAGGAATAGGAACAGAAATTCTGTTAATTACTAATATTGATGTTAATAGATCTGGATTTTTTGTGAATAGAATTCAAAATACAGGAATTCATTCTGTTGGAATTGACACTGTATTTTTACTTTCAAAAGAATTTAGAGTTTTAAATAGCGCTTCTGATGAAAAGCCATTAAATGATTCAAGTAATTATAGACTTGAAAACTATACTACATTTTTTGATCCAAGATTTACTGTAGGTATTGGCACCACTGGTTCAACTCGGAATGTTGTGGGAGTTGGAAGTACATCACAATTTAAAACTATCTTTATTCCAAAAAGAAGTATATTCATTCCCGGTCATAAATTTTTTACCGGTCAACCATTGATTTATAATTCTGGATCTGGAATTGGAGGTACATCTTTATTTGTAAATAATGTGGGATCTGCAATTTCATTTAAATTGCAAGATAATCAATTAGTTTATGCCGTCAATCTGGGTAAAGATTTTATTGGACTATCGACTATTGGGTTTACTAGTTCCATAGGAATAGGCACCACTAATAATAGCTTAGAATTTTGGGATCAAGAAAAAGCCTATGGAGTAATAGGAGCGGCTCACTCTTTAACTACTGTAAATCCAAGAATAACAACAACACTACAAAGAAGTGTGGGTATAGTAACAACCAAAACAAATCATAATTTAAAAGTTGGCGACGTCATAAAATTTAATTTATCTACAATATTTAATGAAGTTATAAAAGTTATTTTTGATCCTGTAAATAGAAAAATTTTAATGCGAGAAATTGCATTTACAAATAATGATGTATCTGTTAATGATAATTCTATAAATGTTTCTTCGTACACAGGAAATATTAATACGGGTGATAAACTTGTGTATATTGCACAAAATCCAATCAATGGATTGTCAAATTATGGAATTTACTATGTTTCAAAAACTAATTTCAATTCTATAAAATTATGTCAATATAGAAGCGACATACTCGAATCCAAATTTATTGATTTTTCATCAACAGGAGGATCTAATCAAAAATTATATTTTATTAATCCTCAAATTAGTTGCACAAGAACTACGAAAATAGAATTTGATTTATCTGATTCCAGTCTATTAAATTTAAATTTGCAATTTTATTATGATGTAAACTTTATTGAGCGTATTAATGAAAGAAGTGGATTTTTTGTAACTAGATCTGGAATTCCTGGAAATACTGGTACAAAAGTTATTTTAGATCTTTCAGAACAAAATTTTCCCATATATTATCAATTTCTTTCTAAGGGATCTTCTGAAGAAAGTAAAAAACAAATATCAACAGATAATGAGGTAATATCACATAATAGGATTTCGATAATAAATCATCAATTTAATGATAACTTTGTAGTTTCTACCGTAGTATCAAGTAAAGAATTTATATTTGATAATAATAAAAAATTAACCCAACTTGAAAAACAAATTATTAATCAAAATACAACCCAATTTTCTTATAAAACAACATCTACTAATGCTTTGGGCCCGATATCAAAATTAAAAATCAATTTTGCCGGTAGGGGATATAAAAAATTACCAACTATTAAAAAAATAAAAAGCGTTTTAGGATCAAACGCTGTTATAAAAATTACCTCTCCAAAAGTTGGTCGAGTTGAAACTTTTGATAGAGTAAAAGATGGATTTGATTATCCAACAGATCCAACACTTTCACCATCTTTAAGTGTGCCAACTATCATTGGAATTAAAGATATACGAACCATAGATTATATTGGAATAATTACTGGAGGTAAAAGACTTAATACTCCTCCAAAATTAATAGTAAGAAATGATACTAATGGCATAGAACTCAATTCCAATATAG
>Ga0194129_10008345_pt1 | contig 12010 bp, 17 predicted proteins | sample TA2KigCa35mmetaG_FD_150862 | JGI IMG/M metagenome (GOLD analysis project Ga0194129, IMG submission 150862) | Freshwater microbial communities from Lake Tanganyika, Tanzania - TA2015038 Kigoma Deep Cast 35m | ecosystem: Environmental > Aquatic > Freshwater > Lake | place: Tanzania: Lake... | reverse complement strand
CACGGTATGCAGGCCGTAGGTCCAGATCAGCTTGTCGCCGAGAACGATCTGTACGCAGATCAGAGCGCTAACCACCGTTCCAGCGCCAATAAAGGACACAGGCAGGATCTGTGGATCGCGACTGCGAAGCACGTATCGCCAGCCCGCCAGCAACGACAAGACACCAGCCAGGGACCAGCCGATGGTGGTGTGGATATCGAGGATCTGACGCGCTGCCCCGTAAGGAGCCGCGAGGCCGGCCTCGACCTGACCAAAAATGATGGCGACGAAAATAGCTCCTGTTGCGAAGAGCAAATTCCAAAAGCTCACCTCAAACAGGGCGGGCTTACGCCAGACAACGCCGATCACATCAAAGACGTAGGCGATCAATGCCATCGCGATCACGAAGTGAACGACGATTGGATGGATCGTGTCCATCCAGGGCAGGTTGTGATCGTTGAGCGGCGGCAGCAGCTCAAGCATGGGATGCCAATGGCTCCCGCCACGCTGGCGAAGACACGTGGACAGCGCACCGGATTGTTGCGGTTCGCCAACTACTGGGTAGCCCTGCCCCCCAGTTGAACGGATCCAATTAGTGGGAGCAGGGGGACTTGAACCCCCACAACGTTGCCGTCTGCGGATTTTAAGTCCGCTGCGTCTACCAATTCCGCCATGCTCCCGGGCGCCGGGTGCAAACCCTGCGGCCAGGCTTCCATCCTAGATTTGAGCTGCAACCGCCTTGCCGCCGTGCCCCTGCCTGGGTTTCTCAGCTCACTGTCGAGCGAAACGCTGCTGGTGATCGGGGCCTACCTGGCTCTCGGCGGTGCCTATCTGCTTGTGGTTCCAGCGGCGCTGATGGCCTGGATGACCAAGCGCTGGACCGTGATGGGCAAGATCGAGCGCACAGCCGTCTACGGGCTGGTTTTTCTGTTCTTCCCTGGCTTGATCGTGTTGGCTCCCTTCGTGAATCTGCGCTTGCAGGGTCAAGGGCAGGTTTGATGGGTTCTGGCGTCACCCGCGGCAAGGCTCTGATGGCGGGCTTTGTGATTTTTGCGCTCGGTGGCCTGGGCTACTGGGGCTTCCAAGCGGCTGGCTTCGAAGGGTTCTCGGCTGGCATCGCCGCTCAGGGCGTGTTGGTGGCTGTGGTGCTGGTGTGGACCGGCTCCTATCTGTTTCGGGTGGTGACCGGAAACATGACCTATATGGAGCAGCGGCGCCGCTATCGCTCGGCCTATGAGGCCGCCACCGACGAAGAGCTGCAACAACGCTTCGACGCCCTGAGCCCGGAAGAGCAGGAGAAGCTGCTGCGGGAACTGGGGCAGCTCGAGGAGAGCAGCACCAGCGAAGAGCCAGCCCCTCCGACCCCATAGGCTCACGAGCAGATCCTGCGCTGCCGTGACCACCACCACCCCGATCCAGCAGCGTTTCAGCCAGCTGCAGCAGCAGGGACGTTGTGCCCTAATGCCGTTTTTGATGGCCGGGGATCCAGATCTCGCCAGCACCCGCTCATCCCTGCTGGCGTTGCAGGCCGCCGGCGCCGACATGATCGAGCTGGGCATCCCCTACAGCGATCCGCTGGCCGATGGCCCTGTGATTCAGGCCGCCGCCAGCCGTGCGCTCGGCTCAGCCACCACCCCCGGCCGTGTGCTGGAGATGCTCACGAGCCTCAAAGGGGAGCTGCAGATCCCGGTGATCCTGTTCACCTACAGCAACCCTCTGCTCAACCGCGGCATGGAGGCGTTCTGCCGCGATGCGGCTGCCGCCGGTGCCGCCGGCCTCGTGGTGCCTGATCTACCCCTGGAGGAAGCCGAGAAGCTCTCCGCCATCGCCGCTGAACAAGCCCTCGATCTCGTGCTTCTGGTGGCCCCCACCACACCGAGCGACCGCATGCAGCGCATCGCCGCGGCCAGCCGGGGCTTTACCTACTTAGTGAGCGTGACCGGAGTGACGGGCGTGCGCACCAACCTCGAAAGCCGGGTGGCGGGTCTGGTGCAGCAGCTCAAAGGCATGGGCCCTACCCCTGTGGCCGTGGGCTTCGGGATCTCCGGGCCCGAACAAGCCCGCCAGGTGCGCGACTGGGGCGCCGATGGCGCGATCGTGGGCAGCGCCCTGGTGAAGGTGATGGCGGAAGCCCATTGCCAGCAGGGGGATGTGGCCGCCGCCGCCGGCCGGTTCTGCGGCCAGCTGCGCGCGGCCCTGGATGCCTAAGCCGGCTGGATGAGCGATCAGCCCAGCGATCAGGCGGCCGCGCTGTTCGGCGCCGTGTCTCAGGCCTACGCCGCCCATCGCCCCACTTACCCGGAGCGCTTCTTCGCCGACTTTGCGGCGCGCTGCCCCGACCATCAGCGGGTGTGGGACTGCGGCTGCGGCAGCGGCCAGGCCTCGTTGGCGCTCGCTGAGCACTTTGAGCAGGTGGTGGCCAGCGATGCGAGCAGCGAGCAGCTGCAGCTCGCACCCCAACATCCCCGCATCCGCTGGTTGCAGGCCCAGGCCGACTCTGTGCCGCTGGAGCCGGCCAGCGTGGATGGCGTGCTGGTGGCGGCAGCGGTGCACTGGTTCGCTGGTGAGGCCTTCAACGCTGAAGTGCGGCGCGTGGCGCGGCCGGGCGCTGTGATGGCCTGGATCGGCTACTTACCGCTGCGGCTCCAGCAGCCTGATCTGCAACGGCAGCTCGATCATTTTTACGGAACCACGCTCGAGCCCTAGTGGCCGCCCCAACGGCGCTGGGTGGATCAGAGCTACGCCGGTCTGCCGTTCCCGGGCGAGGAGTGGTCCTTCCCCACCGATCAATGGATCGAGCGCCATTGGAGCCTCAGCGATCTGCTGGGGTATCTGGCCAGTTGGTCAGCCGTATCGAACGCGCGGCGCAGCGGGGTCGATCCACTCCAAGCGTTGGAACTGGAGCTGCGGCGCGACTGGCCTGGTGATGGCGCAGAGGTGCTGCAGGTTCGCTGGCCGTTCATGGGCCGCTGGGGCGTGATCAACGCCTGAACCTTGCGGGAGCCGTCAGAATCAACGCACGCGATTTGTTTCTGGCTGCCGCGATGGCTCACCGCTCCCTGCTCACCGCCGGCCTGCTGCTGGGTGGCCTCGCCGTGACACCCACGGCAGCGCAAGCCGGTTGGAGCAACTACACCTCCTCCATTTCCGAAGTGGATGCCTGCAACCAGGCTCAGTACCTGATGCCGGAGAAGGCGGTGGTGCAGGAGTTCCGCTACCGCGTGAACAGCACCAAGAACGGCAACAGCTTCATCTGCAGCGTGCGCTGGAGCGACAAGGCCTCCGCACAGCCCACCGATCGGCCGATCCTGTTCCCCTCCCGCATCCCTCAGCCGATCTTCGCGGCGGGCTGGCTGTAAGTTGCCGCCCAGAAGCCTAATGCAACCATGCGTTTCGTGCTCTGGGGCACCTACTGCGAGAACGCCCTCGAGAAGCGTGCTCCGTATCGCGAAGAGCACTTGGCTGGGCTGCAGCAGCAGAAAGACTCCGGTGTGTTGATCACCCTTGGTCCCACCGAGGGCAGCACCCATGTGTTTGGCATCTATGAGGCCCAGAGCCAGGAGCAGGTGGAAGCCCTGCTCCACAACGACGTCTACTGGCGCAACGGCATCTGGACCGAGCTGAAGGTGTACCCCTGGATTCAGGCGTTATGAGCTCAGGCTTTGGGCCAGCCGGCCAGCGCCTGCTGCCACACCCAGGCCGCCACCTCAGCGGTGCCCTGCTCACCCAGCACCGTGCCGTAACCACTCATCTGACCAACGCCTGCAGCAGCAATCGCGGCAATGGCCTCCTCCGAGGCCCGGTTCTCACGCTCGAGGGCAGCCAGCTTGAGCGTTTTGCCGCGGCGAATGACGTTGCCGCCGTTCACATGGCAGCCGGCGCAGTGCTGCTCAAACAACTGAGCGCCATCGGCCAGAGCCGCCCCAGGCCAGAGCATCAGGGCAACCAGACCAGCCAGCAGCCCGGCGCCCAGCCGGCGCCAACAGGCAATCAAGAACGGCACGCAGGGCTTGGTGAGAGTGGAATCAGTCTGCAGACCAGACGGACACGCTGAAATGGTGACAGCGCAGCCTCCGTGCATGCTCACCTTTCTGCACAGCGCCGACTGGCAGATCGGCAAGCCCTACGCCCGCGTGCACGATCCCGACAAACGGGCCCGCTTGCGCCAAGCCCGCATCGATGCCATCGCCCGGATCGGGGCCTTGATCCCTCGCTATCAGCCGGCGTTTTTGGTGGTGGCCGGTGATCTGTTCGACGCACCCACACCCACGAGCAGCGACCTCGCCGCCGTGTGTCAGGCGATCGGCAAGCTGGCGATTCCTGTGTTGGTGATCCCCGGCAACCACGACCACGGTGCGCCGGGCAGCGTGTGGCAGTCGCCCTTCTTCGTGAGCGAACAACAGCGGCGGGCGCCGAATCTGCAGGTGCTGCTCGAGCGCCAACCGCTGGAGCTGGAGGGTGCGGTGGTGCTGCCCTGCCCACTGCTGCGCCGCAGCGACAACAGCGATCCCACCGACTGGGTGCGGCAGCTGGCCTGGCACGAGCTGCCGGCCCATAAGCCGCGCATCCTGCTGGCCCACGGCTCGGTGCATGGCTTCTCAGCAGCCGATCTCGATGCCGACGACGACAACCCCACCAGCGCCAACAATCGCCTCGATCTCGATGCGGCGCTGCTGGATCAGCTCGACTACGTCGCGCTGGGCGACTGGCACGGCCTCAAACAGATCAATGCCCGCACCTGGTACAGCGGAACGCCGGAGCCGGATCGCTTTCCCCGCAGCGACGACTACCAGGGCGGGCAGGTGCTGGTGGTGCAGGCGCAGCGCGGTGCCCCGCCAGCGGTGGAATCTGCATCCACCGCTGCTCTGGAGTGGCTGCAGCTCAGGGCCCATCTCACCTCGCCCGATGATCTGCAACGGCTGGAGCGGCAGCTGGAGCCCCTGCTGGAGGGCGAACCTGGCCAGCAGCTGTTGCTGCTCGAGCAGAGCGGCAGTCTTGGCCTCGAAGCGCACCAGCACTATGAGCAGCTGCTGGAGCGCCTGGAGGCCCAGCTGCTGCGGTTGAAGCGACGGGGGCGCATCGAGCAACACGCCGATCCTGAGGAACTGGAACTGTTGTTGCAACGGGCCGAAGATCCCCTGATCGCCAACGTGGCCGGCGGCATCCAGGCGGAACTGGCCCAGGCCACGCTCACCGGCGACGACGCCCAGCGCCAGCTGCTGCAGCTGGCGCTGGCGGAGTTGCACCGGGCAGCAGGAGCAGCTGGATGCGCCTGATCGCCTGCAGGCTGCAGAACGTGCGGCGCCACCGCGACCTGGAGCTGCGCTTCGGCCAAGAGCTCACCCTGATCGCCGGAGCCAATGAAACCGGCAAAAGCACCCTGGTGGAGGCGTTGCACAAGACCCTCTTCCTGCGCGCCACCGCCACAGGCCGCGGCGTGGAGGAGCTGCGCTCGCGCCTGCACCCCGGACTGCCGGACGTGGAAATCCGCTTTGAAGCCGACGCCGAAACCTGGCGCCTGCGCAAACGCTTTGCTGGCGCCAGCGGCACCTGCCAGCTCAGCAATGGCAGCGGCGTGGCCCTCAACGGCCCCCAAGCCGAAGAGCAGCTGGCTCGGTTGCTGGGCTATGAAGCGCCGGTGGAAGGGCGCCGCATCGCCCAACTCCCGGAGCGCTGGGCCCACCTGTGGGTGCGCCAGGGCGACGCCGGCCTCAACCCCTTCAGCGGCAGCCAGGAGTGCTACGACCACCAGCGCCTGGTGGCGCAGCTGCAACAGCAGAGCAGCCAGAGCCCCCTGCAATCCAGCACCGACAGGCTGGTGATGGAGCAGATCCAGCAGCAGGTGAGCACGCTCTACACCGCCACCGGCAAGGTGAAGGCCGGCTCCCCCCTCGCTGGAGCGCAGCAACGCAGCCAAGAAGCCGCCACCGCCCTCGCCCTGGCCGAGCAGCAGGTGGCGGATCTCGAAGCCGCCATGGAGCAATGGCGCTGCATCAACGAGTGGTTGGAGACGATCGAGCAGCAACAGCGACCCGCCCTGCAACGGGAGCTGCAGCTCCAGCAACAAACCCAGCTGCTGCAGGCCCAGCTAGAGCCGCTGCTGCAGCGGCAACATGAACAGCAGCTGCTGCTGAAGCAGCAGCGCCAGGAACAACAGGAGCTGCTGCTGGCACAACAACAACTGGACACAGCGCTCAAGCAACAGCAACAGGAGCAAACGCAACGGCAACAGCTCCAGGAGCAGATCAAGCAGGCGAGTGCCGCCCTTCAGCAGCTGACGCAGCGCCAGGAGCAGGTGCAACGGCTACTGGATCTGCAGCAGCTGGATGAGGAAGTGAGGCAGTTGCGCGAGCACCAACAGCAACTGCAGCGGCTGCAGGAGCAGGCCGAAGGCCTGAAACAGCAACTAGCTGAGCTGCCGGAGATCACCGCCGAGCAGGTGCGGCAGCTCCGGCAGGCCGAACAAGCCTTGGCCCAAGCCACCGCCCGTTGCGAAGCGATGGCAGCAGGGCTCGAGGTGCTGGCTGCCGATCAACCCATCGAGCTCAATGGAGAAGCGCTGATTAGCGGAGAACGGCGCCGCATTGAAGCCGCAGCAGAACTCACGGTGGGCAGCGGCGTGCGCCTGCAGATCAGCCCGGGCGGCGGCCAGGCTTTACCGCAAGCCCTCGAGCAGCAGCAGCAGTGTTGCCAGCAGCTCGAGCAGCTGCAGCAGCAGCTCAAGCTCAACAGCAGCGATCAGGCGGAAACGCTCGAGCGGCAGCGCACCGCTCTGGAGCGCGAACTCAACAACTTGCGCCAAGCCGCCAAGGCGATTCCCTGGTCGGGCCTGCAACAACGGCTGGAGCAGCTCGAACCCAGGCGCCAGCAGCTGGCCGCTGCACTGGGTGGCAGCGAGGTTGCCCCTCCAGATCCTGATGAGCTGCGCAGCGAGCAGGAGAGCCTGCGCCAGCGCAGCAGCGGACTCAGCCGCAACCAGGAGCGCAGCAACCAACAGCTGCGGGAGCTGGAGCACAACCAACGCAGCCGCCAAGCGGCCCAGGAGCAACTGCGGAGCCGATGCGGCCAGCTGGAAGGTTCCTTGCAGGTGCTGGGCGAACGGCTGCAGCACCTGAACAGCGCCGCAACAGCCTCTGATGCGCTGGACGCGCAACAGCAACAGCTCGGGGCCCTGCGCGCCGAACTCGAACACCTGCAGAAGGCCCGGAGGCACAGCGGCTCGGCCAACCCGGCCGGCGATGCCGCTGAACAGCTGGAGGCACTCGAGCAGGAGAAGGATCGCCTGCTCAGCCAGCTGGGGCAGGCCCAACAGCGCACCCAGAGCCTGGGGGCCGCCAACCCCCTGGCCGAGCTGGAGCAACGACAGGTGGCCTGGGAGGAAGCGGAGGCGGAACGAGCAGCCCTGGAGCAACGCGGCATGGCTCTGCGGCTGTTGCTGGAGCGCTTTCACGGGGCCCAGAGCACTTTGGCCACCCGCTACAGCGAACCTCTGCGCGCCGCGATCACTCCCTATCTGGCCGAACTGGCCAGCCAACCGCATCAACCGCTGCTGGCCTTTGATCCGCAGCAGGGCTTCCACGATCTTCAATTGCGGCAAGGCGAAGAATCCTTCGCCTTCGAGCACTTGAGCGGAGGGATGCGCGAACAATTGGGGGCCACGGTGCGGCTGGCGATGGCCGAAGTGCTCAAGCCGGCCTACGCCGATGCCTTGCCGCTGGTGTTCGACGATGCCTTCACCAACAGTGATCGTGAACGCCTGGTTGGCCTGCGCAGGATGCTCGAGCGCGGCATCCAGCAAGGGATCCAAGTCGTGCTGCTCACTTGCCACGCGGATGACTACACCACACTGGTGCCCAACAACGCCTCGAGCGAACCTGCGCAACAGCACGAACAAAAAAATCCCCCCGAGGGCATCGGGGGGACAGCAGAGAAGCGGGAGTGGAGTGAAGATCGGGTGATCGTGAAGCTGGATTGAACCCAGCGGTTTCGATCAGCTCAGATCGTTCTGCTCTTGATCACTCTTCGTCTTCGTCGGTGCCGCCAACGGGAATCAGGCGGATCTGCTTGCGGCCCAGCTTGATTTCAAACTCATCGCCGGGCTGAAGATCGAGCATGGCGGTGTAGGCCTTACCGATCAGCAGGTTGCCGTTGCCCTGAACGGCGGCCACATAGCTCAGCTTGCGGCCGCCCTTGCCGACCTTGCTGGCGCCGCCGAGTTCGACACCCTTGGCCTCGAGCAGAGCCTCGTAGAAGGCGGTGAAATTCAGCCGCTCAGCACCGTCTTTCTTAGTGGAGACATAACCGCAGGCGCGGACGATCTCAGACTTACCCACATCGCCGAGCTCCTTGACTTTGGCCAGCAGGTTCGATCCGGTGAGCATTGTAAGGAGATGTGCGGAAGAAGACATTAATAACCTACAACATCGAGACCGGCGTTGCCATGCGTTCAACAACCAACATCCCAGCGAGCAGCGAACCACAATGAAGATGTGATTCGGCCCTGCTCCAGACATGCCCCATCAGGTTCGACGCCTGAATAGCAACGATCACGATGCACTGGTAGAGATCTATCGCCAAGCGGTGCTGGGCTCCACCGCACAGCTTTACAGCGAAGCGCAGCAATGGGCCTGGGCAGAGCAGAGCAACGCGCTGCGATCGCTGCTGCCAGAGGGCGAAGGATGGGTGATGAGCAATCAACGCGATGAGCCGATCGCCTTCAGCCTGCGCTACCCAGCCGATCGCCTTGCCTTGCTCTATTGCCATCCAGGCGCTCAGCGCCAGGGCTGCGGAAGGCTCTTGATCAACGCCATCGAACAAGCCGCCAAAGCGGACGCGGTAACAGCTCTGCGCACAGAGGCGAGTTTGATCTCCAAACCCTTGTTCGAGCGGCTTGGCTGGCAGGTGAGCTGGCGAGAGGAGCTGCGCATCGGCGGTGTGCCCTTCCAGCGCTTTCGTATGCACAAGCAGCTGGGCCGGAGATACTGACCCCATGGCCGAAGCCCAGCTGCAGCAATTCCTCGAGAAGGTGCGCCAACTCAATGCCTTTGTGGCCTTGAGCGAAAGCCAACCCGTCCTGCGGGATGCCCTACGGGCCTGCGATCAACACCATGAAGTGGTGTCCCTGGCCGCGCAGCATGGCTTTGACATCGGGCGTCGCTGGGGCGACAGCCAGGCAGCACCAGCGCAACCCAAGGAGCGACTCAGCAACCAGAGCAATCTGTTGTCGAGTTCGTGCCCCGCCGCAGGGGAAGAACGGGTAGATCGCTTAATCGAGGGATCGGGCTGGCGATTGGAGCGGATTCACTCCTGCCTGGCCAGCAGCCCGGAAGGCTTCTGGTACGACCAGGCTGAAACCGAGTGGGTGATGGTGCTGCGCGGCAGCGCACAACTGCAGTTTGAACATGAACCGCAGCCGCGCGATCTCTGCGTTGGCGACAGCCTGCTGATCACACCGCACCAGCGGCATCGGGTGGTTACGACAGATCCGGATCCTGGAACCCTGTGGCTTGCTCTCTTCTGGTCGGCAGACGCTTGATATGCGACTGGCGCACCAGCCAATAGGCGCCCGCCATAGAGAGCACCGCAAAACCCAGACCGATGAGATCGGCAGGATTCTTCTGAACCCCAGGTGGCATCACGATCACCTTCCGGGCCACAGCTGTGAGCGCCGTCACCAGAACCAGCTCGATCTGCACCACATGCTCCCGCATGTAAGCGGTGAGGTTCTGGAGCACCTCCAAGGCGATCAGGATCACGAGCACCTGATCCAGCAAGCGGATTAATCCCTCACCGGTCCAGTTGACATTGAGATCCAGCAGATCGCTACCGAGGAAGAGCAGGAGCTGCAGGGTGGCCACCACCAGCACGCCGGTGAGCACCACGGAGAGCACTTTGGCGATGGCGCGCTCAAAGGCTGTGATCGCCCGAAGGAAGGATCGATCGTCAAACAAACGCATCAGAGCGGAGCTCAGTAGCTGAAGGGCCTGTACTGCGGCTTGGCCGGCGTATCACCAGGAGGATTCACCACCTTGGTGTCGCAGGTGATGCTGCCTTCAGCAGCTGTCACGCAGTTTTGAGGCTCAATCTTGGTTTCCGGGCCCACGTTGCTGCCCGGCCCCCAGAGGAAGCTCTCCACCTGAGCCAGAGCCGGCAGCTCCAGACCAGCCACCACCATCCCGGCACACAACTTGAGGCCAAAGGCGGCCGGGGACACAAACAGGCGATGCAACGGCATGGCGGCGGCGGAGCGTGCCACCACTTTGACGTGTCCGCGTTGCCCCGTCAGGCCTCGCCGACGTCGAGCCGGATTTCCTGGAGCAGCAGATCCAGCTGACCGAGCGAGTTGTCGAGGGAAATCGGAGCCTGATCGTCGCCATCAATCCCCTGATCTTCTCCCTGCCAGAGCGATTCAATCTCGCAGAGGCGTTGAGCCAGACCCGTGAGCCCGTCACGGCTGTGCACCCGCGCTAGTTCTTCGAGCAACACGGGCATGCGAATCGAGCTGGCCCGCAGGGCCCGGCGCAGATCAGCTTGGGTGCGGCCGCAATGACGCAGCCAATCCTTCAGGAACGCCTGAAGATCTTCCAGCTGCTCGGCGGTGAGCGTGGCCATCAGCGCCCCAGGGGAAACCAGCGATCCAGTTTGCGCTGCACCCGCAAGCGAATCTCGTCGTTCATGTGGGTGGTGCAGAGACCGAGGAGTGCGGTGAGGGCCACCAGATCGTCGCTGAAACCGGCCGCCGGAATGAAATCCGGAATCAAATCCATCGGCACCAACAGATACGTGAGGGCCGCCAGCATGGTGAGCCTCACCTGAGGTGGGGTTTTGGCATCCAGCAGCAGCTCGAGGCATTCGAGCGCTGGGCGAGCCAAGGTGCGACCCGCGCGCCGCAGCAAACGCCGCAGCGCACCCTCATCCACTTCGGTGCTGCCCAGAACATCGGCATCCACGGTTTCGGTGTAGCCGGTGTTGGCCACGGGCGAAGCCTCACTCAGTCGTTGAATCCATCATGAACCGGCAGGCCAGCGGCTGAGCGATCAGCAGCCCACCTCCACCAGACCAGCCTGAATACCGGCCTTGCGCAATTTACGCAGGGCCCGTTGCACCACCTGGCGGCAATACTCGCGGCTGCAGCCCAGCAGGCGAGCCACCTCGGCCAGGGTGCGCCATTCATGGCTGCCATCCAGACCGAAACGCAGCATCACCACGGTGCGTTCCTTGGGGGTGAGGTTGGACTGATCCAACAACTTCCACACCGCTGCGTTGCGCTCAGCCAATTCGCAGCGCTCCATCGGCGGCAGATCCTCACTGGGCAGCACATCCACCAGTTCGGTGGGATCTGACTTCGACTTCACCACCCCCTGCAGGCTCACCGTGACGCTGCGCAGCTCGCAGCCCAGCAGGTCTTCCACTTCGGCGAGGGGAAGATCCATCGCCGCCGATAGCTGCTCGGCGGACGGTTGCATGCCATGGCGTTGCAGCAGCCGCGCCTTGGCCGCCCGCAGACGGGTGAGCTTCTCATTCACATTCACGGGAATGCGAATGGTGCGGCTCTGCGTGGAGAGCGCCCGATTCAGACCCTGGCGAATCCACCAGTAGGCATAGGTACTGAAGCGATGCCCGCGGGTGGGGTCGTATTTCTCGACCGCTCGGGTCAACCCGAGGGTGCCCTCCTGGATCAGATCGAGGAGATCAAGCCCCTTGCCCTGGTACCGCTTGGCGAGGTTGACCACCAAGCGCAAATTGGCGGTGATCATCTGATCTTTGGCTCGCTCTCCCACGCGCAGGGTGCGTTTCTCGATGTCGTTGTAGGCGCAGGCTTCACCCACACCACCAGCGCTGTTGCAGCGATCGTGCAGCGCCACCATGGCTTGCACCTTGCGACCCAGCATCAACTCCTGCTCAGGAGTGAGTAACTGATGGCGGCCGATTTCGCCCAGAAAGGCACTCAGAGAGCTGGCCATGCAGGAGTCCATCCACTGAATTGAACCTAGAAGCTTTTTCGCTCAACGAGGAAAGCAACCAAAAGGCT
>Ga0194129_10008341_pt1 | contig 12017 bp, 5 predicted proteins | sample TA2KigCa35mmetaG_FD_150862 | JGI IMG/M metagenome (GOLD analysis project Ga0194129, IMG submission 150862) | Freshwater microbial communities from Lake Tanganyika, Tanzania - TA2015038 Kigoma Deep Cast 35m | ecosystem: Environmental > Aquatic > Freshwater > Lake | place: Tanzania: Lake... | reverse complement strand
GGTCACACAAGGCCTCGCTACGACTCCGTTTTCGCTGGGAGGGTTAGATATCATACAAAAGCCTCCTGAAAGAGGACAAGAGCTTGATCCACTGGTCTTTAGAGGCATCACTCCCCTTCGGATGGAAGCTATTCAAATCATCAACAGCGTTTTAAACGTAAAAAGAGTTAACGATGAACCGACGGGAGAGTCTTTTTACCCCGACTCTGGTTTTACGACGATCGCACCTTCTTATAAACCACCCCTCATCGACGGCGCCGACATCGGTTGGGACGCAGCTTTCGACTATTATGAAGTCGCGCAGATCATGTCAAATGCAGGTTTCGAAGTTAGAGGCTCTGATGGAAAATTAAAAACTGTAGATTCTTATACAAAGGGACCCAACGCTAGGGTTGCTGGTTTCCAGACAGCAGCGGACGCGGCAGCGGCTGCTGAAAAATGGATAAAGGAATCGCCTATTTTAGCAGCCGGCAGAAATTATACGACGTGTGGAGAGTTACCAGGGTATGTTTATTCGCAGCTATTAGAGCGGAAAAACTTGCCACAGAAGAAGTACCAACCCCCAGACTATGAGTTCAATAATCAGTATTATAAAGTAAAAGGCGCTGTAAGAGAACAAAGCATATCAGGTCGTGGTCTTGGGGGCGTCATGGCTGCGGCTAGAGGTATGGAAGATGAAATAGAAAAAAATAATAGGTACGACCGATGCGCGCTCCGCGGGACGATATTTGTCATTACTCACCCGTATGCTTTGGCGGACCAAAACTTTTGGATGGACGAAGGCTTAGGTTGTCCTGAGCCAGGTGACGCTATCATATCAGGAGGCCACCCCCACGGTCTCGGCGCGCCTAACAGCGTATCTGGACACCACCCTTCACATTTTATGCGCCGCCGTCCACACGGTAATTTACAGAACTTGGAGATAACGCACATCTCACTATTTTATGAAAAAAAAATAATTAAGAACGTAGAATACTGGTTTACCGCTGATGCTGGACAAGGTGGAAAAGCAAAACAAGGGGCCAAGATAAAAAAGAAGAGAATTTATAGGCACAAAAATAAAGGAATCATTGTAAAAGATGAAACAGACTCAAACTATCTTGATGGCGAAAAAAAACTAAGAACGATTATTGGATGGGTCAACATCGACAAAGTTCCTGATTTTAAAAGAACCTGAGGCCTCATGACACGACAAGCGCGTCTTTGCGTATAGATAATAAAAACACGATGGCAACTATAAACTTTAAGAGTGTTGGTCAAACCCAGCAACAAGCTAAAGATGAATTTACTCTTTCTACGCTAGTCCCAATCGGTATAAAGACGCCGCTTCGTCTCAGTAGCAAGCTTGGACTTTTTGAGATGAATTATAGCCTAGAAGACCAGACCGCAGACAATTTGCGCAACCTGTTACAAACTAACTGGGGAGAAAGAGTGGGACTGTATGACTTTGGTGCAAACTTAAGGCCGCTGACGGCTGATTTTTCTTCTCAAGAAGATTTTGATAACGAAGCGGTGTCTCGTATAAAAAACGCTGTAAGCAGGTGGATGCCGTATGTAGAATTGATAGAATTTACTTCAGAGGTTGATAGGTTAGAAAACCAGAGCACGGGTATCATAAAAATAACGGTTACGTATGACATACCTCGTATACTTGTTTCTAATAAGAAAATTCAAGTAGTTTTATATGTAATCTAAGGTTTTATTAACATGGCCGACAACAGAATTAGAAGATACCTTGCTCGAGACTTTGATTCATTCAGAACCGAGCTACTTGGTTACGCTCGTCAATACTATCCTGATCAAATACAGGATTTTTCGGAAGCTTCAATCGGTGGGCTGTTTCTCGACATGGCAGCTTATGTCGGCGACAACTTATCTTTCTATCTAGATCATTTGTACGGAGAGCTCGACCCGGAAACAGCTGTCGAAAACATCAATATAGAAAGAGCTCTGATAAATTCTAACATACAAATTACGGGTGCAGCTCCTTCTTCTGTTAAAATAACCGCATACATCGAAGTGCCTGTGGCGACACCAGGAGACGCCACTCCTAATGTTGATTTGTTACCGATAATAAAAGAAGGTACGACTTTTTCTTCTGAAAATGGAATAACTTTTACGCTAGTAGAAGACATTAAGTTTGCTTTAGATGTTAATGAAGACGGAAATTACTCTTTAAACCCGCAGACCGAAAGAAGAATTGGCAGAGTTAGAAATGATGGAAAGGTTCTATCGTACCTGTTAGCGTTGAGCGGCGTGTGCGTTTCTGGACAAGAAACTACTCAAACTTTTTCTATCGGTGGGTTTATTCCATTTCGAAGTTTAACTTTGAGTCAGGGAAACGTCACAGAAATTGTAAAAGTTTATGACGACAAAGGAAACACATACTACGAAGTTGGGTCTCTAACCCATGATGTTGTGTATAAAAATGTTAATAACGCCGCTAGCGATAACGTACTAGTGAAAGACAGCCTCAGAATACTGCCCGCTCCATACAGGTTTGTAAAGTCCACATCATTAAGAGAAAGAACGACAACGTTGACATTTGGGGGCGGATTTGCGGAGTCTTTAGACGATGATATCATACCAGACCCGTCAGAGTTTGCTATCTCTTTTCCATACTCAAAAACCATGTCTAGAGTGCCTGTTAACCCAGAAAAACTTTTAAAGACAAACACTTTGGGTATCGCAGCAGCTGACACAACTCTGACCGTTGTTTATAGATACGGCGGCGGGTTAAATCACAATGTGTCCGTCGGTTCGATTAAATCAATCTCTGACCTTACCATGGTCTTTCCAAAAAGTCCAAACAACACTAATAATTCTAAAGTTAGAAACAGCTTAGAAATAACTAACCTAGAGAGAGCAACCGGCGGTGAGGACGCTCTGACGAAAGAAGACCTCGTCGCGCTGATCCCACTGGTAAAAAACTCTCAAGAAAGAATAGTAACAAAAGAAGATTTGCTCGCGCGGATTTATACGATGCCTTCAAACTTTGGAAGAGTCTTTAGAGCTTCAGTTGCGTCGAACCCCAATAATCCTCTTTCAACGCAACTTTTTATAATTTCTAGGGATTCGACCAATAGGTTAATAATTTCTCCTGACACTCTCAAGATCAATCTAAAAAAATATCTAAATTCATATCGAATGATATCTGACGCGATCGACATCCTCGATGCGCAGGTAATAAACCTACAGCTAAAGTTCGAAGTAGTGATAGACCCAGCTTTGAATAAAACGACTGTTTTAGCTTCAATATTGAACAATCTACAAAAACAGTTCAACGTAAAAAGAATGTACATCGACCAACCGATCGTTATATCGGACGTTGTGTATACTATCTTTACTGTTAGCGGAGTTATCGCTGTCGATAATGTTCAGTTCGTCAACGCAGCGGGGCTTATCAATGGAAGAGAATACAGCTCATCAACTCACGATATCAAGTCATATACTAAGAGGCAGATGATCTTTCCACCGCCAGGTGGAATCTTTGAAATAAGATATCCTGAAGTCGATATTATAGCAAAGGTGGTATCCTAATGTTTCGAACGTTAAAGGCCGATAAAGATGCGTATATTACCAATAAATACGTCAACGATGTCAGACAATTGAGCGGCAACACGGGCATCGCAGGGTCTCTAGATCTTTTTAAGCTTTACGGAATAATCCAAACGACAAGCGGCTCTGAAAAAATACCACAAACTGAATTATCTAGGCTTCTTATACATTTTGATTTAGATCCCCTTCGAAATCTAGTGACAGCAGGAAAAATAGATACGGCTCACAACAGCTTTAAATGCCTTCTTAATTTAAAGGACGTATACGGCGGGCAAACAACTCCGAGCAATTTTTCTGTAGATGTTTTTCCTCTTTCAGCGTCTTTCGATGAAGGTCTAGGGAAAGATGTTGCGTACTATTCGGACAAAGACAAAGTTAACTTTATTTCTTCATCAAAAGAAGCTGCATGGTTTGGAGAAGGTTGCACCCTAGCATGCTTCTCTACTGGTTCAGGAGATTATATAACTAGCTCTTTAACAATATCTGACACTAAGGTATCACAAGCTTTCGTAACAGGAGAAGAAGATCTTTTGGTTGATGTTACGAATATTATTTCTGCGACTTTAAAGGGTGACCTACCCGATAGCGGTTTTAGGATATCGTTAAATGAAAGTGCAGAACTAAATTCACAAACTTACTTTGTCAAGAGGTTTTCTAGCCGACATGCATATGATGAAAGCAAACGTCCAAAAATAATAGTGAAATTTGACGATTCAATATCGGACGACACGTCCAATCTGTTCCTAGATTCGCCAGTTTCTTCTAGCTTGTTTTTGTATAACTATGTCAATAACCAATTAACAAATTTACTCTCCGCTAGTCAAAGTGTAACAGGCTCGAACAGCATTCTTTTAGAATTACAAACACAAGTTTCCGGTGTTGGAACATATTCTCTGTTTTTTACAGGATCCCAACATTCTTATGGAACGAGTCTTGCTACGGGTATTTATTCTGCATCAATTAGCTTGCCGCTAGCGAACGCGAACCTAAAAACAAAATATGCACAGTCTGGATCAGTAACATTTACTCCTATCTGGAGTTCTATAGACAGAACTGTAGCATATATCACAGGTAGCTCTGTAACAGCATACGCTCCTAACCGCTCAACAAAAAGGCTTAATCCGCAAAAATATGTCGTCAATGTAATCGGTTTAAATTCTGAATATTCAGAGAATGTTGACGTAACGATGAGAGTCAACATTTTTGATGAAAATAGTCCAATTATTTTTGCAAAGAGAAAGCCCGTAGAACTTCCTGGAATAATTTTAAGAAATTCATATTACGCCGTCCGAGACGCTGCGACTAATGAATACGTCATTCCTTTTGATTCAACGACAAATTCAACAAAGCTTAGCAGCGATTCTGCAGGTATGTATTTCAGTATCAACACTTCTGCTTTAAGTCCACTGAAATCTTACGTCGTTGATATAATGATACTAGTTGACGGACAGGAGCAAAGATATTTGAATGCTTCTTCTACGTTCAGAACAAAAAAGCTTTAAGATTATCAAAACATGTATACTCCTTCATTTTTAAAAGCATCTTTAACAGATACGAGACCCAAATCATTAACGTTCAAAGATTTGGTTGATTCCAACATATCTAGCACATCATCTTTTAAATATGAACCAATAAATTATCCCTTAAAAAGTACACAGCAGCTTAATCTAGATTGGTCGAAGTTTGAAAACCACACTTTCTTTTCTTCTGCGGAAGTAAAAGTTAATATGGCGTTTGATCAGATCATAAACGGATATCCGTTCGACGGTAAAAAACCTGAAGTCGAATCTTTCTTTGAAAAGCTTGGCGGGTTTGAAAAATGGGTTTTTGATCAATTTCCAAAGTTTGCAGGTCAATTACACTTTTCAGGTTCTTGGATAAACGTAAAAGATTCTGCGGGGTGGTTATATCCCGATCTTTCTAAAAACAAATCAGGCGAGTCTTTTTTAAACCCGCCGATCAACAAATCTTTTACCATAGAGACTCAGGTTTTTGTACCGAATCAAAGTAATCTAACTCAAGTCATCTTACAAAAAGTATCATCAGATCTCGCCCAAGGGTTCGTTTTTCATCTTGAACCATCAATAACATCTTTTGTAACTGCGTCTTTTAGCATCACTTCTGGAAGTGTCCATAATTCTGTTTCAACAGTTCTAGAAAAGGGAAAGTTCAATCACGTTTGTTTATCCCTTAATAGAGAAACCGGTGACAATTTTCTACAGTTTTTTGTAAATCAATCTTTAAGAAGCGAAAGCAAAAAAGATAAAAGCATACAAGCGTTTGATGACACATCAGAACTACTGATTGGATCTGGATCGTCTTTCTATTTGAACGGAATCTACACAACTCCCGCACAAACGTTCAGCGGAACTTTAGACGAACTAAGAATTTTTCACTCATACAGAACATTGCAACAGCAAAAGTTGTACAGCAGCAAAGGTTTATATTCAACAGATTCTTTAAAATTGTATTATCGTTTTAACGAACCGTCGTCTTCTCTGTCTTCGAATTTAAGTGACGCTGTCAATTCTATCGTCTTGGACAGCTCAGGTAATTCTCTACACGGATACATCACAAACTTCACTACCTCTCTGAGACAATCAGCGTCGGATGATGATCTAAACCCTATAAAAAATGAAAGACCAGAGTTTAAAACTATTTTATTTCCATACAATCCAGGTGTCATATCGTTAAACTCAAATCTTTTGGCGACAGCTAGTCTATATGATGATGCAAACCCAAACTTAATCACAAAGCTGATACCACGTCACTATTTGAGAGAAGGAGCGTTACAAGAAGGGTTTAGCAACACAAACATCGAAGGTAACATTGGAAGTAATTACGGAGGAGAAGGTATACCAGGACAAGGTAAAATAGGATCGACACAAATTATTCTATCTTTTCTTTATATTTGGGCAAAGTTTTTTGACGAAATTAAAATGTTTGTTGATGCCTTTAGGACTCTAAAAACTGTCGATTACAATTTTTACGAAACTGTACCAGACAATTTCCTTGTAGACTTTATAAAATCTTACGGAGTGTATCTACCCCCCCTTTTTAACAGCTCGAATATTCAACAGTATGTAGACGGAGAAGACGTAACGAAGATAGAGGTCAACGATATGTCGTTGAAAAAAGTACAAACGTACTTGTTGAGAAGAGTGCTCGTTAATATGCCCGATATTCTTAGGTCAAAAGGAACGCAGCACAGCATACGATCTTTCTTAAGATCGATAGGTATCGATCCAGACAGCAGTCTAAGAATTAGAGAATTTGGGGGACCTTCGACCAAACAATTCGGAAGTTGTAAAGAAACAAAAACAGACTACATAAAAATGTTAGATTTTTTGTCTTCTTCTCTTGTCACAACTTCGTATCTTTCTGCTTCAAGAGTTGAGCCTGGGTATCCTTCCGTGGTAGGTCCCTATGTCGATGGAATTTCAACATACGCTAGCGATGGTTTATTAACATCAGGTTCATGGACCTTTGAAGGTCTTTATAAGTATGGAACAAAAAATCTTGGTAGGTTGGCAGGAGAACAGTCATTAGCACGGTTCGAAGTCACGGGTTCATCTACAACTGCTCAACCTGGGTTAGTAGTTAACTTAGTTTCTTCGGGATCTTTATATGCATATTTTCGACCTGGAGCTAATTCGTCATCCCCCGTCCTAACGTTATCCGTGCCGGCGGACGTGTTAGACGGAGAAAAATGGAACGTATCGTTTGGCAGGTATCGTAACGATTCTATCGACAGTAACATATCTTCGTCCTATTTTCTTAGAGCTGCAACTCAAAACGCAGGAGAAATTTCTAAGATTTACATGACGTCTTCTTTTTTTAATGAAACGCCTTCAGGAGAAGCGAACGTATTTCAAGTAATAAGCTCAGCGAACAATGCGTCTGGATCGAAAATATCAATAGGAAACAACCAGAATATACCAGACGGAGGTATGGGTTATTTGTTTTTGAACAGTACTTTGGACGTGGGTAATTCTGCAAGAACATCAAACTTTGTCGGTCAAGTAAGCAACGTTAGATTTTGGTCGAAGGGTTTGACAGAAACAGAGTGGAAAGAGCACGTAAGAAATTATAAATCTTGGGGCGTCGAAAATGCGCTGCTAAACTACAATTACGTGACAAAAATGTCTGGATCTTTTGAAAAGCTTCGTCTAAGTACTATAGAGAAACAAGAAAATAGTTCCGCTGATGCAAACGGAGAAATACTACTTTTAGACTTCAGCGAAAACCAATTTTTTGGATTAGGAACAGGTTTCGCGGCTTCAAAAAGTGCATATGTTAACGACATTGTTACTTACAGCTATGTTTCTCCTTATTTTGATGAATATTCGACGAGCGAAAAGATAAGAATAAGGAGCTTACAAAACGAAGAAAATTTAGAAGAATTTTCCGGAGCAACGTTGGGGTCTATCTACGAACTTCCTGCCGGCGAAACCCCTTTAGACGATCCGCGCTTATCGATTGAGTTTTCTTTGATCGATGCGCTAAATAGAGATATCATAAACATATTTGCGACTCTTGATGCGCTGTCAAACGCGGTTGGAGCACCAGAGTTAGCATATTCTCCCGATTATCCAGACCTAGAACGTCTCAGAGACGTTTATTTTAATCGTGTTTCCGAAAAATTAAACTTCAGAGGGTTCTTCGAGTTTTATAGGTGGTTCGACACGTCCATCAGCACTTTCATTCAACAATTAGTTCCACGTAAAACTCGGTTTAAAGGCACCAATTTTATAATAGAATCTCACATGCTTGAGCGGCACAAGATAGAATACCAGTCTAGCGAAATATATCTAGGCGATGCCACTCGCAGTCGTATCAGAGACACCCTCCTTGTACAGCAGGTTGCAGGAAAAATCGGTAAATATTAGATAAAGGTTTTATGACGGTATTTATCAAGAATTTTTATTCAACAACCCAGCAATATCAGAGCATCAATCGTACGGCTTTTGATGAAGGCCCGATCGTGTACAACAGGTTTGTTGGTGTCAATTCTTCGAGTATCAATACTTCCGAGGTCGATCAGTATCGACAAGGCGTAGAAATCACTCAAGAAAAGCATACAACCGGTATCGTAAAAATCTCTGCCGGAACTGCTGGGCATATAATCAAACCTGTTAGCTACGGTATAAACGACCTAGATATAATTTCGACAGAACACTTTTTAGAAATAGACTATTTCGATCCAATCTTGTACCTAAAAGCTCAAGAACCAGGCTCAACGTTAGCGCAAAGCATAACCTTTCCCATAATAACGAGCGACTGTAACCAACAGGAAAACTATACTTTAAACGGTATCATTGAGCCGTTCAGCATTCGACCTATCGCATCTTTCTATTCGATAGAATTTCCTTTTGAGTCGCATGCAGTTAGAGGAAGCGTCATGGGCGGAAACGCTGAAAACTGGAAGTTTTCTAGTGACGCTGTCCTGACTGTCGACTACCAACTGACCCAGTTAACTAAACCAAAATCTGTATACTTTTCCAGCAGCTTAGGATGGCTGACATCATCTTTTGAAGGAAATAGATCTTATGAAAACAGGTCTTGGTTTTTGGACGCGTCAGAATCATTGTTGACAGGATCGATCAAGCCTAATGCAGAAATACCCAAATTAGGAATGGGCTATCTGAATTCAGACTTTAATTTTACGGATCCGTTTAATGATTCGAAAGTTTACTTAAAATCTTTAGGTATCAATGTTTCTACGCACGGAGAAGACATGATGACCGTATTTCTGACGATGACAGGGTCTTCAGACAATTACATTCCGCCCGGAAAAAAGTCTGGAGCTGCCGGTTTTATATACGATAGTTCTGGTATCTCAGGGACTGACTCGATCGCATTTGGAGGCATGGCTTACTGATGGCAACTAGCAAATCGCTTAGAACACCCCCTCCAAGAGTGCTCGACAACTACGTCGTGTCCACGAAAAAAACGTTTAGTGAGCCTCGTACAGTACCGGACGCTAAATTTTACACGGCTGGAACTTACGCAATTACTTTTGAAAGCGCGGTCGTCATTGGGGGTTTAGACGGCGACGAAGGTTATTCAGTTTCAAATCCTATAGGCTTTGACCTACAGATAAATGGAAAAACTTACAGAGAATTTTCTGTTGCCGCCGCAGGTTGGATGATGCTACGAGATCCAGACGGAGGATCAACTGGAGCTAATTTTTACAACGATATTATAGACGCTTCAGGCACGATAAGCACAAATCAGTACATCTTGCCAGACTTTTTGTATGACCACATCCTTCTTGCTCCGTGGTTCGATGGAATTTGGATAACTTCTTCAACTGTCGAACAGTTGAAAAACGGACTATATTTGACAGATTTTACCCCCCAAGTTTTGAATAACATAGCTACGGGGGCAGATACAAATAGATGGCCTTATGACTCAATAGATCATGGAGTTAGATACGTCAATGGATACGATTCAAAAGCCGGCAAGTACTTGCTTGTTAGATGGACTTCAACAGAAGACCAATACAACAGTCGATTGAAATTTGAAGTCGCTGTATTCGAAAACGGCAAAATCGAGTACAGATATTGGCCTAGGTTGCAGTATACTCGACCGGCCTTTTACGGATTTTATGAACGTTTGTATGGAACAGTCGGTGCGTTCTGGTCCGGACCTTCAATGGGGTCTAACAAATTTAGAGACCTCTCGACGCTTTTGGATTACAACACAGAAAGAGCGCTGTCTGAATACGGAGGCGCCAGTTATTCTGCAAGTTACTCAGAGACTTCTATACAATCTCCGTTCGTGAGTCGTCCTTACTCTGTAAACGTACCTACATCATCATGGCCTTTGAACGGAGCGGTGATCACACTCTCGCCACCCGTGAATCCTGGAAAATTTTTACCTCGAAAAATAATTTCTTCTCTCCCGTCTACAAAAGACTTGGTTCCGCTAGCCGGGCTTTTTGACGATAGAAAGACTCTTAACTTTGTCGATAACAGCAACGTCGTTGTGCATATGCCTTCGACGTTGCCTTCTAGATTAATCGGTAACACGAGCAGTGATATCGATGTTTCTCTTAGACAACTACTCTTCACGAGCGGAAGTTTACAAGTCACGAGCAGCATGAGAAAGCATGTTGTCAATTCCCAATTAGAAGTCTTCAATTCTCTTGAACGTTTAAACGCTCCATTTGACTTTTCTTTCAATGAGTCACAAAAGAGCTACCAAGAAGTTTCAGCTGCAGTCGATGGGTTTTACGCGACAGGTTCAGCTTTAGAAATCTTTGGAGACGGTTTCACTGCGCCTCTGAAATCAAAAACGCAATTCCACTTTTCTCTTCCCATAACAAAGCAAGTAACGATGCCACCCGCATCAGCGTCTTTGTACTATTATGACAGCGATAAAAAATCATGGGCATTACCGAACGTAAGCAGCAATCCTAAAAAAAATCGTGAAACTTTAGTCGCTGCAGCTAATTCAGAAGCGGAAATAACTCAATTTTTCTTTTTTCTATCTAGCATCTATAGAGTAACAGAAAACTCGATACTTTTTGATGCTGTTGGTCGAAAAACAGTCTCTGGGTCTTTCGCACCAGACATTTATGGACAATCAGCTTCCGAGATCGGAGCAATTTTTAACAAAAGAGTTGCGGACGGTGTGCCGACATTCAGAGGAGGTCCGCAATTGGTCGGAAGCGCTATCTCTGAAAAGTATAGAAAATCTGTAACAGATGACCCAGACTTTTATCCACAAAAAAGTCAGATGATTTCTTTCCCAGCAGACTATCCTTTCTTGATCGAAAAAATAGTCGTGGATATTCCGCTTTACATTTCGGGCGGTTGGTTCGAAGATCGTACGACTTGTAACAAGGCTTTTGGCACAAATTTATTGGGCACGGCAACAGGCCACACTTCAGGAGCGATTGACTTTGGAGGCCCAGGATTAACTTTTGCGATAATGTGTCCTCGAAAGGGTCTCAATAATTCTTACATGGATCTAATCGCTTCAGGAACAATAACCAGCGTCGGAGACAACATTTCAGGGACTTTGCTCTATAAAAATCCTGGAATGTCCCACTATTTCCTGAGGCCAATCGGGTTTAAATCTTTTTCCAACCCGACCACTGTTTTATCAGGAACAAACAACGTTTTCCATGGAACAGCTAGGTTAGAGCTTGAGTCATCCATCGCAGGAGGACTGACGATAGTTAGAAATGATCGATCTCTATCTGGTTCTGCAAACGCTACCATCATGGATTCAAATCGCCAAGCTGCAGTTTCATTATTGACAAACTATTCGCTTTTAGCCAACGGCGGAACAGAATACAACACTAATGATCGAAGCAGTACTGCCGATGTTTCTCTTTATTTGAATAGATCTCCAAGAGTATACATTCAACAAATTAGTCCGCTTTCGCGCGGGGCATCGGGATTAGAATTTAATGGAAATTCCATTTTAGGCGGAACGATAGCTAACTA
>Ga0194129_10008340_pt1 | contig 12017 bp, 6 predicted proteins | sample TA2KigCa35mmetaG_FD_150862 | JGI IMG/M metagenome (GOLD analysis project Ga0194129, IMG submission 150862) | Freshwater microbial communities from Lake Tanganyika, Tanzania - TA2015038 Kigoma Deep Cast 35m | ecosystem: Environmental > Aquatic > Freshwater > Lake | place: Tanzania: Lake... | reverse complement strand
TGCAGGCTCTGGCCTTTGGTCATGGCTGGGCTGCGGGCGTCGACGCGAGATCGCTTCGCACTTTGGCAGCAGTGGTGGGCACCAGTCCAAGACCGTGGTGGACCGCGCCGGCGACACCACGCCCCTTGACGGTCATCACCCCGCCCATCACCAGCCCCGTGGAGCTGCCGCCATCCAGGTTGAGCGCATCCTGCAGGCCCATCTGCTGCAGCAGCGTGGCGGCTTCCGCCAGGCTGGGACCGGCATCACCGTTGCCCTCCAGCGTGATCAGCCACAGCTGTCGACCGTCGCTGGCGATCACCGTGCGCGGTGCCCCCTGCCGCAGGAAACCGCTGCTGAAACTTTCCTGGGCCCCGTTGAGCACGATGCGCCCGCCTTGCAGCAGCAAGGGGCCGCCGCCAATCACATTGGGCGCCAGGCCCAGCTCGTTGCTGGAGCGGCTGCTGAGGCTGAGGCCATCGCCCACCTGCCAGGGCAGGTCGCTGCCGCCGCGGGCCACCACCAGTGTCTCGCCGGGGCGCAGCGGCACGCCCGCCTCCAGTTGCTCATGCACGTACAGCGTTTGCACCCGGCCATTGCGCAGCACCAACGCGCTTTCCACGCCACTGAGGGCGCGGTAGCTCGGCCCCCAGTCGGCGGTGTAGCGGCTCAGGCCGCGCTGCACGTAGCCGCTGTTGAGCACCGCGATCGGCGCGCGGTTGCCCTGGCTGTCGCTGATTGATTCCTCCAGGCTGAGGCGGCCGAAGCGGGGCAGGTTGCCCGGACTCCAAGCCGCTACGCCGCGGCCCAGAATCGGCCCCGAAAGCCAGCGCCCATCCGCTTTCAGCGCGCCCAGGGGCAACCGCTTGACGCGGTTGAAGTAACCGCCGTTGATGGCCACGAGCGCATCGTCCTGGGCGGCCAGCTGCTGCAGCGAGCTGAGCCCTTCCATGCCGCCGTTGCGGGTGAGGGGGCGCAGCACCAGCACCCGGCTGCGGGGATCGACGCGTACGGCATTGAGGCGGATCGACCCGCGCACCTGGCGTTCCCACTGGAGGCCCTTGCCGAGCAGGGCCAACAAGCGCGGATCACGCGGCTCCTGTTGCTGGCTTCCGCCTTCGGAGGCTGGCCGCTGGGCCGTTGCACCGCCCTCCAGATCGATGACGATCCGGGCCGGCTCGCCGAGGCTGAACAGCTTCTGGGCCGGGGTTGCTGCAGCCTGCAGGCGCAGGCCCCCGCTGCTGGGCGTGGTGTTCAGGCCCAGGCCGCGCAGATCGAGCTGTTGGCCGGCCTCACTGCTCAGGCCGAGCCAGAGGCTGCTGCCGTCGCGGCGGATCACGGCCGGCCCCGAGAGGTCGAGCACCACCCGGCGCTGGTTGCCGCTGCTGGACCTGCGTACCGCCAGCAAGCGTGGCGGGGGGAGATCCAGGCTCAGCTCGCCCGCCTGCACGGCGATGCGCACCCCGAGGGCACGCAGCAGCGGCAGGCCGTCGACGCTCACCTCGTCGTCGAGGCTCTTCTGAGCGAAGGCGGGCACAACCAATTCCTGCCCGAACCATTCGAGCTTGAGGCCGCCATCGCTGGCGCTGCGGCTGGCCACGCCCAGCTGGTTCTGCAGCACTTCTAGCGGCAACCACAGGGCCTGGGGAGCATCGGGCTGTCCCATCAGCTGCCAGCGCGCCTGCTGGCCCATGCCATTGATGCGCAGTGATTTGCCGCTCAGGCCCTGCTGGTTGGCTCCGTTGGTTCGCCAGCCAGGCGGCGGGCTGGCGGGTAGCGGTGGCGGTGGTGGCGGCGGTGGCGCCAGCCCCACTGGCGGGAGCATGGCGATCAGAGGGAGCAGCCAGGCCGCTGGGGGCATGAAATCTGCAGCCGATCGCTCCGCAACTTAGCGACGATCAGTGAATCCTTAGGATCAAGAGTTCTGCCATCGCCATCGAAACCGCCCGCGGGTTCCGGCTGGCCATGCAGCTGTTCGGTTGTTGTGATGACGTCGTTCATGCCCGCTTCTCGCACCCCCGCCTGGCCCGCTTGCGACAGCCCGGCACCGGCCGCCGTGGCTGGCGAGAAGGACGCCTGTGGAGTGGGTTTTCTGGCCCATCTGGGCGGGCAGCAGAGCCATTGGGTGCTGCAGCAGGCGCTGCGCGGGCTCGACTGCATGGAGCACCGCGGTGGCTGCGGCGGTGATGGGGATTCGGGCGATGGTGCCGGTGTGCTCTGCGGCATCCCGTGGGGGTTGTACGAAGCGGTCTGGCCGGCTGCGCAGGCCAGCGCTGGCAGCCTGCGGGGGCTGGCCACGGTCTTTCTGCCGCTCGATGCCCAGCGCCGCGAGCAGGCCCGGACCTTCTGTGAACAGGAGGCTGCCGGGCTTGGCTTGACCAGTCTCGGCTGGCGTGTGGTGCCTGTGGACTCCTCGGTGCTGGGCCCGATGGCCCGCCAGACGGCACCCCACATCGAGCACTGGTTGCTGCAGGCACCTGCGGGCAGCGATGCCGATGCCCTGGAGGCGCTGTTGTTTCGCCTGCGCCGCCGTGCCGTGGACCGCAGCCGGGCGGCCTGGGGCAGCGCCACGGGCGATCTGTATTTCGCCTCGATCAGCTGCCGCACCGTCGTCTACAAGGGCATGGTGCGCTCGCAGGTGCTGGCCGCCTTTTATGCCGACCTGCGCGATGAGCGCTTCGCCGTCAGTTTTGCCGTTTACCACCGCCGCTTCAGCACCAACACCCTGCCCCGCTGGCCCCTGGCCCAGCCGATGCGGTTGCTGGGCCACAACGGCGAAATCAACACGCTGCTGGGCAACATCAACTGGGCCAGTGCCGCCGAGGCCAACCTTGAGGAGGTCTGGGGTGAGGCCGCCGGCGACCTGCGGCCGCTGGTCAATGCGGCGTTCAGCGATTCGGCCAACCTCGACGCCACGCTTGAGCTGCTGGTGCGCAGCGGCCGGCCGATCACCGACAGCCTGCTGACCCTGGTGCCCGAGGCGTTCCGGGACCAGCCCGAGCTCGACGATCGCCCCGAGATCCGGGCGATGTACGAATACAACGCCTGCCTGCAGGAGCCCTGGGATGGTCCGGCCCTGCTGGTGTTTGCCGATGGCCACTACGTGGGCGCGACCCTCGATCGCAACGGACTGCGCCCGGCCCGCTACTGCATCACCAGCGATGGGTATGTGGTGATGGGTAGCGAGACCGGCGTGGTCGAGCTCGACGAGAGCCGCATTGTCGAGAAGGGCCGTCTCGGCCCCGGCCAGATGCTGGCCGTCAACCTCGACACTGGCACGCTGCTGCGCAACTGGGAGGTCAAGGCCGAAGCGGCCGCGCGCCATCCCTATGCCGACTGGCTGCAGCAGCTGCGCCACAGCCAGAGCGCCCAGCCCTGGCAGCAGCAGCGCCGGCTCGGGGATTTCGAGCTGCTGCAGCTGCAGACCGCCTCAGGCTTCAGCGCCGAAGACCTGGAGCTGGTGATTGAAGACATGGCAGGTGCCGGCAAGGAGCCCACCTACTGCATGGGCGATGACATCCCGCTGGCGGTGCTCTCAGACAAACCCCACCTGCTCTACGACTACTTCAAGCAGCGCTTCGCCCAGGTCACCAATCCGCCGATCGATCCGCTGCGCGAAAAGCTGGTGATGAGCCTGGAGATGCACCTGGGGGTGCGCGGCTCGGCCCTCAAGCCCGAACCCGGGGCCACAACCGTGCTGCACCTCGCCAGCCCCGTGCTCAACGAGGCCGAGCTGGCTGGTCTTGGCGGCCATGGCATGGGCCTGGTGACCCTCTCGAGCCTCATGCCGCTGGTGGATGGCCCCGGCTGCCTGGAGGCGGCCGTGCGCCGGCTCTGCAGCGAGGCGGAAGCAGCCGTGCGCGCCGGCGCCGCGATCGTGGTGCTCAGCGATCGCCTGGGTTTGGATGGTCAGCCGGGTGGCATCAATGCCACCATTGCGGCCCTGCCGCCGCTCGTGGCAGTAGGCGCGGTGCACCATCACCTGCTGCGCCAGGGTCTGCGCCTGCAGGCCTCGATCGTGGTCGAGACCGCCCAGTGCTGGAGCACCCATCACCTGGCCTGCCTGATCGGTTATGGCGCCAGCGCTGTGTGCCCCTGGCTGGCCTGGGAGACCACCCGCCACTGGTTGGCCCACCCCCGCACCCAGAAGCAGATCGAGACCGGCAAGCTGCCGGCCCTCAGCCTGGAGACGGCCCAGGCCAACGTGCGCCAGGCCCTCGAAGACGGCCTGCGCAAGATCCTCTCCAAGATCGGCATTTCGCTGCTCGCCAGTTACCACGGCGCCCAGATCTTCGAAGCCATCGGCATCGGTGCCGATTTGATTGAGTTGGCCTTCAGGGGCACCACCAGCCGGGTGGCCGGTCTGAGTCTGGCCGAGTTGGCCAGCGAGACCCTGGCCATCCACGCCAAGGCCTACCCCGAACTCAACCGCAGCAAGCTCGAGTTTCTCGGCTTCGTGCAGTACCGCAGCGGTGGCGAGTACCACCTCAACAGTCCTGACATGGCCAAGGCCCTGCACGCGGCCGTCAAGGCGGGCCCGGGCTACGACCACTTCACCACCTACCGCACCCTGCTTGAGAACCGCCCGGTCACGGCCCTGCGCGATCTGCTGGAGCTCAAACCGGCGCCCACTCCCCTGCCGATCGAGCAGGTGGAGAGCGTCGAGAGCATCTGCAGCCGCTTCTGCACCGGTGGCATGAGCCTGGGGGCCCTGTCGCGTGAGGCCCACGAGGTGCTGGCGGTGGCCATGAACCGCATCGGCGGCAAGAGCAACAGCGGCGAGGGCGGCGAAGACCCAGCCCGCTTCAAGGTGCTGGCCGACGTGGACGCGGCTGGCCATTCGGCCACCCTGCCCACCATCAATGGCCTGCGCAACGGCGATACCGCCTGCTCGGCGATCAAGCAGATTGCCTCGGGCCGCTTTGGCGTCACCCCCGAATACCTGCGCAGCGGCCGCCAGCTCGAGATCAAGGTGGCCCAGGGGGCCAAGCCCGGCGAAGGCGGCCAGCTGCCCGGACCCAAGGTGGACCCGTACATCGCCTGGCTGCGCAACAGCAAGCCGGGTGTGGGGCTGATCTCACCGCCGCCGCACCACGACATCTATTCGATCGAGGATCTGGCCCAGCTGATCCACGACCTGCACCAGGTGCACCCGGCCGCCAAGGTGAGCGTCAAGCTGGTGGCCGAGATCGGCATTGGCACGATCGCCGCCGGGGTGGCCAAGGCCAACGCCGACGTGATCCAGATCTCCGGTCACGATGGCGGCACCGGCGCCTCGCCGCTCAGCTCGATCAAGCACGCCGGCAGCCCCTGGGAGCTGGGCCTCACCGAGGTGCACCGCGCCCTGCTCGAGAACGGCCTGCGCGATCGGGTGCTGCTGCGCGCCGACGGCGGCCTCAAGACCGGCTGGGACGTGCTCATCGCGGCCCTGCTGGGCGCCGAGGAATACGGCTTTGGCTCCGTGGCAATGATCGCCGAGGGCTGCATCATGGCCCGCGTTTGCCACACGAATAACTGCCCGGTGGGCGTGGCCACCCAGAAGGAGGCCCTGCGCAAGCGCTTCCCCGGCACCCCAGAGCACGTGGTCAACTTCTTCCTCTATGTGGCCGAAGAGGTGCGCCAGCTGCTCAGCGTGCTGGGGGTGGCCCGGCTGGAGGACCTGATCGGCCGCAGCGAGTTGCTGCAGCCGCGCCAGGTGGTCCTGGCCAAGACCAAGGCCCTCGATCTCTCCTGTCTGCTGGCACCGATCGACGCGGCGGCCGATCGCCGCTGGCTGCAACACGATGCCCAGGCCCATGGCAATGGACAGGTCCTCGAGGATCAGCTGCTGGCCGATGCCGAACTGATGGCCGCCATCGAAGGCCACGGCCGCGTGCAGCGCACCGTGGCGATCATCAACACCGATCGCAGCGTGTGTGCCCGCATCGGCGGCGAGATTGCCGCCCGCCATGGCAACAAGGGCTTTGGCGGTCAGCTCGACCTCACCTTTGAAGGGGCCGCCGGCCAGAGCTTCGGCGCCTTCGTGCTGCAGGGCATGGCCGTGCGCCTGGTGGGCGAAGCCAACGACTACGTGGGCAAGGGCATCAACGGCGGCCGCATCACCGTGGTGCCACCGGCGGGCGTTCAGGATCCCGGCAACCAGGTGATCCTGGGCAACACCTGCCTCTATGGCGCCACCGGTGGTGAGCTGTTTGCCCTGGGCCGCGCCGGCGAGCGCTTCGCCGTGCGCAACAGCGGCTGCCGCACCGTGGTCGAGGGCGCCGGCGATCACTGCTGCGAATACATGACCGGCGGTGTGGTGGTGGTGCTGGGCAGCACCGGCCGCAACGTGGCCGCCGGCATGACCGGCGGTGTGGCCTTCATCCTCGATGAGGAGGGCGGCCTGGAGCAGCGGGTCAACCGCGAGATCGTGGCGATCGAGCCCCTCACCACCAGCGAGCAGGAGGCCGTGCTCAAACCCCTGCTCGAGGCCCATCTGGCCACCACCGGCAGCACCAAGGCCGCAGCGTTGCTGGCCGACTGGGCCAGCGCCAAGGGCCGCTTCAAGCTGCTGGTGCCCCCCAGCGAGACAGCGGCCATGGGCCTGGCCAGCAAGGTTGCGGTGGCTGCTTAAGTCGATCGCGCAGCCTCAGTTGCCGCGCCATGCCCTGGTTTGTCAAGACCGAGACCTTCACAGAGGCGTTCAGGTCTCTTGCGGGCGCTGAACGCTCGGCCCACCTGCAGGCCCACCGGGCCTGGGCCGCTGGCCTGAGCGCCGCTGGCCGACCCATGGCCAGCGGCTTTCTGGTCGATGAGCAGCAGCGCCCTGGGGGCGGCGGGCTGTTGCTGGTTGAGGCGACCAGCTACTGCGAGGCCCTGGAGATGATCCAGCAGGATCCATTGATTGCCGGCGGCTGGGTCGACTGGCAACTCCACGAATGGATCGCTGCTGCCGGTGATCTGGCTGTCGGCAGTGCGCCTGGCCCTTAACGCGGAAACTCCCGCATCAGCCGCTGCACCTCGCCCGCGTGGTAACTGCTGCGGGTGAGCGGGCTGCTCACCACCTGCAGAAAGCCCAACTGCGTTTCTCCGTGCACGCGGAAGGCGTCGAACTGCGCCGGCGTCACAAACCGATCCACCGGCAGGTGCTTGGGCCCCGGTGAGAGGTACTGGCCGATCGTGACGATGTCGACGTTGTGCTGGCGCAGATCCGCCAGCACCTCGAGCACCTCGGCATCGCTCTCGCCCAGGCCCACCATCAGGCCCGATTTGGTGTAGCAGCGCGGCCAGCCGTTGTGCACCCGAGCCAGCAGCTCCAGGCTGCGCTGGTAGATCGCCTGGGGCCGAGCCCGCTTGTAGAGGCGCGGCACGGTTTCGATGTTGTGGTTGAGCACATCAGGCGCCGCCGCCATCACCGCGGCCAGGGCGTCCCCGTTGCCGCAGAAATCGGGAATCAGCAGCTCGATCGTGGTCAACGGGCTGCGGCTGCGCACCTGCGCGATGCAGGCCACGAACTGGCTGGCGCCGCCATCGGCCAGGTCGTCGCGGTTGACCGCGGTGATTACCACGTGGCTGAGGTTCAGTCGGCTCACCGCCTCCCCGAGGCGCTCGGGCTCGGTTGGATCGAGCGGCCGCACGCTCTTGTCGAAATCGATGTCGCAGTAGGGGCAGGCCCGGGTGCAGCCCGGCCCCATGATCAGGAAGGTGGCCGTGCCGCCGGCAAAGCACTCGCCGATGTTGGGGCAGCTGGCCTCCTGGCAGACCGTGTTGAGCCGCAGGTCCTGCAGCAGATCGGCCACCGCGCCGATGCGCTCGCGCTGGGGCGCCTTGACCCGCAGCCACTCGGGCTTGGTGCTCAGCGCTGGGCTCATGTCGGATTGGCCTGTCACCATGGGCGATCTTCTACAGTCGCTGCCATCGGGATGTAGCGCAGCTTGGTAGCGCACTTCGTTCGGGACGAAGGGGCCGCAGGTTCGAATCCTGTCATCCCGACTTTTCAGGCGAGCTCGGCACCGGGGTAACCCCGCGGGGTCACCAACCGGCCGGCTTCGGCGCGGGTGCTGCTGTTGCCCACCAACACCAGGGTCAGCATGTCCACCTGTTCGATGGGCAGCTCCCCCAGGGTGTGCAGGCTCACATGTTCCCTGGGGCGGCCGAGCTGGCGGGCCAGGGCCACCGGTGTGGTGCCGGGTCGTCCTTGCAGCAGCAGCTCCTGGGCACGGCCCAGCTGCCAGTCGCGCCCCTGGGAGCGCGGGTTGTAGAGGGCCACCACAAAATCTCCAGCGGCCGCGGCGATCAACCGCCGTTCGATCACCTCCCACGGGGTGAGCCGATCGCTCAGGCTGATCGTGCAGAAATCGTGCATCAGCGGGGCGCCACAGCGCGCTGCCGCCAGTTGCAGGGCCGAGATCCCGGGATGCACCGCAAAAGCAGGTCGATCGGCGTCCTCTTGGGCCAGCCACAGCTCCAGGGCCAGCCCTGCCATGCCGTAGATGCCGCTGTCGCCTGAGGAGACCAGCGCCACCTTCACACCCTGACAGGCCAGCTCCAGGGCCTGCCGGCAACGCTCACGCTCACGGGTGAGCTGGCCATCCAGCCGCACCTGATCGGGGCGCCGCAACGGTTCCAGCAGATCCAGGTACAGCCCGTAACCCACCCAGGTGCTGCAGCGGCTGAGGGCTTCATGGGCCTCGCCGGTCAACAGCTGGAGCTGTCCGGGCCCGGTGCCCACCAGGTGCAGTTCACCCCGCTGGGGGGCCCATTGCTGCAGCGCAGCAGCCACCGCCAGCGTGGCGGCACCCTGCTCGAAGCTGGGCCCTGGGGCCTGCGGGGAGGCAGCAGTGGTGGTCGCGTGCAGAACTGTTTTCGGAATCAGCAGGGCGGCCTCGGGCCCGGCGGCCAGCAGGGCCGACGCTTCGGCCACGCTGGCGGTGCCCATCTCGCGGGCCACCGCCGCCGAGGGTGTCGGCACCGCCACCGCATTTAGCTCCGTGGCGTTGAACAACCGCAGCGGCCAGCCGCGGGCTTCGCTCAGGGCCAGCAGGGCCGGTTCATCGCCCTTGCGGTCGATGCTGGCGATCCCGGCCACTGCTTCGCTCGCCAGGCCATGGGCCGCAAGGGTCTGCGCCATCAGTCTCTGCAGCACCGTCAGGCTGGTGTTTCGCTCGCAGCCCAGTCCCAGCCAAAGCAGTGGGGGGTGCCAGCGGCAGCCGGGGCCGCTGCGGGCATCGATCGTCAGATCCGATTGGTCAGCCCCGTTGTGGCAGGGCGATTGCAGCAGGGCCTCGGCGGCCGGGCATTGGCGCCATAGGGTCAGGCCGGCTGGCTGCTGCACAGCCACCCGCTGATCGCGGGCGGCCTGCTTCATCAGGGCATCCCAGTCGCCGCTGCCCCGTTGCCAGCCCCAGGCGCGACCAAAGCTGTCGAGGGCGAGGCGGTCGCCGCCGCTGCTGCTGCCGGTGAGCACGGCGGTGCCGCCGAGCAGGGCGGCGATCCGCTGGCTCAGGGCTTCAGCGCCGCCGCGGTGACCGCTCAGTAGCGGGATGGCGAAGCGTCCTGCCGGATCCAGCACCACCACGGGCGGGTCAGTGTGCTTGCCGCCGAGCAGCGGTGCGATCAGCCGCGTCACCAGACCAGCGGCCCCCACCACCACGAATCCGCCCGCCTGCGCCCAGTGCTGCTGCAACAGGGTGGCTGGCTGCTGATCAGCATCGCCGCTGACGGCGATGGCATCGATCAGCTGGGCCTGTTTGAGGCGAGCGAGCAGCCCTCTGGCCGCCGTTGTGAACCCCAGCCCCCAGATTGGTGCCGCCGCATCCATCAGCGTTGCAGTAGCTGGCTCAGCTTGGCCAGCGGGCCCTGCGCCGGTGGCTGAATCAGGGTGCCATCGGGGTTCACCAGATCGCGCGCCGCTCCCTCCAGCCGCGTCTCGGGGCTGGATTTTGGGGCGGGTTCCAGCATGATGGTGGGCCCTGTGGCGCTTCGCTCAACACCTGGTGCAGGGGAGGCTTGGGGCGCCGCTGGCGGCAGCGGGCTGCCCTCGAGACCTGAAGGCTCGGGGTCGCTGGGACGTGCTGGATCAGGCCTGCGGGCGCTGGTCTGTGGAGTCGGGCTCGAGCTCCCGGGTTCGGGAGTGTCGATGCCACGCGCGGAGGGAATGTCGTCCTCGCTCAGGCTGCCGCCGCTGCCGGTGTTGCTGCTCGCACTGCGGTCAGGCTCGATGCTGTCTTGGCTGCCCTCCTGCTTGTCAGTTGTCTGGTTGAGCGCAGGCGCGCCGCGGCTGCCTGTTTCGTTGGGGTTCTCCTCGTCGTTGGGCGGCTCGCCGCTGTTGGCAACGTGGCCCTGGTCTTGGTTGGCATCGGCGTCGATGGCGCTGGGCGGGCTGATGGTGTCAACAGCAGCAGTGTCTGTGTCGGCTTCTGCGTGCTCTGCTGAGGCGGGTCCCTGCTGTTGAGCGGCGGGTTCGGGTTGCTCAGCCGTCACGGCTGGCGGTTGGGGCGGCAGGGTCGTGGTCGCAGCGCTGGACCCATCAGCTTCGGCTGGGGCCTGCGTGCGGTCAGCACCACCGGGATCAGGGCCGCTTGGGCTGGGCGTGTCTGGCGTCTGCTCGGGTTCTGGTGCTGGTGTGGCGTCGGCGTCGGGCGCCGGCTCAACGGTTGCTTTGCTTTCTGCTTCGGTGTCCGGCTCAGGCTCTGGTTGAGGTTCTGGTTGAGGCTCTTGATCGGTGACCGATTCAGGCTCTGGTTCGATGGCTGGCGGTGCCTTGTCGCCCAGCAGGATGGCGAGCTCATCAGTGCTGAGACGCCCCTGCAGCCAGCGGGGCTTGGTCGCGGGATCAGCGCCTGGTGCCGCCAGGTCGATCGCTTCAACAAAGCTGTTGAAGGGGGGATTGAGTGGCGCTCCCAGGCCATCCAGCAGCTCCAGCTGCAGGATGTTGCGCCCGCTCTTCCAGCCCCGCAACCACAGCGGCACGGCCTGGTCCACCAGAAAGCTGTCGCCGTTGATCGTCACCTTCAGCCGCCAGCTGGCATCTCCATCGCGCAGGTTTTGCAGCGGCGCATCCAGCAGCAGCCAGTCGAGCAGCAGCGGCTCGCCGCCGTTGCTGGCCTCCGGGCTCACCGGTAGCAGTTGCGCAGTGCCCGCAGCCGGCAGGCTCAATGGATTGGCGGCCAGGCGATGCAACCTGATCTGGCGCACCGCCCCGGGGCTCTTCACGGCCTCGCCCCAGGGACGTGCGGCATACACGGTGAGCCGGTGGCTGCCTGGCGTCAGCGGGGCCTGCTTCAGCACCAGCTCGCGCTCACCCGAGGGGTTGGTCGTCGAGGGCTGTTGACCCTCTCCGGTGGCGATGTGCTGGGGTGGTTGGTCATCGATCTGCACCACCACATGGGCTCCCAATCCCAGGGGGCCGGCGTCGGCCAGGGGCCAGTCGCGCAGCTTCAGCTTCAGCGTCCAGGGGCCGTCGGGCAGCGTTGCGCCATCGCGAGGGCTGCTGATCGTGATCTGTGGCAGATGCTCGGCCAGCGCCTGCTGCAACTGCTGCACCGCCACAGGCGCTGCCACCTCCTGCAGCCTGCCTCCGGGGGGTGCAGGAGCCAGGGGCTGGGGGCCATTGGCTCCGGCCTGCCGACCTGGCAGGGATGGCAGCGTCCAGGCCCAGGCCGTCTGCAGCGTGCTGGGGGAGCCCAGCGGCATCAGCACCAGGCTCAGCACCAGCAGCGGCATGAGCAGACATCGGGCCAGCTTCACCGCCATGCCACTGCGCTTGGAAGCTGCCGTTTGGCCCGACTTCACGCCGAGAGGATCTCCGCTTGCATCAGCTCATTGTGCGCGCTCATCGCCGCGTGCTGGCACCACGCTGATGTTTTGTCGCCCATGAATAGCGGCAAGCAGTTAGTTAATCTCCTTTATGTTGCCGATATTTGTTATTCAATGACCTTCAACACGTGCTTTTGCGCTCATTCTTTTGCTCTTGTAAAGCCCTGTCTGCGCCTGGGAAGCGCCGGGATTGAACCTTTGTAACTGCCCTCCCGAAGGGCTTGCTTGCCGCCCCTATAGTT
>Ga0194129_10008332_pt1 | contig 12025 bp, 16 predicted proteins | sample TA2KigCa35mmetaG_FD_150862 | JGI IMG/M metagenome (GOLD analysis project Ga0194129, IMG submission 150862) | Freshwater microbial communities from Lake Tanganyika, Tanzania - TA2015038 Kigoma Deep Cast 35m | ecosystem: Environmental > Aquatic > Freshwater > Lake | place: Tanzania: Lake... | reverse complement strand
CGAACCGGCCTTTGCGTCGGCCAGCAGCTTTTGAAAGTCCTTTCGCTTGCTCGATTCGGTTCCGGTCAATCCGTGGTCTTCGTACCACTTGATGATTTCGTAGCCCATGCGATCGGCCAAAGCCTGGACGTCCCTTCGCTGTCGCGCTGGGCTATCCTGTTGTTGGTCGCTACTCATGCGGATGTAGCCAACCGCTGGTCTTGATTTTGCAATCATGGTTTCCTCCTCGTTTGGAATTGGTGTTGTTGGTCTAAAGCCCCTTCGTTTCCATGACGGCGTACTTGCCGCCACGTGGGGCTCGTGCGTAGGCTCCCTGCCAGTTGTCTATGGTTCGTATCAGCTCGCATTTGGCCTCGATCTCTTCGGGTGTTGGGTGGTATAGGCCTGCTACCACTGACGCATGCGTTCTTCAATCTCATCGCGGCGTTTCACGGCGTCGGCCTGAGCCTTCTCGCTGGCCTTGATGCGTTGACGAATCGAATTGGCCTGCTTCTGAAACACCGCAGCCTGCTCGCGCCGATGGTCGCGAGCCGCTTCCGTTAGCTCTCGCTCTGCTCGACGCCGTTCCGCATCGGCTTGGTTGTCGATGTAGACCGCCTGCGTCGCCAAGTCTTTGTTGGCATCCATCAAGCGTTCAATCTCGGCGTTAGCTTCATCAAGCTGCCGCTCAAGTTCCGGGTCATCGCAGCCCATGTAAAGTTCCTGCCGAGCCGCCGAGGCATCGTTACGTGCCTCTTTGATTTCGTGCAGGCGACCGTACAGCGGACCCGTGATCTCATCGTGCCGGCGTTCGGCTTCTTCCAGTACGCGATCGGCTGCCGCGATTTGCTGCTGGACCTGCACGAACTCCTGCTCCAGCTTTGGTAGCGATGCCACGATGGCCTTAAGTGCCATCCGGTGCTGGTAGGTTTCAACGTCGTGCTTCAGGTCGCTGATCGACTTCTTGGTCTCGGCCAATATGCGATCGACCTCCGCTGCACTTGGCTCTTCGCCAGTGGCGATGCCAGCGACCAACTCGCGATAGCTGTTTTGCTTCTGCTGCGATCGCTGCTGTTGCAGACCAATCATCTTTTCGAAAAACGTGGTGACGCTCATGTGTAGCTCTCCTGGGGTTTCGGGAAACGGACTTGGTAACGATGCATGTCGGCAGCCCACTGCTGCGTGAATTCGATAGGTGGTGCGATGGCCACGAGCGCGCGGAACGACGCATCGAGGTGGCGATGGGGTTCGTCACCCAAGGCTTCCTCGTAGGCTCCGATGGGTGATAGGCCGTGGCGATGCGAAGCGAAGAGGCCTGCGGGCTTGATTTCAAAGCCGGCGAGCGTCGCTCGGTGCGCTAGATGGATCACGAATCGAATGAAGCTCGGGCCATGGCCAAAATAGAGCGGCAGGTCGCTGCGTGCGGCTCGCTTTGAAACGTCGGTCAGTACCATCGTGTCGTGATGGAGCCGATCCGGGTCATCGCAATCGCGCTCGTCGTACAAGGCGGGCCGATCGAGGATGTGAGCTAGCTCGTGCAATACGATCCCGACGGTGGCGTACTCGAGATCTTCGGCAAGATAGTCCTCCGCGATCCCAATGTCATTGACCACGGCGCACGGGCCACGGCCAGCTATGAGTCACAGTACTATATCTCCGACCGTTTTCACTCCGCGAAGCCTCTGGCTCAGGCAATCCGCTACCACTGGAGCACTGAGAATGGCCAGCACTGGATTCTGGATGTGACGTTCAGCGAACGATACATCCATTGACGTTGCAAAGCCAAAACTTGCCTAGATGCGCGCGGATGGATGTGCCGACGAACCAGTGGAAAGAACGAGGCATACACCGAGTATTAACGACCAAGCAATCGGTCCAATTCTGGTCGCCATCCAAATTCGACTTCTTTGCCGACAAAAAGGACATCGATCAGACCTTGATAAGTCAGGTCGATAAATCGCTTGAGATCAGACTGCCTGGCAGTCCACTGCTCTTTTCCATCGACAAATACGATGTGGACAACGGTGATGCCAGACTCAGCTTCGTAGTCCCGCAGCTCTCTGCCCACTAGATTGCACTCGTAGACGGCGTCACTCATTTTGCTTCCACCGCTCGTCTTACCCCAATACTCCTTAATCTCCCACACAACACTTGGATTGGAGGTAGAAGGGATCGCCCCATCAAGATTTCTCGCTGAAACGTGTAACCCACGGTCGTTGCACCAGATACATCTTTTTTGGGGGTTGGGATCGAGTGTAAACCTGTGGTCCTTACAAGCGTCTCTGGCGATAGATGCCACAGTAGCAACAAGAGCCTTGGATGCTTGGTGGTGTTCCTTGCTCTTCGTTGCTGTTACGCCAAATTGAATGCGGTTGAATTCGCAGAAAGCTTGTGCTTCCTCTTCGGTTCGTAGATTGCCAAATGCGGTATTGAACAAGTCTTCGCGAACGTTGAGATACTGCACCAACAGATCAACAGACTCCTTACCAATCGGAAGCCGATCGGAATCAGTCTCCACGGCATTGTACATCCGAAGCTGATCTAACCAAGCAGACTGTTGTTTCGAGGATCGGGCGAACGACAGGTAATACCGAAGCAACTCCCAGACAACGTGACGATGTCCAAGACTCTTCCAGATTCCTTCAGACTTCATTGTTTATGGCTCACTCTGAGATCAGTTCGTAGTCGGGCTTTGATTCAAATAGCGTTCCAATCTCCATGTCGATGCGTTTTCGCACCATCGATTCGCAATCATCTGCTATCTCGAATCCAACGCTTGCTCTGCCAGTGAGATGAGCAGCGATCATCGTCGCACCAGTGCCAAGGTATGGGTCAAGAATGGTGTCGCCGACGTATGAGTACATCTTTACCAATCGAAGCGGTATTTCGATTGGAAAGACAGCACGATGAAAACTCACCCGCTCGCTAATGCTCTCGATCCGCCACCATTCTTGCACCCATTTGCGCCAATCGCTCTGGGTGAGCCGACTTTCATCCCGGACAGATTGTGCCACTTTTCGTTTTCCGGGCTTGCGCAACACGAAGATGTACTCAAAATAGTTGTTATTGAACAATGTCAGCGGATAAGGGTAACTGCCTAAAATCGGGCCACCCATCGTACGTGTAAATCCTTTGTCCCAAATAAATCGCTCCAACATTCGAAACCCGACTTCTTGGGCAACCTGAAAGCAGTCAAGGCCAAACGGCACTCGACTGATGGTGTCTTCGTCCGTGTAGCGATACTTGGTCACAATATCGGCGACATTCAATGCGAAGCGGCCTCCCGGAACTGTTACACGGAAAATCTCCTCACACACCTGTCGAAACCTGTGCCGAAACCCTTCATAGTCAAATTCCTGGCCCCGCTTGAACTCGGTCGTGACATAAGGCGGGCTGGTGACAGTCAAGTGAACGGACTCGGAATCCAGTCGGTCCATATTCGCGTTGTCAATTGCGTAAATGCGATGGCTAAGTTTCATCTTTGCCCTCGCAACATGCTGTGGGTGTTAGCGATGAGATTTTCTGGCGACATGCCTAGAGCCTTTGCAATTCGCCAAATGCTTGCCAACGTCGGGTTCCGCTCTCCTCGCTCGATCCCGCCCACGTACGTTCGGTGCAACTCCGCCACTTCCGCGAAATCGTCCTGTGAAAGCCCAAGTGCTTTCCTCGCCTCGCGCACGGCGTGTCCAAACGCGATCGACTCTTCAGATTTTGTTTCAGCCATTCCGCACATTCTACTGTTTGCTACTTGACGGGCGACACTCTATGAGTATCATTTCGGCATGGAAATCCTACAGGCAAAACCGATTGTAAAGTGGGCTGGCGGCAAACAGGCTTTGGCAGAACTTATCGTCAAACGCTTCCCGTGTTTCAGCGGGAGGTACTTTGAGCCGTTTCTTGGCGGAGCCAGTGTTTTTCTGGCAGCGATGCCACAGAAAGCGACTCTAAACGACTCGAATGGCTGGCTCATACAGACCTATGAGGCAATTCGAGATGATGAAAAGCGAGTAGCAAAGATACTTGAGTCGTTACCAAACACCAAGGCTGACTACCTTCGCATCAGAGACGAGAGCAGGACAGTAAGAAGCGAGTGGAAGCGTGCGGCATACTTTGTCTACTTGAACAAAACCTGCTTTCGAGGACTTTATCGAGTTAATCAGAAGAATCACTTCAACGTACCCTATGGAGACTACGACCGTCGCTATTTTGACCCAGAGAACTTTGAAGCATTTTCCGCGTCACTAAAAGACACAATCCTTTTGACGGGTGACTTTGAGTTATCTCTTCATCAAATCCGATCGAGCGATTTCGTCTACTTCGATCCGCCATACTACAAGATAGGCGGATACTCAGACTTCAACCGCTACACTCCAGACCAGTTTCGTGAGTCAGATCATATTCGTTTGGCTGCATTGTGCCGAGAGTTGGATCATCGAGGTGTGCCATGGCTTGTGAGTAACAGCGACACGCCATTCGTGAGGGAATTGTTCAACGGATTTCTATTTGAAGAGATCACGAATCGGAGAGAAATCAACTTGAAGTCAAAAAGTCGAAGCGTTACGGAACTCCTGATTTCTAACTTCGATACGAGCGATGGAGTTTGACGTCGAGTGTGCCTGCATTTGCGGTGGCTATGCTTTGAGGTTTGTGCTGTTATGGAACAGGGTTTGAATTGCATCCCTGGGATTTGAGGCTTTGACCGCTCGGAGGTTCATCATGCCTTGGTCACTGGCGGTGGGCCATCGCATGCCGGTGCGTTCGAGTCGGACCTTCGTAAGGTGGCGGCAGGCTTCTTCGATCGCGCCCATGGCGAACGGCAGGCCTGCATCCAGATAATCATCGTACTTCATCCGGTCGGCATGGGTTTCGATGTAGTGGCACGCAATCTCCACGTCGACACGTTTCTTTGCTGGCCGACGCTAAAACGCTACCGTCCGACGTTGACCCCAAATCACGGCCCGCACTTCACCTCTGAGAATTCGCAAAAGACTGTCGTGAAGGAAGCAGTCCTGTCCGCCGCTCCCCGACACAGTTCTTTGGCCGCTTCCCCTTCCCGTCCGCTGTGAGCAATAGAATCTGGTGTTCGTCCTTCTTCGCCGGAGCTTTCATATGCTGCAAAATTCCTCGGCTGCACATTCCATCTTCTGGTTGACTTTCTCCAACGTTTCCCGGACAGCCGCTGCCGAAAGACCTTTTCAAATGTATTGACGGCACTATGAAGCGACCGCTCAAGGCAAAACAACATTGAGTATTCCTGCAACTGGGGCGAGTAACGATCGGGCAAAATCCTGAGCTGCTCAACGACCGGTCGACGCGCGATGGGACTTCGACAATCTTCACTTCTCGATACACATCCGCAGAAAACTGATACTATTCAAAGAAGGTGAGCAACACCTTGGCAGCCGTTTTGGGACTTTGGTTCAGAAGATTCTTTGTCGTTATTGCTGCCGCCGTTGTGGTGAGGATGCGCGATCGTTGTGCCCATATCACCTTTGCCCTGAGCACTGACACATTGATCTATAACCCGCTTCCCAGTGCGCAGCAGCCCTGTCTCCAACTTCCTCAGGCTCATCCCGACCCGAGCAGCCTTTTCGGCCAACGGCAGCAACATCATGCCGACTTTCTGAAACCGCTCAGACTTGCCCAGGTCTTCTCCGTTTGTCATGCTCATCAATGGCCTCCATGCCTTGACTCTTACGGATCGTTGCCATGCACTTCCCTCAGTTTGCTGATATGAGAGATATCGTGGAGGACAAAATGGACCAACTGAATTCCGGCGACACTTAACTCGCGGAGCAAATGCGTCAGTGCTGACATCGGCAAGACGCAGACCACAAAAACCGCAGCTGCCTCAATGCAGATTCAGATTCGCCACTTTGAAACTTCAACATGTTTGATCTTCCCGAAGAAGTCCACATTTTCAACGTTGCAAGAGGTGTTCGAGTGAAAGCTCGACTAGTCCGGCTCACGCGGGAACTCGCTGCGAAAGGAATTGATGGAACATGGTGAAACCTGCCTGCGGCGAAATCTGTCCGCAAGAATGAAGGCGACAACCACTGGATTTGGCGGAAAATCGTCGGATTTAACCAAGCTAAATTGACGTGGGAATCCCTTGCCGTACAAAGCGCCAGCGGCTCGGTTGAAGGAGCGATCACTTACAGAATCGACGCTGAAAGCCAACTGGAGGCAGGAAAAGGTGCGGTTTATGTCGATCGAATTGCCGCCGCCCCCAGAAATCGTCCCTGGGTGGCAGAACCGCCGAAATATCGAGGGATTGGCAATGTTTTGTTGTTGGCGGCCGTGAGACACAGTTACCTTTTGGGATTGGGTGGTCGCGTTTGGCTAACATCACTTCCTTCTGAGCGGACGAAGAAATTCTACCGCGATCGTGGGTTCGAGGTGATCTTTCAGGATTTGGAAGGTATGATCGACTTTGAGTTACCAACTGCGGCTGCAGAAAAGTGGCTCAAAAACCGGGGGTATTCTTGATGGTTGGCGATGACGATGATTTCGTGCCGGTGACCGGCGGCGTTGATCTCGCGGACGATTACATTCGCGATGATGTGGATGCCTTGCGCGATGTCAAAGTCAACTCTGACCTCGATCGGCACATTGTCCAGTTGCTGTCCCTGCACAAACAACTGAGAGTTCGTTTCCGCAATCAGGATCTTGCAAGTTTGGATGATTCGACTAAGCGAGATTTGCTGACCGATATGAATGATCTGCTGGGTATCAAGCCGTTTAAGACCAGCGGGAAATGATTTCAGAGGACGAAGCCAGAGAATTTGCCGAGGCACACTTTCCCGAGGCCCCGGAGAAACTGGCTGGAGAGCTGGGTATATCCATTCGCGAGTCACCGCTGGATGGCTGCGACGGTTGGTGCCTGACCCATGACAACCGCTCAATCGTTCGGATCAACTCCAGTCAGACTGGTCCACGAAAGCGGTTCACGCTGGCTCACGAACTGGGGCATTTGATTCTTGGCATTCCCGGCGTTGTCGGAGAATCCTATGAAGACATGCTGTCGTCGAACTCTGCTGAAGAACGACGCGTGAACGAACTGGCATCTGACCTGTTGATGCCAACTAAGATTGTTCGGACTGTCGTACGTGACGTCCCTGTGGTTGCTGGCACTCTGACGAAGCTGGCAAGAAAAGCAAACGTTTCAGAAATAGCAGCGGCAATTCGTGTCTGCAATCTGGCAGCAGAAATTGGCCTCACAAACGCCTCCGTCCTTCTGTTTGACGGAGAGGTGGTGAAATGGCAGTGGTCAAAGACACTACGCGTGCGTGAGCAGCATGCCCAGCGGCTCCTGGATGCAGCGCGAAGCACCGCTCCTGCCGCATTTCGCCATCAACAAAATGATGGCAGAGTCGTCGTGGCATCAACAATTGAGAATCCCTATTTCGGCTCGGCCACACTGTTTGTGCAACTTCTTCCTGCTGAGCTTGGAATGACACTGTCTCACCATGAGCGACGAAAAAACCTCGAGGAAATACTCTTTGCCAATGATGTGAAGCTGCAGCAGCGAGTGTCGGGATTGTTTGGTGCTCACAAACCGCGTATCTCAGTTGCTCAACTCTCGCTAGATGCTGCGATAGCGGACTTCTGGGATCGTAACACAGCAAAACTCGCTGAAACGAGCTTGAATTCTCAAAACGGGCAAGAGTACGTCGCCTTGAGAATCAGCGAATGGTTTTCGCCGTGAAGAAGCGTGGCAATATCCATCCGATGTTGTGGACCCTTCAGTAATTCTCAGCTGCCGGGCTCGCGAGGCCCGGCGGCTGATTGCATGTTATTGTGAGTTGTCAAAGATCACCATTTCAGAGTAGCGACGACTACCAGTCCCGCATCTGCTGTTCAATCTGCTCGCTGCGTCTCGTCAGGTCGGCACAAGTCTTTTCGTTGGCTCGGATCTTCTGGCGAACTTCCTCTGCTTCCTTGAGCAGCGACTTCACCTGCTCCTCGCGGGACTTCCGAGTCACCGGGTTGGTCTCGCGATCGATCTCAAGGCTCTTGTTCTGAGCTCGAATTTCGAAGTAAGCGATGCGGCCCTGCAGGTCACGGTTCTCGTCCATGAGCCGCTGACTTTCCTGCGACAGATCTCGCAGCTGGCCCCATAGCTCGTCGCTGTCGCAGGAATCGAACAGCAATTGACGAGCTCTGGAGGCATCGTTCAGTCCCTCTTTGATCTGGTGCAGTTCACCGTAGAGCGGACCGGTCACGTCGTTGTGCAGAGATTCAGCGTCCTCCAGTGCCTTGTCTGCTGCAGCCACCTCCTTTTGCAGACGTTGCTGCTCTTTCTCAAGTGACTGCTGCATGGCGACCTGGGCCTTCCATGTCATTCGCTGCTCATAGAGCTTCACCGCCTGCTGCAGATCGTCCAGCGATTTGCCAGCCGCTTCCAGCGTGGCTTCGACCGACTCTGGATTCGGCTCCTTGCCACCGGCAATCTGCTTCACCAGATCACGATAGCTCTGAACTTTCTGCTGCTGACGCTCTTTCTGACGACCGGCAATCTTCTCAATCAACTGAGCTACATTCATGACAACACTCCATTCAGGGTTTGGGGAAAAAGTTCGTGGTAACTTCTGACATCTGATTGCCACAGTTCGGTGAAAGCGTCCGGTGTCGGCAATCGAGTGATCTCGGCAAATGACAGATGAGCCATCTCAATCGGCTCTTCACCAAGCGCCTCCATGTAGCGATGGGCATGAGACAGGCCATAGCGTCGACCGGCGCAGAGCAGGTTCGGGATCGTTTTCACACCGATGGCCGTCGCTCGGTAATGCAGGTGAATGGCGATTCGGATGAACGCATCCTCGTGACCGTGGTATGCCACTGGCAGCGGTCGGTATTCATGCTTCAACGCATTGGCAATCACCATGGTCTCGAATTCAACGCGGCCGGGATCCGGGACCGCATGGAAGTCCACAGGCAGTGGCCGGTCGAGGATGTGAGCCAGTTCGTGCAGCACGGTGCTGAACGTCAGGAACTCCACATCCTCGGGGAAGTTGTCCTCGGTCAATGAAACATCGTTGATCACCATACACGGGCCACGACCGAGCCAGGCGTTGCCGATGCAGGATTGCAGGTTCAGGTCGAGGTTGGGCGTGGTGTAGCCATCGGAGAAGTTGTCCGGGCCCATGACTTCCGCGACTTCGGACTGCAGCAGGATGTAAAGCGGCAGGCCATCAAGGTCGCGATCCGCCACCGTGCGGCAGAGCTCTTTGGCCCGGACCACCAAATCGGGCCACAGATCGCCCACGGTGGCCACTGACGCGTTGTGTTCGGAAACTCGGGACATTGGTGGTCTTTCGGACTTCGGACAAAACATAGAAACTGTACCGTTACTTGCGACTGTTCCCCGTGGGCATGGGAAGACAGGGTGGGCCCGGAGGACCCGGGCCGTCAGGAATCTTTCACCCGACCTTGCCACCTCGCCACGTAGCCCCTGCTTTACTCTGGTGGCGACATGGATCGAACTGGCAAGATGGGCCTTGGCCCATAGACCCCCATCTTGCCACTAACCCCCTATAAATAACCATATAGCCATTAAAAGTGCTTAAGAGAGAGTGTGTGTGAGAGGGGTATAGAGGAGACCATCTTGCCAATTGCTTCCATGTTGCCAATTCATGTATAACAGGGGTTGCTGGCAAGTTGGTGGCGAGGTGGTGAAAGAAGCCCGGCCCGGTCAAAGGTTCGGGAAGTCGAACGTGTCGTCGTGTTCAGGTGGCTGGTCGGCTGCAGGAGTGAGCCGCCATAGCCATGGACCATCGAACGATTCTTTGCGGGCCGGGATGCCGATCGTCTTGTACGCTCGTCGCAGGGTTCGGTCAGTGAAGCCCACCTGTTCGCCGGCTTCGATCACTTCATTCGCTGGCAGTGTTTTGTCGGTCAGGTGTTCACGGAGCCAGGCGATCGCTTCGCGTCGTTCACTGCCACGCTGTGTGGGTTTCTGGCTGGCTGTCTCGGCGGCGAAGGCATCGTCGGCATGCATCTTCACCGGATTGAATTCCCAGGCGACTCGGCCATCGTCGATGCGATAGGCAAGCCCATCCGGGTCTTTGGCAAGGTTCAGTTTGGCTGGCAGGAACAGTCGCCGCTCCGGGTTATCAGGATCTTTCGTGATGGCCCAGACCGCTCGTGCGGCCGCTGCGAATGCCAGGCTGCCCATGGCTCGATAGACAGCCTTGGTACCGCCAGTCTTTGCCAGGTGAGTCACGGTGAGGATCGCCACGTGGAAACGGCTGGCAAGGTCGGCCAGCGGAGCCAGCAGTCCTCGCACTTCACTGTTGTTGTGGGAATCCACTTTGCCGAGAAACCCGGCGATGGGATCGATGACAATCAATCGGACATCTGGATGGTTGGTGAGGATCTCTTCGAATCGTGGCACGTCGGCTTCCAGCGAGATGAGTCGCCGTTTGCCCATCAGGGAAACGCCTTGCAGTGCAATGATTTTGGAGCTGTCCGCATTCGCCTTGTCCAGACGTGGGGCGATGGTGTCGCCGAGGTCATCTTCGCAGTTCATCAGGATGACTTTGCCAGCGGGTTGTTTGGAGAGGGGGTTGTCGGGCCAGCGTTCGCCCCGTGAGACACGAGCAGCGATGTCCAGCGTGACAAATGACTTGCCGAGTCCCGGATCTCCGGCCAGCAGTGTGAGTTTGCCAAGCGGGATTCTTCCCGGCCAGAGCCAGTCGAGTTGTTCCCGAGTCACGTTGTTCAGCATTTGCAGAATGGCATGTGGTTTCGCGGGATCGCTCGTCGCAATCACCAGTTTGGCCGTTTCCAACATGCGTCGCTGCCTTTGGGAGAACTGCTGATCTGGTGCAGGAGGCGGCACAGCGAGATCACGAACGATGGACGAGCCGGCCCACTCGACGATGGTTTCGATCCATGGTTGAATGATGTTGGTGGCAATGGCTTCGTCGCTCAGTCCTCTTCCGCTGAGTTCTTCCCAGCATTGTCTCACGAACTCGAATCCATGAGCTTTGCCACGGCTTCCTGCGGCCGCCACGACATGATCTTTGCGGTAGGCGATTTGATGACTGGTCAGTCCTGGCGTGCGGAAGTATTCAGAAGACGGGATGGGGACACCGGCTTTTTCATTGATCCAGCGACGGGCTCTGTGGGCGTGTTCAATGGCTGCATAGTTGACCCGTTTCCATGATCCGGCTTCTCGAGCCGCTGCCAGAAAGGCCTTGCGATAGGCGCGTTCGGCAGCGACCTCTTCGGCCGTCTGGTTGAAGAGGATGCCGTCTTCGTAGAATTGAGCAAGGTGATCGGGCAGGTGTGGCATCGGAGGTTATCGCTGCAGCGTGATCCATCCGTAGTTCATGTTGAGGCTCAGGACGCCATTGCGTCGGCCACGTTCGAGCACCGCCTGAATCGCCGGGACGGAGTGTCCGAACGATTTCGCGACGATGGCTGTCGTCACCGGTCGCTGGCCGTTTTGCAGCTGCGTGATTCGTTCAGCGACCATGGCCACGCTGGGGAGCGGGAAGTTCAGGTCCGAGTCGCAGGTGATGTATCGGGACATGGCTCGTCTCCTTTCGTTTCCGGGGCTCTGGGTTCGCCACCGGTCGGATCCGGCGGAATCTTCTCGTGAAGGTCCATGACAACATCCGCCCAGGCTTCGGCGAATCCCTCGGGGATTTCTGGCTGCTCCTGGTGGTTCTCTTTGCCTGCTTCCATATGTGGCTCCATGCCGAAATAACGTTGAAGGCAAATCGCGTTCTCGATTCACCAGCCTCTCTATTCGGAGAGCTACCCGGTTCGCAGGCGTTGTGACGAAGAACTGCACACACGTCGAATTCAGACGGTGCAGTAGTACGACCGGCGGACTTGAGTGTGGACCGGATGACTGGACGGGTGGGGCGTTGGCTGGTGGGGGTGCAGACAGGCGATTTGCGGTATGGCACGCAGGATTGGCGTTGTGCGAAGAAAGACCGCCTCCCGGATGCCAACGTTGAAAGGCATGAATAGAAAAATATGGTAATTAAACCCCTTGTTTGCGGCTTCAGAAACCGCGAGAACTTCAAAACGA